>Ga0210040_10005811_pt1 | contig 15575 bp, 16 predicted proteins | sample CryGeyCG12114_NA_FD_185462 | JGI IMG/M metagenome (GOLD analysis project Ga0210040, IMG submission 185462) | Groundwater microbial communities from aquifer - Crystal Geyser CG19_WC_8/21/14_NA (SPAdes) (version 2) | ecosystem: Environmental > Aquatic > Deep subsurface > Groundwater | place: USA... | reverse complement strand
GCCACTGCTTGAAGCCGGCGACCCAGAGCTTCTCCTTGAAGCCGGTGAGCTGGAAGATTTGCCCTACGACGACAAGACGCGGGCGCTTCACGACGGTATTTACCGGGCTGAGTCGGAAGGTTTTCAAGATAATGAGCCAACCGACGAGGAAATAAATAGCTTAGCTTTCTTTAAACAAGACCCTCCACAAACTCGGGCAGAACGCGCGCCGGCAACGAGGGCATCTGAGTATCATGTGGAAGAGCAGACAGAGGTTCAGACGCCAAGTGCGGAAACAGGAGAGAAAATCGCCATAGATGAGCGCTTTAATAAGCTCCTACAAACGGCTCTCGATGTGATAGAGCGTCGTAAAGAAGCGGTTGCAAGTGGGGATAAGTCATCCTCTCTTGATGATTTTGAATCATTTTACCGCCTCTATGAACAGTACAAATCCGAAGGAATAAGTGAGGACTCATTAGAACTTGTCGCAAAGTTACTCACAGGATCATTTGATATTATTGATAGCCAGGTAGCTAAGCCGACTGAAGAGCGTGTCGAAACCGTGGTTCCTACTGAAGTTCCGACGGAGCAACAGCATTCTGAAGAAGCAGTCGTGAGCGATGAAGACCTTGAAGGTATTGATGACGAGATTTCCCATGATGAAGTGGTAAGCGCCGTAGAAGTGAGCGAGCAGCAAAAAGACGAAGAGGTAAGTATTACTCCTGAATCGACGCTCGAGAGAGTTAAGGGATTTTGGAACAAGAATCGCGAAGCAATAAAAATGCCGGAAGGTGTTAAATATTGGGCTGAGCGTTGGAAAGATAGGGTAGCTAATCCATACTACCAATTGGGTGCAGATATCACCTCTGCTCTTGCGCGACGACGCGATCAGCATGAGCTCCGGGTTGCGAGCATGAATAGCGAGGAACGTGAAGAGTATAGAAAGGCTCGTCGCGTGATGGGAGTTCTTGGCACGGTAGCCGGTGCTGCGGCGGTCGTGGCCTTCACGGCGTCGAAAATGCATGGCTATGACGTTGGTTACCACGGTGGAGCCCCAATCGACACCATGAGTCTTGGATCTGATGGGTTTAATCCACTCGAACATTCATCAGTATTTAATGGGCAAGAAATCGCTGAGCATATGGCCAGCTCACCGACTATGCTTGAACATATAAACGCTCCAGACCTAGAGAGTGGTGCCCGATGGAATACTCCAGATGCGTTGCCATCTACTGGTGCCGAGGCCTTTGCGCCAGACGCCTTTACTATCAATAGTGGAGAAGGCGGTATCCAGTTATTTGATAAGCTTGGCCTTGATTCAAGCGACTGGTATAGCGCCAAAGATGACTTGCTCCAACGGTTCCCGAATGAATTCTATAGTGCCGGTGGCGACGTTCGTATCAATCACATCGGGGCATTACCAAAAGAAGTTCAGCAGTACATAACAGATCGGTTTAAGGGGTAGTATGGTAAACAAAGAACAGTTCATTGAAGAACTTAACCTCACGGGTTTCAAGCCCGAAGAGCAGGATGCAATTTACGAAGACTTTACCTACGAGCTTGGCGCTGCGATCAGCGACGGGTTGAGTGATGAGCAGATGGAAGAGTTTACTCAGATCATTAACGCTAACGAAGAGGTTATCACGCCGTGGTTAGCGGCTCACGCACCTGATTACCGCGAAGATCCATCGTTCAAGGAGCTGCAAATCGGCTACGACGAAGACCCTGAAAAGATCTCTCCAGAAAAAGTATTTGCCTCTATTGCATGGGTGCGTGTTAACCGCCCGGATTTTGAACAGATCGTGGCCCGTGTGAAGCGTGAATTCCGCCAGCAACTCGATGCGGCCTCTGCCGAATAACCATCTGCTATAATAAACTCATAATGTTTCAGTTAGACGAACAATTTTTGAAGGATGTTGGGCTTGATGAACTGCCCGAAGAGCAAAAAAAGCCTTTTTTGCAGCATATTTACGAGGAATTGGAGCTACGTGTTGGTACGCGCCTTAGTGAAGGCCTTACAAATGAGCAACTCGACGAATTTGAGTCGTTTGTAGAGGGTGATGCTGATAAGGTGCAGGCGTGGTTAACTCGATACGAGCCGAATTATTTAGAGCAACCAACCTACTTAGGGCTAAAACAAAAAGCTCCAGGGGTTGAAGATGCCCGTTTGGCAAGCGAATACGCTAGTCTACGCTGGCTTGAGATTAATCGACCTAATTACCGCGATGTTGTTGCTACGGTGTTAAGTGAACTCAAGGGTGAATTGACGGCTAATCGCGAACAATTACTCTCGTAACGTCTAGTTTACGCTATAACCACGTTTGAAATCGCTACCAGAGACGCTTCGGCCGCTCGGTGCGATTACTGTTTCAATAATAAGCCACGTAGTATCGGCACATTGTACGGATAAGTCGTCTGCTGTCGGTTCACCTTCGTGGGCTCTTGTAATAATAAGGTCATAATCCCCGAGCTTAAGGCGTGTTCGTGGGTATAGCTCATAGGCGCGGATGTGTCGCACTATCTCGCTGGCCGTTTGCACCTGCGGATCAACGTAGGAATCTTTTTTATTCAAAAGCCCTGTGTAGGTTGCTCCAGTTTCATCCTGCGGTACTGGAGTAAGATCACCCGAATTGATTGCGGCCAATGACTGTAGTAGCAATTGGCTTCCCGTTTGCGCACATATTGTGTACAGGTCGCTTGCCGTCGTTGAATCGGTAATTTCAACTGGAGTTTGTGTGTAAACCGGCCCGGCGTCCATTTTGGCGACGAGTCGCATTAAACTAACGCCGGTTTGGCTATCGCCATTCATTATCGCCGTTTCAATTGGCGAGGGGCCTCGGTAGCGCGGCAATAGCGACGGATGAATATTAACGATCCCGCGATCAAATAGCGCTAAGGTTGACTCAGGAATTATTTTTCCGTAGCTCGATAACACGCCAATTCTATTTGGTATTGCGGCAAGCGCCGCTTCACTATCGGCAAGGCGCTCTGGTTGCAATACGGGTAGCCCGTGCTCGAGCGCGTAGGTCTTAACAACCGGTGATTGCAAGTGCATGCCACGGCCCTGTGGTCGATCCGGTTTAGTAACGACAGCCGCAACAGGATAACCGTTTTCTACAAGGGCCTGAAGGGCGACGAGGCTAAATTCTTCAGTTCCAAAAAAGATGATAGAATCTTTCATATTTATGCCCAGAGCGCTACGTTATCTCTAACGTCTTTACTGTAGTCGAGGGGTCGGAGTTCGCCCTTATCGTCAAGTTCGTAAAATGCCTCGGCTTCATCGCGAATATGGTCAATGAAGACGATGCCGTTTGTATGGTCAATTTCGTGTTGAAGAACACGCGCGAGAAATCCTTCAGCCTTAAAGCGGACTTCTTGACCCTCCATGTTAAGGGCTTTAATACGAACTTTGGAGTGGCGTGGAACCTTACCATAAATATCGGATACGCTTAAACAGCCCTCGTAATCTTCTAGGATTTCGCCTTCATACTTAACAATTTCTGGATTAATAAGAGGGGTAAACTCCCGTGTTTCTTTATCGTCAAAGTCGCTGCGCACAATAATTACGCGGGTAAGGCGATCTATTTGAACAGCAGCAATTGCAGCACTGATCTCATGGGGGCGTGAATCTTCCCAGTCGAGCGCCGCACTGGTAAGTTCTTGAATAAGCTTTTTAACATCATCATCAATTTCGATCACGCGAGCGGATTTTTGCCGTAAATGGGGATTAGGGAGGGTGATGACGTCTTCTTTTTTCATTAGTACTAGTATATCAGAGGTGGACCTCTAGGTCAGCCCGGTTGGGTCAAGTTCAAATTGCCAATGTGTCGTTGGAACTAATGGGAGTAAATCGAGCAAGTGCTGTCGCGTTCGGGCTCGAAGCGTGAGTTGCCAACGGAACGATCCAGCCTGAAACTCATAAAACGCTGGTGCGGGGCCGAGGATCTGAATATCAGAGGCGGCGTTTGCTCGCAGAATACTCATTAACTTGCGTGCATTACGCACGGCGGTAGCTTCAGTTTTATAGAGGCAGGTTAGGCGAAGGATAAAGCTGAACGGTGGGAACCCACTTGCACGACGAGCGGCAATTTCATCGGTATAAAAATTGTCATAGTCTTGGGCAATTCCGTAGCGGACGGCCGGGTGATTAGGCTGAAAACTTTGAACGATGACACTGCTTTCATGTTCACTTCGACCGACACGCCCCATAACCTGCGCCAAGAGATCAAAGGTTCTTTCGCGGCTGCCGTAATCGGGAAGGTTCAGTCCGGCATCGGCTTGAATGACTCCGACGCTACGGAGCCACGGAAGGTCGAGGCCCTTGGCAACAACTTGTGTCCCAATGATGATTTCGTAGTCGCCGTTATATAGTGCTGCGTAATGACTAGCCAATGTTTCGTCTTTTGCGTTATCACCATCAAAGCGGGCAATGGATTTATTAGGGTACAAGCGTTTTAACTCGGTTTCAATGAGCTTTGTGCCAATTCCTTTATGGATAATATCGGTGTGGCCACATACGGGACAGTGCGACGGAACGCGCATTTTAAAGTCACTGATGTGGCTGCGAAGCTCATAACTATCAGCGTGAAGCGTCAACGGAATGGCGGTTTGCGGATCGGTCGCAATCCACCCACAGTTTTCACATAGGGTTGTACTTGCACTGCCACGTCGGTTATGAAAGATGAGGGCCTGGCGGGAGTGCGGCGCGGTCTGATCAAGCTCGGCAAGTAAGGGATTACTTAAAAAGCGATGGCGCGAAAAGCTTGTTCGCTTTGTCATATCAACAAGCGTAACGACGGGTTCAGTGGTAACTGCGCGCGCTTTTTGCGGGAGCGATACAATATGCCGATCGGTACTAGCGGCTAGGTAGTAGTCGGTAACAAGTGGCGTTGCGCTCCCGAATACAACCCGGGCCTTGTGTGCTGCGCCAAGCGTACTGGCGACGCGAAGTGCTGAGTAGCGCGGCGACTGCTCCTGTTTGTAACTTGGCTCATGGGCTTCGTCGATAACAATAAGTCCTACATTAGTGACAGGTAAAAATAGGGCCGAACGCGGGCCAATGATAACCCGTGGCTCATTCGTTTTACCTGAATGAATTACCTCATTCCATATCGCCTGGCGTTGCGATTCGGTAAGTTGAGAATGGGTAACAATCACGGAAGTGAAATGGGCAGAGAACTCATCTATTATTTGTGATGTCAAAGCAATTTCGGGAACAAGGATAATGGCCGAGCGTCCAGCTTCAATTGTTTGTTTGGCTAATTCAATATACACAAGGGTCTTACCGGAGCCGGTTACGCCGTGGAGAAGGATGGTTCCTGGGGAAGAAGATGTAATAGTAGCAACGGCGGAAGCTTGTGATTTGTTGAGTACATTTTTTGTTCGAAACCGAGAGGGAACAGGGGTAGATTTAGTGCTTAAGCGCCGGTTCTTTAACAACCCACGGGGGATTACGAGATTCAAAACAGTGGCTAGTGGCGTTGCGTAATAAGTTGATAGCCAAAGCGCCGTTGTAATAAGTTCTTCGGGTAATACAGGATCGAGCACCTGAACAATCGGCTTCGTTACAAATTTTGGCTTACTAACGCGGCGGACCACAATGCCGAGTAGTTCGCGAGACCCAACTTCAATTGTCACGATTGTACCCGGATCAATAACTGACTCATGATGATACGTAAATACATCCGACCCGGCGCGAATAATTCGGTTCGGCGCTACTTCGTAGTAATTAATAACCTCGCGCTCCATATTCTCCTTATTATATAGCCCAACGCCACTAGATTTCGGGTACAATAAAATAAGCATGAGTTCTATGTACTACCAAAATCGCGACCAGGCCGCGCAGCAGTTACTGCCGCCCCTTTTAAAATATCGGTATGAAAATACCGTCGTCGTGGCACTGAGCGAAAATAGTGTAGCCGTGGCAGCCCCTATTGCGGAGGCTCTCCACTGCATCATGACACTCTTCTTGGCGATCGATATCGAGGTGCCAGGCGAAAGCATAGCCTACGGCAGTGTTATGGAAGGCGGTGTGTTTAGTATGAATAGCGAGCTAAGCCAAAGTGAAATAGGTGAATACTACGCCGAGTTCCGGGGTTATATCGAAGAGCAAAAGCGAGAACAGTCATCCCGCGTGAACCGTTTATTAGGTGACGGTGGTTTGCTGTCACCAGATTTACTCCGCGATCATACCGTTATTCTTGTAGCAGACGGGCTAAAATCTGGCAGCATTCTTGATGCCGTTGCGGCATACTTAAAGTCAATTCGGGTTGAGCGCCTTATTATTGCTACACCAATCGCCAGTGTGCCAGCAGTTGACCGAATGCACATCCTGGGCGACGAGCTCCATGTTCTAAGCGTTGCCGATAACTTTATGGATATCGATCACTATTACAACGAGAACGACCATCTTTCACACGATGAAGTCGTAAAAAAGATCAATCAGGTTGTTCTCAATTGGCGATAACCCGCCGATATGCAGGCGAAAATTGTTAAAATCCGCCTGAACCCCCTTGCCAAGTAGGCCCCGTCAAGTGTAGAATAAATAGCAACGAATCAGCACTTTTTAGGGGGCTGGCGAGGAAGGTTAAGTAGGGGCTGAGGCTATGGTTAAACTATGCTAGACGTGTTCATTACATCTCGGGTAAGACGAAAAATCGTAGTGGTATATGCGAAGTACCCTGATTTCCGAACCCATGTCCGTGGCCTTGCTAAACTTATTAAAGAAGACCCTGGTAACATCCAACGCGAACTGAAGCGCTTAGAAAAAGTCGGCTTCCTCACGAGCGACAAAGCTGGCAACACCAAAGTGTATGCCACAAACAAGCAGTTCCCAATTTTTAAAGAACTTCAAACTATTGTTATTAAAACGCAGGCCGCTCAATCTGGCTCACGCGTTAAACGCCCTAGTTTATAGTCAGGCACTGAAATCTTAACACTATGAATGCCCAAGCAATTTTTGATGAGCTTCTAAAAGCACGCGGACTTGATGACGCTGCTGCGCGTGTCGCGTTTTTATCGCCGGCGTACGAGCGAGCGCACGATCCTTTCTTGCTGCCAGACATGGCGCCAGCGGTCGAACGATTGGTGAAGGCGCACGCACAGGGCGAGCACATTACAATTTACGGTGACTATGATGTCGATGGTATCACGGCGACAAGTGTGTTGCTTGATGCGTTTGCGTCATTTGGATTTAACAAAGTTGACGCATTCATACCTAATCGGTTTGTTGAGGGATATGGCCTCACGATTGATGCGATTGAGAGGATTGCCGCCACAGGCGCAAAACTAGTCGTTACGGTTGACTGCGGCAGTCTGAGCCATAAAGAAGTAGCGCGCGCTAATGAACTTGGCATGGATGTGATTGTGACCGACCATCATAATGTTGGGGAAACTATGCCACCGGCAATTGGAACCATTAACCCTAAGCGGTCCGACCACTCGTATCCATTTATTGACCTCCCGGGTGTTGGCGTGGCATTCAAATTAGTACAGGCACTGCAAACACGGCTACCAGGACTGGAGAAAGGGCAAGAAAAGTGGCTTCTTGACCTCGTGGCTCTTGGAACGGTATGTGACGTGGTGACATTACTCGACGAAAATCGAGCGCACGTGTATTGGGGGCTACGAGTAATGCAAAAGACGCGCCGACCCGGAATAAAAGCGCTTCTTGCGACCGCTGGGGTGGAACCGTCACAAATTACCGCGCGAACTTTTGGCTTTGTATTAGGTCCTCGCCTTAACGCGGCCGGCCGGCTCGAAACGGCGCAGCACGGGCTTGATCTACTAACGGCAACCGACCCACTCGAGGCGCTCCGAATTGCTCAAAAACTTGAGGGGATGAACATTGATCGCCGAGCTGAACAGAACAAAATTTTTGAAGAAGCAAGTTTACAAGCAGAAAAATATGCCAGCGACCCGGTATTGGTTGTAAGTGCGCCTCACTGGTCGCATGGCATCGTTGGCATCGTGGCCGCTAAATTATTAGAGCGCTATCACAAGCCGACCTTTGTGCTTGAAGAGATGGGTGAAGAGGCAAAAGGTTCGGCGCGCTCATTCGGCGACTTCTCTGCTGTCGAAGCGATCCGAGCGAGTGATGATCATATTATTAAAGGAGGAGGCCACAAGCTTGCTGCCGGCGTGACGATGCGCACCGATAAGATCGATGATTTCCGCCGGAGTGTGAATGATTTTTACCGCAGCAAAAAATTTAAAGATCAAGAAAAGCTCCTTTTACCAACTGCTGAAATTACGATTAAAGACTTTGCCGGAGCGACAGAAGAATTAATGAATTTATTGACCGAGCTTGAGCCATTTGGCCATGGTAATCCGGAACCGATCTTTGGTTGGAAAAATCTTCGCGTTAACACTGTTCGTAAGATGGGTGACGCAGGCCAGCACGTCAAACTTGAACTGTGTGACGCGAGTGGAAAATTTATGTCATGCATTGCGTTTAGCGCGCCAGAACACTTTTTTGTAGAGCCCGACAGCACGGTTGATATCTGGGTGCAGCTTACAATTAATGAGTGGAAAGGCCGTCGAAGCGTAGAGGGGCGACTACTTCATCTCACTCCTGCTAGATAAGGTTGCAACAGGGAGCGCTCTCTGATATACTCTTACCGATATGGTACAAGTAACACGTAAAGATTCAAACGAGGCTAACGAAAACCTCATCCGCCGCTTTAACCGCAAGGTATTACAAAGCGGTCTTATGGCAACTGCTAAAGCAACACAGCGCTTTAGTAAGCCAATCAGCAAGCCTGAGCGTCGCACCAAGGCGATCATCCGCCGCGCCCGCAAGGCCGACAAAACGCTGAAAATGAAAATGGGCGTCCGCTAGGACGCTTTTTCATTACGCATAAAAATAAAACGAGGGGATAGGTATGTCACTTAAAGAAACACTTAACGCCGATATTAAGACTGCGATGATCGCTCGAGATTCGCTCACGCTCGATACTCTGAATGGTGTAAAGACGGCGATTCAATACGAAGAAGTCGCAAAAAAGCTTCGTGAAACGGGGCTCGATGATACGGCAATAGAAGCCGTGATTGCGCGTGAATCTAAAAAGCGCGACGAAGCCGCTGAATTGTTTGACCGTGGTGGCAATGCCGAAGCTGCCGCTAAAGAGCGGGCTGAAAAAGAAATTCTTCAAAAATATTTACCAAAGCAGCTGAGTGAAGACGAAATCCGCACACTCGTTACCGAAGCAATTGCTGAGACTGGCGCGAGTGAAGCAAAAGACATGGGTCGTGTCATTGGTGGGGTCAAGGCTAAAGCCGGAAATGCAGCAGACGGTTCCCTGGTTGCGAAATTAGCCCGCGAAGCCTTACAATAATACCTATGATTATTTTCTTCGGACCGGCTGGCGCTGGCAAAAGCATTCAGAGCCAAATATTAGCAGCCCGCCACAACTGGCGTTGGTTAAGTGCAGGGCAACTGCTGCGCGATACGCGTGATCCTAAGCTTGCTGGCGTCATGAGCAAGGGCGAACTAGCGCCAGTAGATACAGTCAACGCGATTATTGCGGACGCCTTAAAACGTGCCGATGACGTTGACCACGTAATCCTCGATGGCTTTCCTCGTCAGCTTGAGCAAGCACACTGGCTCCTTGATAGCCAAGAAGAGCACAAGCACCCGATTGAAATGGTTGTCGTTTTGAATGTTCCTCGCGATGAAGTTTATTCTCGCCTCGCCCTCCGTGGCCGCCTTGACGACAAGCCAGGTGTCATTGATGGCCGTCTCGAGCAGTATGCCGTAGAAACGGGCAAGGTACTCGATTTATTCACGAAACACAAAATCGCAATCGAACTTGTTGATGGTACGGGCACAGTGGGCGAAGTGCATGACCGGATTGAAGCACTGCTTGAAAAAAATAATATTGTGAGTGCCTAAATGAGCCAGGTGATTAAAACTCCTGGGCAAATCCAGGCTATGCGCGAAGGCGGAAAAATCTTAGCCGGTATTTTTGAAATGCTGCGTACAACAGTCGTTCCTGGTATGACGGGTCGTGAAGTTGACGGTATGGTAGCTCGTGAGATTACAGCTCACGGGGCAACGGCGACGTATAAGGAACCCTCTGTTAACTTTCCTGGTGTAATTTGTATTTCCGTTAACGACGCTGTGGTGCATGGTGTGCCGACGGATGATCAATTCCAAAAGGGTGACATTGTTGGCTTTGACCTTGTGATTACTTATAAAGGAATGAAGACTGATAGCGCCTTCACCATGGTAGTGGGCGAAGAGCCGAAGGGAGCGACGAAAATGCTTCTTGATGCAACGCAGCGGAGCCTGTACGCCGGAATCGATGCGATTCACGGCCATGGCACGCGAACGGGCGACATCGGCGCGGCCGTGGAAGCGGTGCTGAATAACGCTCACGTTGGCATTGTCCGTGACTTAGTGGGGCATGGCGTGGGTATCGAAATGCACATGGAACCCGACGTCCCAAACTATGGCCGAATGGGTACTGGCACGATTCTTATGCCGGGTGATACGATTGCGGTTGAACCAATGGCAATGCTTGGTGGCGAACGCGTCGTGACCGATCCTGACGGCTGGACAATTCGCACGCGCGACGGAAGCCTGGCAGCGCACTTTGAGCACACGGTGCTTATTACCGAAACGGGTGCTGAAATTTTAACGAGCCTCTAGCCTCTGTAGGCATGGCAAGGTTAATCGTATTACGCGGTAACTTAGAAGCTGGCACTAGTTTAATAGCCCGGTCTCTTCAAAAATTAGTAAGCCCACAACCTCTCCTAATCGATTATGATGCCGTTCGTCGCGAGACCATTAAAGAACTTCGAGATGACATGATTATTTCGCCAGGTTCGATTGTCCTTGCAGTACGATACGGCCTTAAGCAGGGTCGCGATGTTATTGTAGAAGGAAATTTTCAGCGTCACATGTACGGAAGATTGATGGTGGATCTAAATAAGATACATCCAAAGAGCACGCTATTTTATTACTTCTCAAAAGACGAGGATGCTATGGGCTTTGCTAACGAAAAAATTATCCCCGAGATTACTAACATGGAGGACTCTGTCGATCAAATTATCGCTGACATGAATGCGTTAGAACGCTAGACCTTTATAAACACTGTTGTGCAAACTGCCGTAAGCGGTATAATAAACGACAGTATGCAGGAACAGTCTCGTATTGCCGTCGGCCTTGATATCGGTACCTCAAAGGTACGTTGCGTTGTAGGCCAGTTTGGTAATGGTGAAAGTAAAAGCGAAACACCAACGATTGTCGGTGTTGGCGAAGCTCCTGTCAGCGGCGGCTTACGTAAAGGCGTAGTTGTCAATCTTAATGCGACGGCTCAAGCCATTGACGAGGCGCTCGCGAGCGTCGAGCGTATGAGTGGTCGCCAAATCAGTGGCGCAAGCATTAGCATCAACGGCTCACATATTACCAGCAGCCTGACGCGCGGACGAATTTCGGTCGGTAATGGTGGCGAAATCCGTGAAGAAGACTTGCTTCGCGTAGAAGACGACGCTGCAGCGGTTGCCAACGTTGATGCTAATCACGAAATTTTAGATATTATTCCAAGCAGCTATGGCATCGATGGCAACGAAAACGTCAAAGATCCTCGCGGCATGAAGGGAATTCGCCTTGAAGTAGACGCTCACGTTCTGACGGCGCTTAGTCCAAATATTCAGAACCTGCAAAAAGCGCTGGAAATTGCTCATGTTGGCGTTCACCGAATTATTCCAGCTGGCCTTAGTGCCGCCCGTGCCTGCCTCACCCGACAGCAGCGTGAAAACGGCGTTGTTATGATTGATATCGGCGCCAGTACCACAAATGTTATCGTGTACGACGAAGGCGAGCTCGCGCACGTTGCCGTCCTGCCGGTTGGTGGCATTAATGTGACAAATGACCTCGCGCTTGTACTGAAGACTGATTTTGATATTGCCGAGCAGCTTAAGCTCCAGCACAGCGTGGCTGGACCCGCGTATCGCAAGGACGGTAGTGTCAACGTAAGCGTGAAAATTGATAAACAGCTCCATTCATTCTCGGCCGAAACCGTTGATGAAATTGTTGAAGCGCGCATTGAAGAGCTGTTTGAGCTCGTGAATCGTGAATTGGGCCGAATCGGTAAAAACGGTCGCCTCCCGGGCGGGGCTGTTCTTGCGGGCGGCACAGCTAATATGCGTGGCCTTATAGAATACGCCCGCGAAGCGCTGAGCTTACCGGCTCGGATTGCAAGCTTTGATGGTGCTGAAGCGGTCCCTGACAGTGCACGCGACCCATCTTACATGGCTGCACTGGGCCTTATGCTTATGGATACAGCGCAAACCCCATCTACCACTGGAAAGTCAGGTAAACGTGCGGCGAGTGATGCTGCCGGTAAAGCGGGTGGTATGCTTGCGGGATTAATGAAGAAGTTTAAGAGCTAGGCGGGTTCACTGCCCATGCTATACTAGAAATAAATAGGAGTAGAACCTGGAGATGAAAAATGCCTGAAGTTAAACCAGCCGCCATTCAAACGTTCGCCAGCATTAAAGTTGTCGGTGTTGGTGGAGCCGGAGGAAGCGCCGTAAACCGTATGAAAGATTCCGGGTTGACCGGTGTTCAATTTATTGCGATTAACACTGACGCTCAGGCGCTCCATAACTCAAAAGCCGATATTAAGATTCACATTGGTCACACCGTTACGCGTGGCCTTGGTGCTGGAGCTGATCCAGGTATGGGTGAGGCTGCTGCCGAAGAATCTCGCGAAGATATTAAAAAAGCCCTTGAAGGTGCCGACATGGTATTCGTTACCATTGGTGCTGGTGGTGGAACCGGATCTGGTGCTGGGCATGTTGTCGCTGAAATTGCTCGCGAACTTGGAATTCTTGTCGTGGGCGTAGCAACAAAGCCATTTAGCTTTGAAGGCGAAAAGCGCCGAACAAATGCTGAATCAGCAATCGTAAACCTTAGTCGCCAAGTGGATACATTGATTACGATTCCAAACGATCGCCTATTGCAAACAATAGACAAGCGTACGCCACTTCTTGAAACATTTAAGATTGCGGATGACGTTTTACGCCAAGGTGTGCAGGGAATCTCTGAACTGATCACCCAACATGGCCTGATTAACCTAGACTTTGCCGACGTAAAAGCTATTATGAGCAACGCCGGTTCAGCCCTTATGGGTATTGGACGCGCAAGCGGTGATGACCGTGCTGCCATTGCCGCCCAACAGGCTATTGAATCTCCATTGATTGAAGTATCGATCGATGGCGCTCGCGGTGTGCTGTTTAATGTCACGGGCGGCTACGACATGAGCATGAGCGAAGTTCAAGAAGCGGCCGAAATCATTACAAGTGCCGTTGCTCCTGATGCGAATATTATCTTTGGCGCAACGCTCAAACCAGATATGGAAGACGAGCTTGTGATTACTGTTGTGGCAACCGGCTTTGATCGCGCTCATATTAGCGGCGAAGTAAGCCAGCCTGAACCACAGGCAACAAGTATTACGGACGTGGCGACTGAAGCTATCGACAAGGTAAACCTTGATCTCGATGACGTGCAGCCAACGAATAGCTTTACGAACGATGACAACGAAGGTACGAATGTTTGGCACTATGATGACGAAGAGGCTGATACTCCGGCATTCCTACGCCGTCGCAAAAAGAATAAAGATAACGAATAAAAAGCGCCCGAAAGGGCGTTTTTCTTTACTATTTTGACTACTACGTGTTAAAGCGGTAGAGCCCTCATTCTCACCGCATACAGAACATCGTCAAGCGGAATGCAACCGGAAAGATTCTAAACTGCTTTAGAATCTTTCCGCGTGTAATGGGGATGTGAAGTATGCGGTGAGAGTGAGGGCGATCGGGAGTAAAGAGTAAAGAGTAGCTTTTATTATGCTAAATTGCTTAAGCCATTACTAAATGCTAAAATACGATTAACAAAGGGGTAGCAAAACGCCGTGAAACGACGCAATATAATCGGGATAATCATAGCCTATGTGCTCGTAATGATTGGCGTCTATACAGTACTCCTGCATGGAAAGAATTTCCAGCTTTTTTCAACCGAAGGAATAATTGCCGATCAGGAAAAAAATCTTATTATCTTTACGGTCTTACTCGGTTGTACGATTGTTATCCCCGTGATAATTATGACCTTCGCTATCGCCTGGCACTACCGTGAAGGCAATACAAAAGCCGCATACCGCCCAGAGTGGTCGGGCAGCCTCGTAGCGGAAAGTATTTGGTGGATTATCCCAACCATTATCATCGGTATCCTCGCCGTCGTTATTTATCAGTCGTCACACGCGCTCGACCCGTTCAAGGAGCTTTCGTCATCCACCAAGCCAGTTCGTATTCAAGTGGTAGCGCTTGAATGGCGTTGGTTATTTATTTATCCAGACGAAAAAGTCGCGAGCATTAATTACGTAAAATTCCCTGTCGATACGCCGGTGAACTTTACGATAACCTCAGATGCGCCAATGAATGCATTTTGGATTCCTCAATTAAGCGGGCAAGTGTACGCCATGAGCGGCATGAGCACACAGTTGCACCTCGCCGCCCGGACGCCTGGTGACTACCGTGGCTCCAGTGCTAATATTAGCGGCCTGGGCTTTGCTGGCATGAACTTCACTGCCTCGGCCGTAAGTAAGGATGAATTTACGACGTGGACAGATCTGCTGCGAAGTGGCTCGAAGCCGCTCGACAAGGAAGTGTACAAGGGATTGGCCCAAAAAACGTGTGACACGACGAAGTACCAGTTTAAACTAACGGATCCGAACCTGTATAATGAAGTTATCAATAAGTATATGGATCCGAACGCAGCGTTGGGAACGACGGGCGGGAATGATGCGAGCAGCGAGGGATCGGAACCAAAAAATTGCATGAATAAAACAATCGTGTCGTCAGTCTTAGAGGGGGAACAATAATGTCGTTGCATGAGCTCGTGCTCGGTAAATTAACCTGGAGTGCAATTCCATGGGGTGACCTTATGACGCTCGGCGCCGGTGTGTCGGTGGTAGTCATCGCAATTGCCGTCTGTATTTTTATTACAATTAAGAAGCGCTGGAAGTGGCTATTCACAGAATGGCTTGGATCGCTTGATCCAAAAAAGATCGGCATTATGTACATTATCATTGCGCTCATCATGCTGCTGCGTGGATTTGCCGATGCACTCATGATCCGAGCCCAGCAGGCGCTGAGCGTGGGGGATATGCATGGCATTGTCAGTACCGACACCTTCCAGCAAGTGTTTTCGGCGCACGGCTCGATTATGATATTCTTTGTGGCGATGGGCCTGGTATTCGGGCTGCTTAATCTTATTGTTCCGCTCCAGATTGGCGCCCGCGATGTAGCCTTCCCAACACTCAACTCGATTAGTTTTTGGTTATTTGCTGCCGGCATGGGCCTCATTAATCTTTCGCTACTCGTGGGTGAATTCTCGCCAGCCGGTTGGCTTGCGTATCCACCGCTGAGCGAACTGCAGTACAGTCCGGGCGTGGGTGTAGACTACTGGATTTGGAGCCTACAGATAGCAGGTGTCGGAAGCCTGCTCAGTGGTATTAACTTTATCGTGACGATTTTAACCATGCGCCGTAAGGGGATGACGCTCTTTAAAATGCCGATCTTTACCTGGAGTGCCC
>Ga0210040_10005810_pt1 | contig 15576 bp, 18 predicted proteins | sample CryGeyCG12114_NA_FD_185462 | JGI IMG/M metagenome (GOLD analysis project Ga0210040, IMG submission 185462) | Groundwater microbial communities from aquifer - Crystal Geyser CG19_WC_8/21/14_NA (SPAdes) (version 2) | ecosystem: Environmental > Aquatic > Deep subsurface > Groundwater | place: USA... | reverse complement strand
CAGCAGCACCGAGTCCTCGGCGAGCACCACCCTGCGGCGGGGTGCGGCCTCGGGGGTCACGGCTCCGGGACTCACGGACATGGGAGGTCTCCGATCAGTCGGGTCGGGCCGCCGCGGGGGCTCTCGACGGTCAGCACACCGTCGACGGCGAAGAGCCGGTCGGCCAGCCCGGCCAGGCCGTGGCCGGGGGCGAGGACGGCACCGCCGCGGCCGTCGTCGGAGACGACCACCCGCAGCCGACCCTGCTCGCGGACGACGGTCACCGAGGCGAGGGTCGCCTCGCTGTGCTTGGCGACGTTGGCCAGCGCCTCGCTGACCAGGAAGTAGGCGCTGTTCTCCACGACCGGGGCGAGCCGCTGGCCGGCCGGCAGGCCGACCGCGAGCTCCACCGGCACGGGGGAGCGGGCGGCGACGGCGGCCAGGGCGGCAGCCAGCCCGCGGTCGGCCAGCACCGGCGGGGCGATGCCGCGGGACAGCGCCCGCAGCTCTTCGAGCGTCTCCCGCGTCATGGCGGCGGCCTCGGCCAGCGTGCTGCGTGCCCCGTCGGGGTCGGTCTCGATCATCCGCTGGGCCCGGTGCAGGTCCATGCTCAGCCGCACCAGCCGCTGCTGCGGGCCGTCGTGGATGTCCCGCTCCAGCTGACGCAGCGCCACCGCCTCGGCCGCGACCGCCGCCTCCCGGCCCATCGACAGCCGGCCGATCTCGGCCAGCGTGCCGGCCCGCAGGGTCAGCAGCGCCCGGCCCAGCTGCGCCTCCAGCAGCGCCGCCCCGCGGACCACGAACGGCAGCGTGCCGGTGAACAGCAGGCCGAGGACGGCGTAGAAGACGATCCGCACGCCCAGGCCGGGGCCCATGCCGAGCAGCTCGGGGAGGTCCTGGTCGTCCGGCCCGTCGGGCAGCGACCAGCCCCAGGCGGCGTAGCTCAGGCCGGCCAGCGCCCCGGCCCACCAGGTGACCACGACGACGAAGGCCGGGATGGACACGAACATCCGCACCAGCGCGTGCAGCACGTCCAGCCACGACTGGACGTCCCGCAGCGGCGTCCAGACCCGCCTCGCGATCGAGGCGCCCGGCCCGGCGGACCGGTAGGTGGGGGTCGGCACCCGCTGGTTCAGCACCGCGGGCAGCCGCAGCCGTTCGACGGTGGCCAGTCCCCGGGCGGCGTAGAGCGTGCCGACCCAGATGGGCGCCCCCACCCACAGCACGATCAGCCCGACTCCGAGGGCGAGCCCGGTGACCACCACGACGAAGGCGATGATCGACAATGGGAAGCCGACGACGACGAACGCCGTGTCGACGCCGAGCTGGCGCCACCAGCCGCGCCGCGGCAGGGGGGTGTCGGACTCCCCGGCGGGCACGGGCAGTTCGCGGTGGAGGTGGTCATGGTGCCCAGCCTGCTGCGGTCGGGCCGCCGGTCCCAGCCCGCTGGCTGGCCGTTCGCGGGTCGGGCTGTCCCGACCTGTCGCTGTCCATCTCGACCGGGATGCTCCCGGCGGCGGGACGCGGTGTCCAGCACCGCCGGCCGTTCGCGGACTCCTTGGTCCTGTCACACCCGTGCGGCAGGATCGGCCGGGACGTCGACGAAGGAGTCCACGATGACCGGTCTGATCGCCGAACGGTCCGGAACCGCGCAGGTCAGCGAGCTCGAGCCGCGGCTGGCCGAGCACCGCCGCGAGCTGACCGGGTACTGCTACCGGATGCTCGGCTCGGCGTTCGACGCCGAGGACGCCGTGCAGGAGACGATGGTGCGGGCCTGGCGCTCGCTGGACCGGCTGCAGGGCCCCGGCGCGCTGCGCTCGTGGCTCTACCGGATCGCCACCAACGTCTGCCTCGACGCGATCGACGGCCGCAAGCGCCGGGCTCTGCCGGTCGACCTGTCCGAGGACTCCTATGCCCCGGTCGAGGCGTCGCTGGACGGCGTGCTGCCCGACGGCGCCTGGGTCGAGCCGGCGCTGGACCGGCAGGTGCTCCCCGTCGGCGGCGACCCGGCCGACCTCGCGGTGCAGCGGGAGTCGGTGCGGCTGGCCTTCATCGCCGCGCTGCAGTTCCTGCCCGCCCGCCAGCGGGCGGTGCTGATCCTGCGCGACGTGCTGCGGTGGAAGGCAGACGAGGTGGCCGGCCTGCTGGACACCTCGGTCGCGGCGGCGAACAGCGCGCTGCAGCGGGCCCGGGCCACGCTCGCCGCGCAGCAGGCCACCGGCGAGCAGACGGCGCCGATGGTCGCCGAGGAGCAGGCCGAGCTGCTCGACCGGTACCTGGACGCCTTCGCCCGCTACGACATCGAGGCGCTGGTGGCGCTGCTGCACGAGGACGCGGTGATGGACATGCCGCCGTACGCGATGTGGCTGCGCAGCTCCGCCGACATCGGCACCTGGTTCGCCGGCCCGGGCAAGGAGTGCCGGGGCTCGCACGTCGTGCCCCTGGAGCTGAACGGCAACCCGGCGTTCGCGCAGTGGCGGCCCAGCGGACCGGGCGGCACCTTCGAGCCGTGGGCGGTCCACGCCCTGGAGATGTCCGGCGGGCGGATCGTCCGAATGACGGCGTTCCTCGGCCCCCGGCTGTTCGACCTGTTCGACCTGCCGCGGCACCCGACGCCGGACGACAGCGCCCGATGACTTCCGGCGCTGCCGACGGTCAGTCCTCCATGACCGAGACCTCGACCACACTGCTCCGCGACAGCGCCGCCTTCAGCGGCTTCTCCGTCGACGACCTCGACGCCGCCCGCGCCTTCTACACTGACGTGCTGGGCCTGCAGACCAGCGGCGAGCCCGTGATGGGCGGCGTCATGCACCTGCACCTGGGCGGCGGACGCGACGTCCTCGTCTACGCCAAGGGGCCGGCACATGCCCCGGCGACCTACACGGTGCTGAACTTCCCGGTGCCCGACGTCGACGCGGCCGTCGCCGAGCTCACCACCCGGGGCGTGCACTTCCTGCACTACGACTCCCCGCCGACCGACGAGACCGGTGTCATGCGGGCCGGCGGCCCGCTGATCGCCTGGTTCACCGACCCGGCGGGCAACGTCTTCTCGGTCATCGAGCAGGGCTGATGGGCCGGCTGCAGTACGCGGTGCTCGCCTCGCTGGACGGGTACACCGTCGATGCCGACGGCGACTTCGGCTGGGCGGCACCGGACGCGGAGGTGCACGCGTTCGTCAACGACCTCGAGCGCCCGGTCGGCACCCACCTGTACGGCCGCCGGATGTACGAGACGCTGGCGGTCTGGCAGACCATGGGCGGCCCGGAGGCGGACCCGATCGAGGCCGACTACGCCGAGATCTGGCGAGCCGCGGAGAAGGTCGTGTTCTCCACGACGCTGGCCGACGTCAGCACCCCGCGCACCCGGCTGGAGCGTGACTTCGACGCCGAGGCGGTCCGGGCCCTGGTGGCCGGTTCCCCGCGGGACGTGAGCATCGGCGGCCCCGGCCTGGCCGCCCAGGCGTTGCGCGCCGGGCTGGTCCACGACCTGCACCAGTTCCTGAACCCGGTGGTGGTCGGCGGCGGCACCCGTGCCCTGCCGGACGGCGTCCGCCTGGACCTGGAGCTGGTCGCGGAGCGGCGGTTCGGCGGGGGCGTCGTCTACACCCACCACCGCGTCCGCTGAGGCACCCGGGCGCCAGGACGACCGGGTGAAGGAGCCCGTGGGTCGCGCGGAGCTGGAGCAGGTCGTGGCCGAGCTGGGCGCCCGGCTGCTCGGTGTCCAGGAGCTGACCGAGGGGACGTTCAACGCCGCGTACGCGTTGACGCTGACCGACGGCCGGGAGCTGGTGCTGAAGGTGGCCCCGCCGCCGGGCACCCCGCTGCTGACCTACGAGCGCGACCTGCTCGGCACCGAGGCGCTCTGCCTGCGACGGTTCGCCGGGCGGGTGCCGGTGCCCGAGCTGGTCGCCGCCGGGACGACGCCCACCGGTCGCGGGTACGTGCTCACCTCGGTGCTCCCGGGCGCTTCCTGGTCGTCGCAGGCGGCCGCCGTCACGCCGGCCCAGCGCCGGTACCTGCGCCGCCAGGTCGGGCGGCACCTCGCAGCGATGCACACGGTGACGCGGGAGGGGCGGTTCGGCTACCCGTCCGGGCCGCTGGCCGGGGCGACCTGGCCGGTCGCGTACCGGCGGATCATCGAGGCCCTGCTCATGGACGCCGCGCGGTTCGGCGTGGAGCTGCCGCTGTCGGCCGACCAGGTGCGGGCCCGGCTGTACCCGGCGGCCGACGAGCTGCTGGCCGGGGTGACCACCCCCGTGCTGGTGCACTTCGACCTGTGGGACGGCAACGTCTTCATCGACCTGACCGGTCCCGGACCGGAGGTCACCGGCTACATCGACCACGAGCGGGCGCTGTGGGCCGACCCCGCCGCCGACCTGGTCTCCCTGGCGCTGCTGGGAGACGTGGCCGAGGACGCCGACCTGCTCGCCGGGTACGCCGAGGCCGGCGGACCGGTGGTGCTGGACGACGCCACCCGGGCCCGGCTGCACCTGTACCGGGTGCACCTCGCGCTGGTCATGGTGGTCGAGACGGTGCCCCGCGGCACCGCGGTGCCGACGCACGCCGCCTGGAACGCGCGCGTGGTGGAGTGGCTGCGCCAGGAGCTGGCGGCGGTCTGAGAGCGGGTGACCGGGATCGAACCGGCATGGCCAGCTTGGAAGGCTGGGGACTCTAGGTGCTATTCCGCAGGCCAGCGGCTAGGTAAGTGACTGTCGTGCCTTCCGCGTGCCTTGCCGCCCGGCAGCGGCGACGGGAAGAGGGGCTTCGCGCTCTTGCGACGTCGTACCGCCCGGAGGAGACGTCGGCGGCCGCCCCGGCCAGCGCCTGGACCGGCCGGGTGATCAGCCGGGTGACGAAGGCGCTGTCGGGCAGCTCCGGGCGGCGCAGCGTCATCCCTACCGATGCCCGCGAGTGGGCGGCGGTGATCGCCTCCTACGCGCGGGCCAACGAGTGGGCCGGGGTCCGCGCCACGCTGCGACACCGCAACCGGATGGCGGTGGTCAGCTCGACCACCGCCTGGCACCAGTCCGCACGGGTCGCCGCGAGCGTGCGCAGGCTGCTGGTCGACAGCGCCCGGCTGAACGCCGCCGGGCCGCTGGCCGAGACGGTGGCCCGGCTCAACGAGCTGCGGCCGGAGGTGATCATCGGCTACGCGTCGATGATCCGGGCGCTGGCCGAGGAGCACCTGGCCGGCCGGCTGCGGATCTCGCCGCGGGCCGTCGACTCCGCCTCCGAGGTGCTCACGCCCGCCTCCCGGGAGCTGGCCACGCGTGCCAGGTCCAGCCCGGGCGGCGTGCTCTCCAGCAGCAGGGACACCGTCTCACGCAGCAGCTTCAGAGTGCGCGGCACGATCAACGCGGCGATGACCAGGGACGCGACTGCGTCGGCGCGTTCCCAGCCGGTGAGCGCGATGACCACGGCGGAGATGATCACGGCGAGCGAGCCGAGGGTGTCGTTGACGACCTCGAGCAGGGCCGCACGCATGTTGACGTTGCCACCGTGCCCGCCTCCGCGGGTGAGCACCACGATCCCGATCGTGTTGGCGACCAGGCCGACAATCCCGAAGATCAGCACCGGGCCGGCGGCGACCTCGGTGGGGGTGATCAGTCGGTGGATGGCCTCGACGACCACGTAGACGCCCACGGCAAGAAGCACCGCGGCCTGCAGGGTGGCGCCGAGCACCTCGGCCCGGCGGTAGCCCCAGGTGCGCTTGGCGGTGGCCGGGCGCAGCGCCAGGGTGGCCGCGACCAGAGCGATGACCAGGCCGGCGGAGTCCACGAAGGCGTGCGCGGCATCAGCGAGCAGTGCCAGCGACCCCGACACCAGCGCGCCGACGACCTCGACGACCAGCACGCCGGCGGTCAGCGCCAGCACGACCGCCAGGCGGCGGCGGTTGCCGGCCGCACCGCCGGCGTGGTCGTGCCCGTGGCCCCCGGCGTGGCCGGGGCCTCCGCTCACCGGCCCGTCTCCCGGCGGGTCAGCTCCAGGTTCTGCAGTGCCGCGGGGGCGGGCGTGCAGCAGGCATCGGCGCAGCCGTCGCTGCAGCCGCAGTCGTCGTCGGCGTGCCCGCCGGGGTGGGCGGGAGCGCAGCAGCCTTCGCCCCGCCACGCCTCAACTCCCTCGCGGACGGCCACCGCGGCGATGACCAGCCCGGCGATGGGGTCGGCCCAGCCCCAGCCGAGGGTGGCGTTGAGCACCAGACCAACCAGCAGCACTGCCGACAGGTACGTGCACAGCAGGGTCTGGGTCGAATCGGCAACCACTGTGGCTGAGCCCAGCGCCCGGCCGGTGCGGCGCTGGGCCCAGGACAGGAACGGCATGATCACCAGCGAGGCGATGGCCAGGCCGATGCCGACCGGTGACGAGGCGGGCTCGCCGGCGGAGAAGAACAGGTCGCGCACGGACTCGACGGTCACGTAGGCGGCGAGGGCGAAGAAGGCGATCGCCATCAGTCGCAGCGCCTGCCGCTCGCGGGTCTCGGGCATCCGGTGCCGGAACTGCCACAGGATGATCACGCCGCTGGACACCTCGACGACGGAGTCCAGCCCGAACCCGACCAGCGCCACCGAGCCGGCGACCAGGCCGGCAGCGACGGCGACGACCGCCTCGAGCACGTTGTAGACGACGCTCGCGCCGGCCAGCCACTGGGCCCGCCGGCCGAGCCGTGTCCGGTCGGCCGGTGTCAGCCGCGGAGCGGTCGTGCTGCTCACCGGTTCGCCGCCTCGCCGTAGGTGGCGCACAGCGCGACCGCGTCGCCGGTGGCTGTGAGCAGGCGCTCGGCGGCGGCCAGTGCATCGAGCAACTCGGCGGGGTGGGTCAGCGACCACATCGACGCCCGGCCTTCCGGGCGGGAAGTGACCAGCCCGCAATCGCGCAGGCAGGCCAGGTGTGCCGACACGGTGGACTGGGCCAGGCCCAGGTGTGCGGTCAGGTCGACGACCCTGTGCTCGCCGAGCGACAGGTGTCGCAGGATGGCGAGCCGCGCGGGATCGCCCAGGCTGCGGAACATGCACGCCGCCGCCGACAGGGCTGTCGTCTCGCTGACCGACGATCCGACGGAGGTCTCGTTCGTGTTCGATTTCATCGCCATCCGGCGATGACAGCGGGATGACGCGGCTGGGGGTGGCGTCTGTTGGCGTTCGTGTTCAGACGTGGCGCCTGGCGGTCGGCTGGGGGTGCCGGCGCCGTTCTCACCCCGGTTGGTGAGTGGTCAGGCGAGGGAGAGGAACAGCTTCTCCAAGCGGGCCCGGTCGACGCCCCCGCCGTCCTCGCCTGCGGTGATGCACTGCTCCAGGCCGGTGGCGATGATCGCGAACCCGGCCTTGTCCAGGGCGCGGGAGACGGCGGCGAGCTGGGTGACGACGTCTTCGCAGTCGCGGCCGGCCTCCAGCATGCGGATGACTCCGGCGAGCTGCCCCTCCGCCCGGCGCAGCCGCTTGATCACATCGCCCACGACGTCGGTGTTCTCCAGCTGCACGTTCTTCATCCTCTCCCGTCCGCCGGGTGATACCCCGGCGGGTACTGCTTGATCGAGCGTCGCACGACGCCCGCACATTCCCGCGGTGCCGCGCAGCGGGTCAGGCCCCGGCCGCCCGCGCGCCGGCGGGGCGCAGCGGGCATCGGGGCACAACTGCCGAGCAGGTGCCCATCGCCGTGCCGAGCACAGCCACGACCAGCACCGCGGGGACCTGCAGGTGGTCGGGGGCCTGCTGGACCAGGACGACGGCGCCCATCCCCAGGACGAACCAGCCGAAGCCGCGGCGCAGCTTCTCCGCCGGCACGCGGGGAAGCAGTCGGGCGCCGACCAGGCTGCCGAGAACGGCGGCGGCGGTGGCGGCTGCGATCAGGGCCCAGTCGACGTTGACCGTCGTCAGGTGCCCGGCGAGCCCGGCCGCGGAGTTCATGGCGATGACCAGCAGCGACGTGCCCACGGCCGCGGCGATCGGCAGGCCCGCGAGCAGGGTGAGCGCCGGGACGATGAGGAACCCACCGCCGGCACCGAGCAGGCCGGTGACCAGCCCGACGCCGGCGCCGATGAGCTGGACCCGCCCGGGGGAGGACCGGACCGGCCCCGACGAGGCGGCGCCGCGCCGGCCGCGCAGCATGGCCACTGCGGTGATCACCATGAGCACCGCGAAGCCGCTCATGAGCAGCTGTCCGGGGAGGTGTCCGCTGATCAGCCCACCGGCGAGTGCGCCGGCCATCCCGGTCGCGCCGAAGAGCAGCCCGGTGCGCCAGTGGACACGGCCGGCCCTGGCGTGCCCGATGACGCTGACCGCGGAGGTCGCGCCGACGACCACGAGGGAAGCGGCGACCGCCTCCGTGGTCGGCATGCCGGCCACGTAGGCCAGCAGCGGCACCATGAGGATCGACCCGCCACCGCCGAGCAGACCGAGCGTCAGTCCCACGACGGCGGCGAGCGCGACGGTGGCGGCGATCAGCATGGGGTCACCGCGTCCGGGTCATCTGGTCCAGCGCGGACCCGGTGGGGCGGGCGCCGCGCTTGTTCCACGGCATCCTGGCCAGGGCCATGCCCATCGCGCATGTGTTCGAGACCGCGGCGAAGACCAGGCCGCCACCGATGGCGCCGGAGAGCCACTTGGCCTTCGGGGCGACGGTGCTGGCGAGGACGCCGGCGGCCACGAGCGAGCCGGCGGCCAGGCGGACCTGCCGCTCCAGCTCCCAGGACTGACGGCCGCGGTTCACGGGGCCGCCGGTCCTCTCCCAGTCGACGATGCCGCCGGAGAGCACCGTGGGCGAGGTCAGCCCGGCGGCGTGGAGGGCCTGCTGGGCCTGGCCGGCCCGGTTGCCGGAGCGGCAGACGAGGACGACGTCGTGGTCGTGCAGGACCTCGCGAAGCTCGCCCAACTGGCCGCGCAGCTCGTCGAGCGGGATGTTGACCGCGCCGGGGATGTGCCCGGCCTCGAACTCGGCCGGCGTGCGGACGTCGATCAGCGTCGGGTCGGGGCTGCCGGTGTCGCCGAGGCGGTCGGCGAGGGTGGGGGCGTCGATGGTGCGGGTCACGCGGCGATCTCCTGCTGGGCGGCGTTCGGGGTGAGGTCGAGGCCGGCGGGGCCGGCGTTGTCGAAGGAGTCGTCGACGGCGATGACGTCGATGCCGTGGGCGTCGAGCAGGGCGGCGACGACGCCGGCGCGGTAGCCGCCGGCGCAGTGCACCCACACAGGGCCGGTCGGCACCTCGTCCAGGCGCTGCAGCACCTCGTGGATCGGGACGTGCACCGAGCCGGCGATGTGCCGCTCGGCGCGCTCCTGGTCGCGCCGGACGTCGAGCACCACGGGGGAGTGTCCGGCGTTGAACGCGGCGGCCAGGTCGGCGAAGGTCGCGGTGCGATAGCTCCGCAGCGGCTCGCCGCCGGCCCACTGCTCGGGCGTGCCGGTGGCCATCGCGGCCGGCCGGTCGATGCCGATGCGGACCAGCTCGCGCTGGGCCTCGGCGACGTCCTCGGCGGTCTCGCCGAGCAGCGTGATCGGGGTGCCCCAGGGGATGAGCCAGCCCAGGTAGGTGACGAACTGGCCGTCGAGGCCGAAGTTCACGGTGCCGGCCATGTGCCCGGTCGCGAACGCCGTGCGGGTGCGCAGGTCGACCACCCACTCGCCGTCCTCGATGCGCCGGCGCAGCTCGGTCGGGTCGGCCTCGGCCGGCGGCGACAGGTCGGCGTCGCCCGGGATGGTGGAGTTGGCCGCGCCCATGTGGGCGTAGTAGGCGGGGTAGGCGTCCAGCCCGGCGAGCAGTTCCTCGACGTAGGTCTCCAGGTCGCGCGTCAGCGCGGGGTTGGTCAGCTTCTCCTGGCCGATGGTGCTCGCCGTCCCGCCGGACTGGGTGGCCGAGCAGAAGCTGCCGAAGCCGTGCGTCGGGTACACCGCCGTCGGGTCGGGCAGCTCGGCGGCCAGCCGCTGGGCCGAGTGCCACTGCGCGTGGGCGAGGGTGTCGGTGTGGTCGGGGCCGAGCAGGTCCGGTCGGCCCGTGGAGCCGTACAGCAGCGACCCGCCGGTGAAGACCGCCACCGGCTCGGCCCCGTCGGACAGCGCGTAGGACAGGTGGGTGTGGGTGTGCCCGGGGGTCAGCAACACCCGGACCCGCATGCGGTGCCCGATCTCGATGACGTCGCCGTCACGGACGCCGACGCGGTCGAAGGAGACCGGGTCGGCGGCGTTGAGCAGGTACTGCGCGCCCGTCTCCTGGGCCAGCTCGTAGCCACCGGTGACGTAGTCGTTGTGGATGTGCGACTCGAACACGTGGGTGATGCGCACGCCGAGGGCCTTCGCCAGACCCAGCACGCGGTCGTAGTCGCGCTGCGGGTCCACGACGAGGGCGACCTCGCCGTCGTGGGCGAGGTAGGTGCGGTCCCCCAGTCCCGGGGTGTCCAGGGAGATGACGGAGATCGTCATCGCGAAGCTCCTCTCAAGCGGTTCGTGGGTGATCAGGCGGCGGTCTCGACCGGGCGGCCGGCCTCGATCCAGGCGCCGGTGCCGCCGGCGACGCTCGCGGCGTCGATGCCGACCTCGCGCATCAGCGCGGTGGCCTGCGCGCTGCGCGCGCCGGACTGGCAGATCACGTACACCGGTCGGTCCTTCGGCAGCTCCGGCAGCCGGACGGGCAGCACGCTCAGGGGCAGGTTCTGGGCGCCCGGCACATGGCCGGGGCGGTACTCGCGGGCCTCGCGGACGTCCACCACCAGGGCGTCGCCCGCGGTGAGGCGGGCGGCGAAGGTCTTCTGGTCGATCTCGGGAATCACGTCAACTCCTCACGTCTGTGGATACCCAGGGGGGTATGGGTGAGACAACCGTAGCACCCGGCTCGCTATGCCCCCAGGGGTATGCTCGGAGGGGCACCAGACCCCCGTGCGCGTTCAGTGCTCCTTCGCACGGGTCCATGAGAGGCGGAGGTGGCGGGATGATGGGCTTCGGCGCCGGCATGAGCTGGATGTGGCTGTTCTGGCTGCTCCTCGTCGTCGGGGTAGCGCTGGTCGCCGTCGTGGCTGTCCGTGCAGTGGGTGGCGGGCTCACCGGGGGCAACCGCGGGGCTCAGGGCAGGCAGTCGGAGACTTCCGGGGCGCGGCAGCTCCTCGACGAGCGCTACGCGCGGGGGGAGCTGACCACCGAGGAGTACCGCGAGCGGCTGCGGGTTCTTGCCGAGGGGCCCTGATGCGGCCGATCAGCCGGCGGCATGCCCTGCAACTCGGTGGACTCGGCCTGCTGAGCGCCGCGGTGGGCGGTACGGGGCTGCTCTGGCCGCGGGGGTCGCTGCTCCAGCCGAGGAGCGGCGCGGGCCTCGCCGAGCCCGACACGTTGCGCAGCGCGGACGGCGTGCTGAGGGTGCGGCTCGAGGCGGCCGAGGGCCCCGTGACCATCGGCGGCCGGAGCGCGACAGCGTTCAGCTACAACGGGAGCCTCCCCGGGCCGACCCTGCGGCTGCGCCCGGGCGACCGGCTGCAGGTGACGCTGGTCAACCGGCTGGCCGACTCGACGAACCTGCACGTCCACGGGCTGCACGTGTCCCCGGAGGGCCACGGGGACAACGTCTTCGTCGCCGTGCAGCCAGGGGAGTCCTTCGACTACGACTACCAGCTCCCCGACGATCACCCGCCGGGCGTGTACTGGTACCACCCGCACCATCACGGGATGGTGGCCGACCAGGTCTTCGGCGGCCTGTACGGCGCCATCGTGGTGGAGGACCCGGCCGAGCTGCCCGTGGCCCGGGAGCGCGTCCTGGTGGTCTCGGACATCACCCTGGATGCGTCCGGGCGGCTGCAGCAGCCCTCGGCGATGTCCCGGCAGATGGGGCGCGAGGGGAAGCTCGTCCTGGTCAACGGCCAGACCCGCCCCACGATGTCCGCGCGGCCGGGTGAACGGGAGCGGTGGCGGATCGTCAACTCCTGCGTGGCCCGCTACCTCCGGCTGCGGCTGGACGGGCAACAGCTCGATCTGCTCGGCATCGACTCCGGGCGCTACCCGGTCCCGCGCCGGGTCGGCGAGGTCGTCCTGGCCCCCGGCAACCGCGCCGACCTGCTGGTGACCGCCGCGGAAGGCACCAGCGCCCTCGAGGCGCTCGGCGTGGACCGCGGCAGCATGGGCGGCATGATGGGCGGCGGGACTTCCGGCGAGGTGGGGACGATCGCCACACTCCAGGTCACCGGTGCAGCCGTCGCCGCCCAGCCCGGCGCGCCCGCCCAGCCGGCGGCCCGGGACCTGCGGGGGCCTGAACCGGCACGACGGCGTCGGCTGGTCTTCGCCGTCGGCATGGGCGGCGGCATGGGCCCCGGCGGGATGAGCTTCACCATCGACGGCCGCGAGTTCGCCCCCGACCGCGTCGACCAGGCGGTCACTGCCGGGGCTGTCGAGGAGTGGACGATCGCCAACACCTCACCGATGGACCACCCCATGCACCTGCATGTGTGGCCCATGCAGATCGTCGCGGAAGCCGGTCGCCCCGTCGACGACATCCGCTGGCAGGACGTCGTCAACATCCCGGCCGCGAGCGAGGTCACCGTCCGCATCGCGTTCGACAGGTTCCACGGCCGGACCGTCTACCACTGCCACATCCTCGACCACGAGGACAACGGGATGATGGGCGTCGTAGAGGCCTCCTGAACGCGGCGAGGGGCCGGGGTGCGAATGGCAGCCCGGCCCCTCGCCGGTCGTCCGGCGTCAGAGCAGGTCGAGACGCCCCCGGGCCCGCTTCGTCGCCTCCTCCGACGGGATGACGTAGTAGGCCATCAGGGTGCGGACGTCGTGGCCCGACCAGTCCGCGATGGTCTCCCAGCCGGGGGCGTCGTCGGTGTCGGTCTGCGGCAGGTGGGCCTTCCACCACAGGACGGCGTGGTGCCGCAGGTTGCGGCAGGGGATGGTCTTCCTCGATCCGACCGCGTCGCGGACGACGTGCCACGCGTTGTTGAACTGCTCCCCGGTCGGGGGGCGCCGTCCTCCCCCGGGAAGAGCCACCGCGTCTCGGCCACCGGCACCTCGGCGTCCCGCCAGTCCCCGTTGGCAGTCAGCTCAGCGCGCCGCTCCCGCTCCTCGTCGACCCGCGCGGCGAGGACCTCGGTGTCGGTGTCCTCGGGCATCCCGAAGGCGATCGCGACGCGCCGGCGGTACATCTCCTGCATCGAGCCGACGTAGGGCGTGGTGCGGCGCTTCCCGTTCTTCGGGTACGGCTTGCGCCGCCCGACCCGAACCTTGCCCTGACCGGCCCGCTTACCGCTGGGCGGGGTCTCCCACACGCCGTTGACGTCCAGCTCGCGCTTGCGCAGGTCGACGTCGATCGCCCGCAGGCCGAGCTGCTCGGCCAGCCGGGCCGCGAATAACCCGCCGGTGCGGATGGCGTCGGGCAGCCACTCCCAGCGGCCGAGCTCCGCGGCCGCCTCGATGGCCTTCTCCACCATCGTCGTCTCGGGCCGCTTGTGCTGCGGCACCCACTTGGAGCTCGCGCCCGTCTTGTCGCTGCCCTTCGTGTAGCTGACCTCCTCCAGCGGGTCCTCGTCCGGGCTGAGCCAGCGCCCGCCGGCGCGCTTGCGGTGGGCGGTGCGTCATTTGACTCGGAAACGAGCTTCAGGTGAACACAGCTGCGCGCAACTCTCTATCAGGCTCCTCGGGTGGCAACCTCCTGTTGTCCGGCATCCTGTCCAGTGGTACCGCTCGGCCCCGTTTGGCGGTTCGCTGTGCCTTTGGATGGAGACACGGTTCCGTGATCACGCCAGCCGCACGGGGGAGAACGGTACGTAACGCGTTGGCCGTCAGCTCCTGACGAGTCTGCGTCGAGGGCCGCAGGCGCGGGCATCTCGCCACGGCGCCGTCCTTGGCGATTTGGCGGTGGTTGAGACGGTGCATGAACTGACCGGCGGCCCACCGAGCCCGGACGAGCCCCAGCGTCCCGGCCTCCCGGCCCTGATAACACCCGGGCTCTGACGTCAGGCCTACCGACGCTGAGCCACCCCACTTCTTGCACATCGGGTCCCGAGGCTTTGGCATCCCAAACTGACCGCGCCTCGGGCGTTATCCGATCGTGACAACTATCGCGCATCGTAGTAACTTTGACGCCCGGCCCGTTCGAGCCGCGTTCCTCTTCCCGAGGACCTCGCGCGGGCCCCGTCGAACTGCCACCGTCCGGTGGTGGACCGGGGACCCACCGTTCCCTTGGGGTGAATCTCCTGCGCCCAGCGCGCCGCGAGTAGGGCTGTCTCCTGCCCGAACCCGTCAGCTAACTCGGTAGACGGCGAGGGAGAACGGAGCCCGTCGCGTTGGCGACACCGTACGGAACCAACCTGCACCACCGTGCCCATCAGCGTCGGCTTTGGACCGGTAGAGCGCTCGCAGCGCCGGCCCTCGCACTGGGTACCGTCGCCGTTGTCGCTCTCGGCGGTCCAACCGCTGTGGCCGCCCCGAGCGCGACTGCGGTGACGAGCAGCCAGCCCACCCTCGGCGATGCCGAGTCAGCGCTCCGTGACATCGAACAATCGGTCATCGACGCCGAAGAGACTCTCCAGCGGCTGACCATCGAAGCCGAGGCGGTCGCCGACAAGAACCTCGTCGCCCAAGCGGAACTCGTCGCTGCTCAGCGGGAGGCGGAAGCCAAGTCGGCCGCCTTGGACGCCGCGCAGGCCGCCGTCGGGCGGACGCAGGAGGACGTCGCTGCACTCGGTCGCCAGAGTTACATGGGGGCTGACGCCTACGGCAGCGCCGCAGCGTTCTTCAGCGCGGGCAGTGCTGAAGAGGTCCTCCAGCGTGCCGCGACCCTCCAACATCTCGGGGACGACCGCGCGGAGCAGCTGGACCAGTTAGAGATGGTCGAGCGGGAGCAGCAGGCGGCAACCGAGGCGGCCAAGGCGGCCCTCGACGCCCGCGACGCGGCGGCGCAGGCGGCTGAGGAGGCCGAGCGGGTCGCCAACGAGCAACTGGCCACGGCCCAGCACACCTACGATGCCGCCGTCGGCCAGAAGGCCACCCTGGAGCAGCAACTCCGGGAGGCGCGGGATCGAGTCCGCTCACTGGGCGGTGCAGCCGCTCCAGTGGCCTCAAGTGCATCGGCGGAGCAGGCGGCTCAAGGGGGACCGGATGCCCCGGCCGCCGGCATTCCCACCTCAGGGCGGGTGACGTCCTGCTATGGCGCCCGCTGGGGCACGACCCATCTCGGGGTCGACATCGCCAACGCCATCGGGACGCCGATCTACGCACCGGAGGCAGGAACCGTCCTCCAGGCGGGGCCGGCCAGTGGCTTCGGCTTGGCCGTCTACCTACAGCACGCCGACGGTTCGATCACCGTCTACGGCCACATCAACCAGTACTTCGTCCAAGCAGGACAGCAGGTGGCTGCGGGACAGCAGATCGCGGAGATCGGGAACAAGGGACAGTCCACCGGCGCACATCTCCACTTCGAGGTGCATCTGGGCGGTCTCTACCAGAACCGCGTCAATCCGGTTCCCTGGTTGGCGGCGCGAGGGATCTCTCTCGGTGGCGGCTGCGGCTGACCCATGGCCGGCCGTCCGGGCGTGACGTCCGGGCGGCTGGGTTGCCGTCTCCTCGCGTCGGCGATGTTTGGCGTTCAGTCGGATCGCCGCTGTGGGGAGCCGGCCCACCGGCCC
>Ga0210040_10005809_pt1 | contig 15581 bp, 12 predicted proteins | sample CryGeyCG12114_NA_FD_185462 | JGI IMG/M metagenome (GOLD analysis project Ga0210040, IMG submission 185462) | Groundwater microbial communities from aquifer - Crystal Geyser CG19_WC_8/21/14_NA (SPAdes) (version 2) | ecosystem: Environmental > Aquatic > Deep subsurface > Groundwater | place: USA... | reverse complement strand
GCTGCTCCTCGGCGAGGTGGTCGACCTGGCCGAGCTCCTGGCCGGGCTGGTCGTCATCACGGGCGTGCTGTTCGCCTCCCGGCCGCCGCGGAAGCCCTCGACACCGCCGGTCGTCCGGAGTCACGAGATCACCGCCGGTCCAGTACGGTGACGTCATGTCCGGGGGTCCTTGGCGCCCGGGGTAGGCCAACGCATCCGGCCTGGTCCGCGTTCCCCGCGCGGTCAGGTCCATCCCCTGTGCGGGTGCCTATCCCGGGTTCCCGGAACGGCGAGCTCTGCTCCCCTCGGGCGTGCTCCACGTGGAACCACCGCCCTCGTCGCGAGCCCGTGCAGACGGCGGCCGGCTCAGCCGCTGGACCCGCCGTGCTCCCCGAGGACCGCCCGCAGCACGGCGTCGGCCACGGCCGGCGGAGCCAGCCCGTCCACCGCCACCGCGGCGTCGGCGACGCCGGCTGCGTCCAGCACCGCGTCCAGCTCACCGCGCCGGTGCAGGTGCCAGGCCAACCCCTCGGGGTCCGCGGCGTGCCGGGCGCGCAGCCGCGGGGCGACGACGGCCTCCGGGGCCAGCAGACGCACGACCTGCAGCGGCACCTCCAGCGCGGCGGCGTGCTGGTCCCGCTCCTCCCAGCTCTCGCACACCCCGGCCAGCACGAGCCACTCCGCACCGGCCGCGCGGTAGCCGCGGGCCACGGCGGCCAGGTTCGCCAGCCCCAGCGCGGAGTGGAAGGGGTCGTCCGGCGGCGCAGGCCAGCACCGGCGCAGCTCGTCCAGGTCGACCACGGCGTGCGGCACCCCGCGCGCCCGCAGCCGCCCGCCCACCGCGTCAGCCGTGGTGGTCTTGCCCACCCCGACGGTGCCGGTCAGCAGCAGGGCGCGGCAGGTCATGTCCGGAACGCTAGGCGACCGGTGTGACCGAGCGCACGGCAATGGCGCGGAATCGGTTCTCCGGTCGCCCGGTTGCCCTGGACATGCCCGAACTCTTCACCCCGCTGACCCTGCGTGCCCTGACGATCCCCAACCGCGCGTGGCTGGCGCCGATGTGCCAGTACTCGGTGCTGGCCGAGGACGGCGTGCCCACCGAGTGGCACCTGGTGCACCTCGGCTCCCGGGCCCAGGGCGGCTTCGGGCTGATCCTCACCGAGGCGACGGCGGTCGTGCCCGAAGGCCGGATCAGCCCGCAGGACACCGGCCTGTGGAACGACGAGCAGCGCGACGCCTGGACTCCGGTCGTCGACTTCGTGCACGCCCAGGGCTCCACCATCGGGGTCCAGCTGGCCCACGCCGGCCGCAAGGCCTCGACCTACCGCGGCTTCCCCGGCGAGCCGACCGGCAGCGTGCCCGAGGACGAGGGCGGCTGGACCAGCGTCGGCCCGACCACCGACGCCTTCCCGGGCTACACCGCCCCGCAGGCGCTCTCCGCCGCCGACCTGGCCGCCGTCGTCGACGCCTTCACCGCCGCCGCCCGGCGCGCCGACCAGGCCGGGTTCGACGTCGTCGAGGTGCACGCCGCGCACGGCTACCTGCTCCACCAGTTCCTCTCCCCGCTGTCGAACACCCGCACCGACGGTTACGGCGGCAGCTTCGCCGGCCGCACCCGGCTGCTGCTCGAGACCGTCGACGCGGTCCGGGCCGCCTGGCCGGCCGGCAAGCCGCTGTTCGTGCGGATCTCGGCGACCGACTGGGTCGAGGGCGGCTGGACCGGCGACGACTCGGTCCGGCTCTCGGCCGTCCTCAAGGACCGCGGCGTCGACCTCGTCGACGTCTCCACCGGGGGCAACGTGCTGGCCGACATCCCCGTCGGACCCGGCTACCAGCTGCCGTTCTCGGCGGCGATCCGCGCGCAGGCGGACATCCCGACCGGCGCCGTCGGCCTGATCACCAGCCCCCAGCAGGCCGAGGAGGTGCTGGCGTCCGGCCAGGCCGACTCGGTGCTGCTGGCCCGCGCCGCGCTCCGTGAGCCGTCCTGGCCGCTCCGCGCGGCCGCCGAGCTGGGCCTGACCTGGCACGACGCCCCCTACCCCGCCGCCTACACCCGCGGGAAGTGGGACGACGTCCAGGCCGCCTGAACGAAGCCCGACCCACGCCGGAGGGGGCGCCGCGGTCTGGACGACCGAGCGAGCAGACACGCTCTTCGTCTGCGAGCGAGGGAGGAAGACCGCGGGTCAGAGCCCCCTCCGCAGGCGATGCGGAGCGAGCCCAGTCAGACACAACTCCTACAAGCTGACGTCGGCGCGCTGGCGGCCGGGGCCGTCGCAGACCGTGCGACCGTCGCTGAACAGCACCCCGTCGGCGAACCGGGCCTCGACGGCCCCGCCGCTGAACTGCTCGGTGTAGAGCCGGGAGTACAGCCCGCCGCGCTCGAGCAGCTCGGCATGGGTGCCCTGCTCGACCAGGCGGCCCTCCTCGAGCCCGAAGATGACGTCGGCGTTCTGGATGGTGGAGAGCCGGTGCGCGATGGCGATCGTGGTCCGGCCCTGGGTGGCCCGCTCGAGGGCGTCCTGCACCAGCCGCTCGGTCTCGGTGTCCAGCGCCGAGGTGGCCTCGTCGAGGATCAGCACCCGCGGGTTCATCAGGAACACCCGGGCGATGGCCAGCCGCTGCTTCTCCCCGCCTGAGAGCCGGTAGCCGCGCTCGCCGGTGACGGTGTCGTAGCCGTCGTCGAAGCCCATGATCCGCTCGTGGATGTTGGCGTCCCGGGCCGCCTGGTGGATCTCGGCCTCGGTCGCGTCGGGACGGGCGTAGGCGATGTTGTCGTAGATCGTGCCGTGGAAGAGGTACGGCTCCTGGGTCACCATGCCGACCGCCTCGGCCAACGAGTTGGCGGTGGCCTCGCGGACGTCGACGCCGTCCACCAGCACCGCGCCCTCGGTGACGTCGTAGAAGCGGGGCACCAGGTAGGTCATGGTCGTCTTGCCCGACCCGGACGGCCCGACGATGGCGGCCAGCTGGCCGGGCTCGACCCGCAGGCTCAGGTCGCGCAGGGTCCAGCCGTCGCCGGGCACCCGCTCCGGCTCGACCTCCGCCGGAGCTGAGCCCGGGGCCTCGACGGCATCCGTCCGCGTGAACCGCGGCGCTCCCGCCCGGCCGCCGGTCAGCTCGCGCGGCTCGGGGTAGCGGAACCAGACCTCGCGGAACTCCACGGCACCACCACGGCCGGTCGTCGGCAGGTCCCGCGCACCGGGACGCTCCTGCACAGCCGGCACCAGGTCCAGGTACTCGAAGATCCGCCGGAACAGGGCCAGCGAGGTCTGCACGTCGAGGGTGACCCGCATCAGCTGGATGAGCGGCATCTGCAGCCGGGCCTGGAGCGTGGTGAAGGCCACCAGCGTGCCGGCGGTCAGCCCCGCGCCACCCCCCAGCCGGCCGGTGATCATGAAGCCGGCGGCCAGGTAGATCAGCGCCGGGGTGATGGCGAAGAAGGTCTGCACCAGGGCGAAGAAGGCCCGGCCGGTCATCGCCTGCTCGACCTGCAGCCGGGTCTGCCGCCGGTTCTCCTCCCGGTAGCGCGCGACCTCGGAGTCGGCCCGGTTGAACACCTTGGCCAACAAGATGCCGGAGACCGAGAGCGACTCCTCGGTGATCGCGGTCATCTCCGACAGCGACTCCTGGGTCCGCCGCGCCAGTCGCTGCCGCCGACGGCCCACCCGGACCTGGAGCACGACGAAGAGCGGCATGAGCACCAGCGTCAGGATCGTCAGCTTCCACGACAGCAGCACCATGGCGATGAACGCCGACAGCACCGTGACGGAGTTCTGCAGGATCGTCGTCGCGGTGTCGGTCAGCACGGTGCGCACCCCGCTGACGTCGTTGGCCAGCCGGGACTGGATCGCGCCGGTCTTCGTGGCGGTGAAGAACGCCAGCTCCATCTTCTGCAGGTGCGCGAACAAGGTGCTGCGCAGGTCCGCCATCGCGGAGTTGCCGATCGTCGCGGTCAGCAGGTTCTGCCCGATCCCGATCAGCGCGCTCACCACCGGGATGACGCAGAGGCCGGCGACCAGCCAGCCGAGCAGGCGGAGGTCCGCGGGGCCGCCGTCGACGGGGAACAGCGCGTCGTCGAACACGGCCCGGGTGAGGAAGGGGGCGACCGAGGTGAGCACGGCCGCGCTGACCACCGCCACCGCGACCAGGAGCATCTTGGCCTTGTAGGGGGCGAGCAGCCCGGCGATCCGGGAGAGCACCCGGTCGGCCGGGGCGGGAGCGGACGTCGTCGGCGGAGCGGTGGGCGCTGGCGCCGTGGTCACGGGCGACGCGCCGGGTCGGTGCGCCGGGCCTGGTGGCTCATGGGCCGAGCCTAGGTCCTCGACCGGTGGCGACCCCGGAGCGGCTGCGGCGCTGGCTCGCTCACCGTGGGCGCTCCGCTCCGCACGGCGAGCCCGGTTGACGAGGGAGGAGGGTGGGCTCGTGGCAGACTGTCCACCCAGATCGGGCAGCAGGGTGCCGGCCCCCGGACGGACCCGATCCGACGGTCGTGATCACGGACGAGCAGGAGTCGGAATGGAGACGGTGCGGCCATGACGGCGCCGACCCGGGACAACGAGACGGAGTTCGAGCCGGTCTACCACCGCTACGGCCCGCACCGTGCCGGGCTGCCCCCGCTCGTGCCGTACTTCCGCGAGCTGTGGCACCGGCGGGAGTTCGCCGCCGAGATGAGCCGCGCCTCGATGCGCAGCGCGAACATCTCCACCTTCTTCGGCCAGGCCTGGCTGGTGCTGAACCCGCTGCTGACGGCGGCCGTCTACTACCTGCTGGTGACGATCATCCGCGGCCAGCACGACCCCACGTTTTTCACCCACCTGACGCTCAGCCTGTTCGCGTTCCAGCTGGTGCAGTCCGCCATCACCTCCGGGGCCACGTCGGTGACGACGTCGGGGCGGCTGCTCGTCAACACCGCCTTCCCGCGGCTGCTCATCCCGCTGTCGGCGGTGCGGACCGCCTTCTTCCGCTTCCTGCCGACGATCCCGGTCTACCTCGCCTTCCACCTCCTCTTCCTGCCCCGGCAGTGGAGTTGGACGATGCTGCTGGGCGGCTACTTCCTGGTCACGATGATCGTGTTCGGGATGGGCCTGGCCGCCGTCTTCGCGACGCTGCAGATCTACTTCCGCGACACGTCCAGCTTCCTGCCCTTCTTCGTCCGGCTCTGGATGTACCTGTCGCCGGTGCTCTGGCTGCCCGAGGCGGTGCAGCGCTTCCCCCGCTCGGTGCTCACGCTGATCGAGCTCAACCCGATGTACTCGATGCTGGGGGGGTACGCCGAGGCCGTGCAGGAGGGCATCGTGCCGGACCTGTCCATGTGGGTCACCTCCGCGATCTGGGCCGTGGCCGTCGCCGTGCTCGGCTTCCTGTTCTTCATCTCGAGGGAGCGTGAGTTCGCTGTCCGCCTCACCTGAGTCCCCCGCCTCCGTCATCCCGACGGAACCGCCCTACGCCGTCCGCGTGGAGAACCTGTCCATCACCTACCGCACCACCTTCGAGCGCAAGCCGACGCTCAAGCAGGCCCTGGTCCGCTTCGGCCGCGGTCAGCGTGCCGTCCGGGAGGTGCAGGCGCTCAAGGACGTCACCTTCGACGTCCGGGCCGGCACGGCCATGGGGATCATCGGGTCCAACGGCGCCGGCAAGTCGACGCTGATGCGGGCGATGGCCGGCATCCTGCCCCCGACCAAGGGGGCCATCGAGGTCTGGGGCAAGGCCAGCACGCTGCTCGCCCTCGGCGTCGGGTTCAACAAGGAGCTCTCGGGCCGGGAGAACATCATCCTGGGTGGGCTGGCCTCCGGCCTGTCCCGGCGCGAGGTCGAGGAGCGCGCCGACGACGTCGCCGAGTGGACCGAGCTGGGCGACTTCATCGACATGCCCATGAGTTCCTACTCCTCCGGCATGTCGGCGCGCGTCGGATTCTCCGTCGCCGTGCACATGAAGCCTGACATCTTGATGATCGACGAGGCGCTGTCCACGGGCGACGCCAAGTTCCGGGAGAAGGCCAACGCGAAGATGGCCGAGCTCCGGGAGAGCGCGCGGGCGATGTTCCTGGTCAGCCACGGCCTCGGCTCCATCAAGCAGATGTGCAACGAGGCGATCTGGCTGAACAAGGGCGAGCTGATGATGCGCGGCGAGCCGGAGGAGGTCGTCGACGCCTACATGAGCTTCGTCAAGGTCAAGCGCACCGCGGTCACCGACGAGGACATCTGAGTCCGTGTTTTCTGGACTCGCTCCGCTCGCCCGCGGAGGGGGCTCTGACCCGCGGTCCTCCTCCCTCGCTCGCAGACGAAGAACGTGTCTGCTCGCTCAGTCGTCCAGACCGCGGCGCCCCCTCCGGCGCGGGCCGGGTCCAGGACCTCAAACCGGTGACGTCAGCTGGAGCAAGTTGCCGCAGGTGTCGTCGATGACCGCGGCGACGACCGGGCCCATCTCGGTGGGTGGTGAGACCACCCGCACGCCGCGCTCCTCCAGCGCGGCCACCGCGGCACGGACGTCGTCGACGCCGAAGGCGGTCACCGGGATGCCGTCGGCGCTCAACGCCTCCTGGTAGGCCCGCGCCGCCGGGTGGTCGTCGGGCTCGAGCACCAGCTCGACGCCGTCGGGGTCACCCGGGCCGACGACGGTCAACCACCGGTGCTCGCCGAGCGGCACGTCGTGCTTGAGCCGGAAGCCCAGCACGTCGGTGTAGAAGGCGAGCGCTTTGGCCTGGTCGTCCACGTGCACGCTGGTGAACACGATCCGCGGGGTCGGAGTGGTCGTCATCGGGTCTCCTCGGGTGGCAGGGGCCAGCGCTCCAGGACGGCGCGCAGCGGTCGGGCGCAGAGCGTGTGCAGCTTGGTCCGCCCGCTCCGCCGCGACCGCACCAGACCCGCCGCCTCCAGCACCGCGAGGTGCTGCGACACCGCCTGCCGCGACGAGCCGACCTGGTGGACCATCGCCAGCCGGGTGCAGAGCTCGAACAGCGACTGGTCGTCGCGCTCGCGCAGCTCGTCGAGCAGGAGACGCCGGGTCGGGTCGGCCAGCGCCCGGTACAGGCCGGCCTCCGCCTCGCTCTCCATCCCTCGCATCATAGGCAATTCTCCACTTGCCTATCAAGGGGTCACCCGGCGTCGAGCCGCCAGCGCAGGAAGTCGGTCAGGGAACCAGACTCCCCGTCGCGCCCTCCCTTGCCCACGACCAGCGGCGGTGGACTGGGCTGCAACTTGACCCCGGACAGCCGCTCCCGCAGGCCGCCGGGCACGGTGAGCACGTAGTACGAGCCGTCCTCGCCGATGGCGAGGCTGCGGTTCTTGCGCAGGTACCAGCCGGTCTTGTCGGTGCGCACCGACTGCCCGGTGAACAGGGTGGCCCGCAGCGGCTCGGCAGGCAGACCGCGCTCGCGGGCCTCACGGACGAAGCCGTCGACCAGCTTCTGCGCCTGCAGCGACTCACCGCGCTCCTGGGCGGCGGCCAGCTCGGCGCGGTGGGCGGCTTCCTCGGCGCGCGACATGCGGCCAACCTAGCGCCGCCCGTTCGGAACGGGCTCGTCCGGCCGCTCCCGTGCGTTGGGGACGTGGGGCGCGGGCCCGTCGCAGCCCCGTTCCCGGGCAGCACACCCGCATAGACTGCGCTCACCCATCCAGCCGAGGACCCCATCGACATGCCCGACACCCCTGCGACGCCCGCTCCCGATCCCGGGACCGGGAGCGCACCCGCCAGTCCCCGGCGACGGCGTCGCCTGTGGCCCCGCCTGCTGGTGGTGGTGGCCGGCGTGCTGGTGCTGGCCCTGGTCGGGGTCGGCGTCTACGCCTGGCGGGTCGACCGCGGCCTGACCAGCAACATCAACCGGGGTATCGACCTGCCCACCGACGACCCCTCGAGCGGCTCCCGGCCGACGGCGGCGCCCGACACCGGCGCGCTCAACTACGTGCTGCTGGGTTCGGACAGCCGCGACCCGGAGGACGAGGGCGACGGCCGCAGCGACAGCATCATGGTGGTCCACCTCAACCGGGAGCGGGACGAGGCCTACATCGTCTCCTTCCCCCGCGACATGTGGGTCGACATCCCCGGGCACGGCCAGGCCAAGATCAACGCCGCCTACGAGCTCGGCGGGCCGGCGCTCACCGTCGCGACGCTGGAGAAGCTGACCGACGTCCGCATGGACCACGTCGTGCTGGTCGGCCTCGAGGGCTTCATCGAGCTCACCGAGGACCTGGGCGGGGTCACCGTGACCAACAAGACCGCCTTCACCTCGCACGGCTTCGACTACCCGAAGGGCAGGATCGACATCCAGGGCGAGCGGGCGCTGTGGTTCGTCCGGGAGCGGAAGTCACTGCCGAACGGGGACCTGGACCGTGCGGAGAACCAGCGCAACGTCATCAAGGCGATCGTGGCCAAGGGACTGAGTGCCGACGTGGTCTCCGACCCGGCCCGCTTCACCGCCTTCACCTCCACCCTCGCCCAGCACCTGACGGTCGACGACAGCCTGACCGACGAGGAGATCCGCCGGACCGCGCTGTCGTTGCGGCTGCAGTCCGACGACATCGAGCTGCTGCAGGCCCCGGTGTCGGGCTTCGACACCTCGGCCGACGGCCAGAGCATCGACGTGGTGGACACCGAGAAGCTCGCCGAGCTGTCCGAGGCGCTGGAGCAGGACACCATGGACGACTACGTCCAGAAGTACCCGAAGGGCTGAGGTGGAGTTCCTCCGCAGCCTGCGGCGCCTCTGGCGGCACCAGCTCTTCCGCCGACTTCTCGCGGTCCGCGTCGCCACCCAGTCCTGCGACGGCCTGCTGCAGATCGCGCTGGCCTCCTTCGTGCTGTTCTCCCCCGAACGCCAGCCCGACGCCGCCTCCATCGCCACCGTGCTGGCCATCACGCTGCTGCCGTTCTCGGTGCTCGGGCCGTTCGTCGGGGTGGTGCTGGACCGGTTCTCACGCCGTCAGGTGCTGGTCGTGGTCGACCTGTGCCGCTCGGCGCTCTGCCTGGGGCTGGCGGCGCTGGTGGCCACCGGGCTGCGCACGCCCGGCGTGGAGACCGTCTTCTACGGGCTGGTGCTGCTGGCCATGAGCCTCAACCGCTTCCTGCTCGCCGCGCTCTCGGCGTCGCTGCCGCACACCATCGACGCCGACGAGTACATGGTCGCCAACTCGGTGGTGCCGACGGTGGGGCCGGCCGGCGCGCTGATCGGCGTCGGGGTCGGCACCGGTCTGCGGCTGCTGCTGGGGCAGTCGATGCCCGACTACAGCGCCAACGCGATCCTGTTCACCGTCGCCGCGGCCGGCTTCGTGCTCAGCGCCGGGCTGGCCCTGCGGATCCCCCGCGACCGGCTGGGCCCCGACGTCGAGGAACCCACCCGCGCCCGCGACGTCGTGTCCGGGCTGGCCGAGGCGCTCCGCCACCTGCGGCAGCGGCCAGCGGCCGGCGTCGGGCTGCTGACCATCGGCGCGCACCGGATCGTCTACGGCGTGGTCACCGTGGCGACGATCCTGGTCTACCGGAACTACTTCCACACCGTCGACGAGGTCGACGCCGCGATCGCCGACCTCGGGTTGCTCGTGGTCGTCACCGGGGCCGGCTTCGTGCTGGCCGCCGCGGTCACCCCGCCGGGGACGGCGCGGCTCGGCGTCCGCCGCTGGCTGGTGGTCAGCCTGGTCGCCTCCGCCGTCCTGCAGGTGCTGCCCGGAGCCATCTACTCCACCGTGCCGCTGCTGGTGGCCGCGTTCCTGCTGGGCCTGACCGCGCAGAACGTCAAGATCTGCGTCGACACCCTGGTCCAGGCGCACGTCGACGACGAGCTCAAGGGCCGCGTCTTCGTCCTCTACGACATGGTCTTCAACATGGCACTGGTCATCGCCGCCGTGATCGGGGCGCTGGTGCTGCCGGCCAACGGCAAGTCGGTGCTGGTGCTGGTCGTGCTGGCCGCCTGCTACCTGGGCATCGCCGCCGTCTTCGCCGCCACGACCCGCGGGCTGGCCATGGACCGCGGCACCGAGTCCCTGCAGGCCCAGCCGGTCTGAGCGCTGCTGCGAGGAGTCAGCCCCGCGGCTGCTGGTCCGCCCACCAGGCCCGCAGCGCCTGCTCCGCCCGCTCCGGACCCAGCGGGCCCTCGTCGATGCGCAGCTCGAGCAGGTAGCGGTAGGCCTGGCCGACCAGCGGACCCGGCGGCAGGTCGAGCAGCTCCATGATCTGGCGGCCGTCGAGGTCCGGGCGCAGGGAGTCCAGCTCCTCCTGCTCGGCCAGCACGGCGATCCGGGCCTCGAGGTCGTCGTAGGCCACGCGCAGCCGCGCGGCCTTGGCCTGGTTGCGGGTCGTGCAGTCCGCGCGGGTCAAGATGTGCAGCCGCTCCAGCTGCTCGCCCGCGTCCCGCACGTAGCGCCGGACGGCGGAGTCGGTCCAGGCCCCCTCGCCGTAGCCGTGGAACCGCAGGTGCAGGAACACCAGCTCGCTCACCGCCTTGACCTCGTCGCTGGAGTAGCGGAGCGCGGTCAGCCGCTTGCGGACCAGCTTGGCCCCGACGACGTCGTGGTGGTGGAAGGAGACCTTGCCGCCGGTCTCGAACTTCCGGGTCGCCGGCTTGCCCACGTCGTGCAGCAGGGCGGCCAGCCGGCTGACCAGGTCGGGCCGCGACTCCAGCCGGGACTCCAGCTCGATGGCCTGCTCCAGCACCGTCAGGCTGTGCTCGTAGACGTCCTTGTGCCGGTGGTGCTCGTCGCGCTCGAGCCGCAGCGCCGGCAGCTCGGGCAGCACCCGGTCGGCCAGCCCGGTGCGGACCAGCAGGTCCAGGCCTGGTCGCGGCCGGTCGGCCAGCAGCAGCTTGGAGAGCTCGTCGCGGATCCGCTCGGCGGAGATGATGCCGATCCGGTCCGCCATCGCCGTCATGGCCGCGACGACCTGGGGCGCCGGGGTGAAGCCGAGCTGGGCGGCGAAGCGGGCCGCCCGCATCATCCGCAGCGGGTCGTCGCTGAACGACGCATCGGGCGTGCCCGGCGTCCGGATCAGCCCGGCGGCGAGGTCGGCCAGCCCGCCGTAGGGGTCGACGAAGCGGTGCTCGGGCACCGAGACCGCCATCGCGTTGACGGTGAAGTCGCGGCGGACCAGGTCGCCGTCGAGGCTGTCGCCGAACTGCACGACCGGCTTGCGGCTCTGGGAGGCGTAGGCGTCGGAGCGGAAGGTGGTGACCTCCACCACCCACGAGACGTCGCCGTCGGTGACCTTGCAGCCGACGGTCCCGAACTCCTTGCCGATCGTCCACACGGCCTTCGAGAAGCGGCGGAGCAGCGCCTCGACGTCGTCGGGCCGGGCGGAGGTGGTGAAGTCGAGGTCGGAGCCGAGGCGGCCGAGCAGGGCGTCCCGGACGCTGCCGCCGACCAGGTACAGCTCGTGCCCGGCCTCGGCGAACAGCCGGCCGAGACGTCCCGCGACCGGCGCGATCCGCATCAGCTCGGCCACCGCGTTGGCCTGGGCCTGGTTCAGCGTGGGCGTGGACACGACGAGCCACTCTACCGGCGCGACCCGGGGCGAGCACCGTCACGACGGCCGCCGCCGGGCGCGCAGCGGCCGCCCCGTGCGTCGTCCGGCTCTAGGATGACCCGGTGAGGAGGCAGCGCGCATGAGGGCTCTCCGCGTGCTGCTGGCCCTGCTGGCGGGGTGCGCGGCGCTGCTCGGACCCCTCGCGGCGGCACCCGCTCAGGCGTCCGAGCCCAAGGCCCTGGTGCGGATCACCCTGACCGGCATGACGCCGGCCCTGCCCCAGCGGGACGGCACCATCACCCTCACCGGCCGGGTGGAGAACGTCACCGACGAGCCGCTGTTCCGGCTGCAGGCGACCCTCTGGCGCGACCAGGCCCCGATCACCTCGGCGGAGGGCGTGGAGCAGGCGCTGGCCTCGGAGTCCAACGTGCCCATCGGGCGCCGGTACCCCTACCTGCCGGCCGGCTTCCAGGACCTCTACACCCCCGACGACCCCTACCTCGACCCGGGCGAGGTCGCTGACTTCACGGTCTCCGCCCCGGTGGCCGAGCTGCAGCTGGCCCCCACCGACGGCCTCTACCTGATCGGCGTGCACGTGCTGCAGAACGGCAACACCACGGCCGTCGGTCGGGCGCGCACCTTCGCCCCGGTACTGGCCGGACCGCCCGCAGCAAGTCTGCGGATGACGTCGCTGGTGGTGCTCAGCTCCCGTCCGTCGCAGCTCCGCGGCGTGCTGGCCGACGAGCACCTGGCCGACGAGGTCCGCCCCGGCGGCCGGCTGAGCGCTCTGCTGGCCGCCGCCGACAGCGACGCGACGAGCTTCGCCGTGGACCCGGCGCTGGTCGAGGAGCTGACGACGATGCGCGGCGGGTACTCCGTACAGGCCCCCGACGGCAGCACGACGCCGGGCCGCGGGCAGGCCGATGCCGCCAGCTGGTTGCAGCGCTTCACCCAGGTCCGGGACGACCGGGACGGCTTCAAGCTGCTGTACGGCTCCCCCGACGTCGCCGCCCTGGTCCACGACAGCCAGACCGGGGTGCTCGACGACGCGGTGGAGGCCGGCGCCCGGGTGGAGGCCACCGCCTCCCTCCCCCTCCTGGTGCTGCCGGGCGGAGGCCACGCCGACGCCGCCACGCTGCGGGCCGCCCAGGAGCTGGAGCCCGCCGCCGTCGTGCTCTCCGACGCCTCCGCCGCGAACGGTGACGGGCCGCTGCTGGCCGGCGACCAGGGCGCGCCGGTCGTCCGGTTCAGCAGCGGGTCCTCCGGTGGCGGCGGCCCGGGGCCCGACCCCCGCAGCACCCGGGTGCAGGTGCGCCAGCGCGCGCTGGCCGACACCTGGGTGCAGGCCGCCGAGGCAGTCGACGGGGTGACCCGGGGCCGCGTCCAGCTGGTCACCGGGGCCAACCAGGTGCAGGGTGACGACGCCGGCGTGGCGGCGCCCTGGATCGAGCGGACCACGCTCAGCGACCTGCTCAGCGGGACGCCGGCCCCCTGGGACGGCGAGCTCGCCTACCCCGAGGAGGCCGGCGAGGCCGAGCTGACCGGCGGCCAGCTGGCCACCCTGCGGCGTCTCGTGACCAGCTGGGACACCTACGCCGAGCTGCTCGTCGCCGGCGACGCGACGGAGGCCACCGGGCAGGCGGCGGTCGCGCGGGCGGCCAGCACGGCGTGGCGCGACCAGGACGCCCTCCGCAGCCCCTACCTGAAGGCCCAGCAGCGGGCCCTCGACGCGACCCTGCGGGACCAGCTGCTGATCAGCACCAACCCGAAGGTCAGCACGGTCGCCCGGGAAGGCGTGGTCTTCCCGATCACCGTGGAGAACAACCTGCCCGACGACCCCGACGACCCCGAGGCCGGCGCCGTCCGGCTGCGGCTGGTCTTCGTCTCCGAGAACCGGCAGCGGCTCACCATCGCCCCGATCGAGACCGGCCTCCTCCGGGCGGGCGCCAGCTTCACCGGGGAGGCGCAGGTGACCGCCAAGGCCAACGGCACCGTGCCGGTCCGGGCGCAGCTGCAGACCCTCGACGGCACTCCGGTCGGCCGGCCGCAGACCATCGACGTCCGGGTCACCCAGAACGGCACCACCGGCTGGGCCATCGCCGCCGCCGCCCTGGTGGTGTTCGGCGGCAGCACGGCGCTGCGGATCCGTCAGGTCAACCGCGCACGGACCCGGGAGGCTGCGGTCACCGAGGCCACCCCGGACCCGCCGAGCGGCCTGACCTCCGCCCCGCCGCCCGAGGCCCCGCCCGCCAGCCGCCCCGACCCCTCCGGACGCCCCGGATGACCGGCACCTCGACCAGCCCGACCCCGTCCGCCGGCACGCCCGCGCCGTCGGACCAGGGCTCGAGGCGCACGTCCGCGCTGGTCTCGGCCAGCGCCCTGATGGCCGCCGGCACCCTGCTGTCGCGGCTGCTCGGCTTCGGCCGGCTGATGCTGCTGGTGTTCCTGTTCGGCAACGCGACCCGCCAGGCCGACATGTTCACCGTGGCCAACACGGTGCCGAACAGCATGTACATCCTGCTCGCCGGCGGCGTGCTCAACACCGTGCTGGTGCCGCAGATCGTCCGCGCGATCAAGGGCGACGCGGACGGTGGTGAGGCCTACACCAACCGGATCATGACCGCGGGGCTGCTGGCCCTGGCCGCCATCACCGTGCTGCTGACCCTCGCGGTGCCGGCCGTCATCTGGCTCTACTCCGCGGACTCCTGGCGCGCGCCCGGGGTGGCGGCCCAGTACGACTCGATGGTCATGCTCGGCTACTACTGCATGCCGCAGATCTTCTTCTACGGCGTGCACGTGCTGGCCGGCCAGGTGCTCAACGCCCGCGACCGCTTCGGGCCGATGATGTGGGCGCCGATCGCCAACAACATCGTCTCCATCGCCGTGCTCGGCCTCTTCCTGGTCGTCTTCGGCCACGGCGACACCGGCGCCCCGTTCAGCACCGGCCAGGAGCTGCTGCTGGGGCTGGGCTCCACCCTCGGCATCGCGGCCCAGGCCGCGGTGCTGGTGCCGTTCCTGCGTGGGGCCGGCTACCGCTTCGCCCCGCGCTTCGACTTCCGGGGCGTCGGCCTGGGCCACACCTTGGCGCTGGCCAAGTGGACGCTGGGCTTCGTCGTGGTCACCCAGCTGGCCCTCGTCGTGGTCTCCCGGCTGGCCACCGGGGCGACGGCCGGCGGCGAGGGCGGCGGCATCACCGCCTACTACAACGCCTACGCCGTGTGGATCCTGCCGCACTCCCTGGTCACCGTCTCGCTGGCCACCGCGATGCTGCCGGCCGCCTCCCGGATGGCCGCCGCGGACGACCTCGAAGGCGTCGCCGCGGAGACCGTGCGCGCCATCCGGCTGGCGCTGACGGTCCTGCTGCCGGCCTCGGTGGCGTTCGGGGTCCTCGGCGTCCCGCTGGCCCGGCTGGCCTTCGGCTTCGGCCGGGGCTCGGCGGACGCCTCCGCCGTCGGCTGGGCGCTGATGGCCCTCGCGCTCGGACTGGTGCCGTTCACCGTGCAGTACCTGTGCCTGCGCGCCTACTACGCGCTGGAGGACACCCGCACGCCGTTCTTCCTGCAGATCGCGATCTCGGGGGCCAACGTGGTGCTCGGCCTGGCCGCGGTCTGGCTGGTGGACACGCCTGCGCTGGTGGCGGCGGCCCTGGGGCTGGCCTACTCGCTGGCCTACCTGCTCGGCGTCTCGCTGTCGCTGTCCCGGCTGCGGCGCCGGCTGCCGGCGCTGGACGTCTTCAGCCTCGTCCGGCACTGCGTCCGGCTGCTGGCCGCCGTCGCACCGGCCGCGGTGGTGGCCGTGCTGCTCACCTGGTGGCTCGGCCGCGAGGTGGAGACCCAGCTGGGCCGTGCGCTGGTGCTGGCCGTGGCCGGGGTCGTCGCCGTCGTCGTCTTCCTGGTGGGGGCCCGGCTGCTGGGCATCGCCGAGGTGACCGCCCTGGCCGCCACCCTGCGCCGGCGCCGCGGAGCCGGACCGGCGGCCGCCGTCCCGGAGGAGGAGGCTGCTCACGATCTGGCCACGCCCGGCGATTCCGGCACCCGAGTCCGGCCGGCGTCTCCTACCATCGAGCCACCACCCACCGCCGGTCCTGCGTCCCAGCCGCAGCCCGGCTCGAGCGAGAACGCTGACTCCATGGCTCAGGCGGCAGTCGCCCGTAGAAA
>Ga0210040_10005808_pt1 | contig 15584 bp, 19 predicted proteins | sample CryGeyCG12114_NA_FD_185462 | JGI IMG/M metagenome (GOLD analysis project Ga0210040, IMG submission 185462) | Groundwater microbial communities from aquifer - Crystal Geyser CG19_WC_8/21/14_NA (SPAdes) (version 2) | ecosystem: Environmental > Aquatic > Deep subsurface > Groundwater | place: USA... | reverse complement strand
TCTTGCTAAATTATTTTAAATTGTATTGCAACGAATTCATCAAAAGTGCTCAAAACCAATTTCTCGTTAGTGGAATGATACAAAAGATGATTTGATAAAATGAAATGTAACCTGCAATAGCTGTTTAAATTTTTTGAATGCCGAAAATTCTAAATTTTTAGAAATTAAGTTTTGATTCTATGGAACAAAGCTACCAATTTCAAACTTTTTAATATAGTCTATATTCGGTTTATCAAGTTGAAAAGTTCGATATTTGGTCTGGGAAGACGTTATAGGTTACTGAATTCAATAGTGGTTCTTATAAAGTTTTTTTGCATACAAATATGGTAAAACTGGCTTATTCATACTTTTTTCAATTCCTTTATAACTTTAACTATGCGAAACAAAATTGCCGAAAACAGGTCACTTTGTTTGAGCTTATCACTTGCTAAACGATTCTGTGAGTTTTGATGGTTTTGGCTGGTTTTAATAGTAGTTTTAATATTTCCCGGGAATTCCCGGGAACGAGTAAATTTTTTCCCGTTTCCCGGGAATGAAAAATACCCCCGGGAATATCATCTCTAATCTTAAGGAATCCCTGAAAAACATTTTTGCATTCAGTAGCCAAACTCATTCTCCACATATCATAGCGAATTTTGCCTACGTGCTCAATGATACAAGTATGATGCTTGTTGATAATATACAGTACATTGGCATTCTGCTTGAACAAGAAATTCTGAGCCAAGAAAAACTTTTGGGCCCTAACTAACAGAGGAGAGGGGAATGTTTTCCTTGTTAGCCTATATTATTAGCATACATTTATGTATTTAAACCAGAACTTATAGAAGCTAGCAATCGGAGCCAAAAAATTGGGCGCATTTAATGTAGCTTGAGCTTTGTTGGTTTATTATGGTTTGAAAAATGTGTGCGCTCACTGATGGGAACATTATTTGTGTAGCCATGTCTGGTTTTTTTCATTTGAGGGATGCGCCTCTGAAGATGATTTGATACCACAAGCGAAAAAAAGGACTACATTAGCTAGCTGTAGTAGTCATTTAGTATCTAACTAACTAACTAGTCATGCCAGAAGAAATTGTGCACGACATAGACTGTGCTATTGCAAGTACAAAAACTCCAAGTATATGTTTGTGTGCCGACAGTATTTTTGCCAGTGTTTTGGCAACCAACGAACCAAGTAAGTAAGTAAGTTGGTTAGTTAGTTAGTGCCTCTGGAACTGAGGACAGGAAAAAATCTTGACTGACTGTGAGAAAGCTATGCAGACGTCTTCAGGCAACCTATAATGTTATTATTATTGTGCATAATAATTGCAAAGTGGTGCGAATCACTGACAAGTCACTCATTAAAACAACTTGTGTGTGAGTTAAGACTAAGACATGGCTCACTTTTTTCACCAGTGTCCAGAGTCCACAATTTCTTGTGCAAATCTTATTCATAAGATAGAAAAGTTTCTTCCAAGTGATGAAAAAAATTGCTAGTTTAAAATTACGTTGAGGGAGTGGATCCCGCGAACTCGTAGTGTCACAGTGTACCTTGTTATTTTAATTTATTGGATGCTAAGTGAATCGCACTACAATAAATTGTATATACAGAATGCATACAAGCTACTAAAACTACTCGTTTTAATTATGAATGCATAGAACTCTGGCAGTATATGTCTTTAGGGTATCAAATAACTGGCATACATCAGTGTTCTGTATAGTTGGAATGTATGGTTTTATTTATGTCTTCAGATGTCACCAATTGATTGAGGGAAGTCAGTAAAAAGTGTTATTTTTTCCCCTTATCTTGGTGACCCCGGTCAGTGAAGTTATATAGCTGTATTGAACTTTATCCACTCTCGAAATGTCTTAATGCGTCTTTGTGTTTAGTTGAGTTGACAAATGCGATACTAGCAGTTGGTGCCTAAATAAGAATCGAAAAATATAATTGTGAATCAAGTTTTTCTTGGTGCATGGTGCAGGTGGTTAGTTATTGAAAAATCTGGCAATTTTTTCCTCCCTCTGTGTTGTACTTGTGAACGAATCCTAGATGACACACAGCGAGTTTAGCAGTGACGTTAGTTTGTATGGAGGCGAAAGTGGCGCCTCTTCTAGCCGATCGCACAGTAGTAATAATACTAGCAGTTTGAATAATAGTGGAGGTCTAAAAATCCCTTGTGCAGCAAATCATAATCATAATTATGTGAATGGGAAGGAAATTTATCCCGAGAGTGGAGATAACAGTCATGATGATGATGAGGATGATGTTTCCATTTTTCTGAAAAGTGGTTGCACTTGTAAGGCTGATGGAAAACCTTCGTTTTTGCCTACCACTGATGCCCCTGGGGGAGTAGTGCATTTGTCATTTTTCTCCTGTCAGTACAACGTAGCAGTGGATGAAGAGGATGCGGGCACTTACTATGATTTAGATGAAATCCATGATTTCGCCATTACTGAGAATGTTTTGGAAACGAATCGCAGACTTTGGGGCATGTTTTTATCTTGTTTTAACGATAAGGATAAGAAAAGAGGAAACAATTGAATTCTTAGGCATGTTTATAGTAAGAGGGAAAGCTTACTAATGGCTGCATAAGTTGTTTTGTGAAGAAAATGTTTTTTTTTGGACAAAAGGTTTTTTTGTAAAGTTTTCTAAAAGCTTGGTTACCCTACCCTTTATTTAGTAATGTCATTCGGTTGTTGGTATCTAAGAATCAAACTAATCATTTTAGTATTGATTTTGGATGGTAGTTGACGAGTTATTTCTTCACAATAATATTGTGATAACATAACTAGGGAAAGAAAATGATGGCTATGTTATTATTATGAGAGTAGGTAGTAGGTGGCTCTATTTTCTATGGTTCCTAGTTCTAACGAAAATCTAAAGTGCAGTGCAGCAGTGTTGAGCGATTATGACCTTTCCCTCTATTTTGGGGAATACATTAAGCGCCTGTGTACGTATTAAGAAATTTCGGGACTCGCTCACTCACTACTCTCATGCGTATATATTTTAGTTGTAGTCGGATGGTATCATAGGACTATAATGCATAGTACTTGCGAATATATGTAGGTCAAATGAATATAGATACATTTGCTAGGGAGTGACTGAAAGCTGTAGTAAAATGTACACACTAGGACAGTTTTAGTTTGAACTTGAAAATAATATCTTGCCAAGGAAAGTCTGCAAAAAAAAATTTGGATTTTGAACTCATGCTGTGAATATGACTTTTTCTTCTCGGTTTGAACTGAAACTTGAATTGGCCACATATGGAGTGAGGGTTTCTAGGGATTGAAAAATTGTTCATATGTAGTGATCTATGTATGTATAAATTTCCCTTTTGTTATGCATACATTATGTTAGCTACTATGATTGAATTGGAGATGCTAAAATACTAACTGACTAGTAAACGATATCACATCTTTTACCACCTTGCATGAACTTGCAGTTACTATGACTAGACATTGAAAGTTGTACTGTGTGTATCATACGCACGTACGTAGGCTTATAATATTGGCTTTAAGTGGAGGAGCCTTGTTTGAAATCCTGTGTGTAGTATATAGTTTATAGTACTACTGAAATAATCGATTTTCTTTTTCGCACGGAATTCTGCAATCCTTATATGGGATCTACCCAGTGAGTGTCTGTACACGGACGTAATGGAGATATGACCTTTAGAGGAAGAATAACCGACTGTGTATGTAGTAGAAGACTTGTAGACAAAGTTTGAGCATGTGAGTCTTTTCTCACTTGTGCACATTAGCTCTGGCGATCAACAGCTTTTCCATATTAGGCACGCACCAATGCGCTCATTGTTAGTATCAGTTAGTATCGTCTTGTTATTTTAGTTTTCCTAACTAACTAAGCTAAAAGCGTTTGTGAGCATAAGATAAGGGTGTGGTGTTGTGACAAACATCTGCGTTCAGTAGTAGTCCCTTATAATAGACTAGTGTTGGTATTATTTCCAGTCATTGTGGTTGACAATGTGTAAAATTATCGAGCTCAAATTAAACTGTCAATCATATCAGGTTAAGGGGATTTAGTTCGTCATGCACACTGCTGTAGGAGAATATTCATCTGTTTGCTGAAACGTCGTTTTGACGTCATGTTTGTGTATATAAAAGACGTTTGGAGCAGATTGGATAGTATTTTGTGGTAGAGACTTGGACATAGTATTTTGAATCAAAAGTTAGTAAATGGTTTGGCTGAAAATGTTTTCTCGGCGACTTTTCAAGAAACTGGAGGCCCATAAAAAGAAAACAAGCAAGAAAAATGTTGTCTGTGTGTAGTAAAAAATATATTTTTTCAGTCCTGTTTATATTTTTTTCATGCATTATAAGTTCACTAGGTCCAGTTTTTGCTGTGTATGGTGCACTTTTGTACTTGCGTTTATCCCTGGGCAGATAAAAGTGCAGTCATCATCAGTAGTTAGTCAGTACATGGTACTATTAGTCTGTAGCTCCTCTAATATAGTTAGTAAACAAATACTGTATGCATTGCCTTATGGATATGACCAGTTTATCCAATATGCATGCAGTGAGTTGTTAATTTTTCCCATGGAGCCATTTATCTAACTCACCATATGCTGGAAACAGGTTTTTTCTCTGTGTTTACTAACTATAGTTGAGATTTGCACTCTAGCGTGCGTCTATAGGGTACTAAATCCATTTAAAGAGTATACGAAGAAACTAAACAAACGCAGATGTTAGTCAGTCACCACTTTAACCACTTGATTACAGTTGTGTCCAGCGTGTATACACGTCAAATCTTGTTTCCAGAATTAGTTTACGAGTACTTATTACGTTCCATACGTTTTTCGCACTCTAAAAGAATATGTGGGATTTGTACGAATCATTATTTTGGGGCTAGCGAGGGTTAGAAGCATTTGAAATTCGAATCTTTGACAATAAAGGAATGACAATATGCAATACAAGGGGGATACGAGAATCTTCCGTGTACGACGCACAGTATTGAGTCGAAGTGAGCTCAACTTATTGACACGAAATTGGAATTGGAACGATTTTGGTTTTACAGATGAGAAGGAGAGTGAGATTTTAGTGCAGTTCTTCAAGTTCCATAAATGCTATGACCTCATCCCAACTTCAGCGAAATTGGTTGTCTTTGATACCCAGCTGTTGGTGAAAAAAGCCTTTTTTGCGCTCGTCTATAATGGTATGCCTATAGTTAGTTCTGTTCTTATGTTTTAATTACTTGAACAATTTGATTGAACGTGTTGTTGTGATTGGAGATTAATCTAATGTATGTATGTTTTTTATTAGGTGTGCGTGCGGCACCACTATGGGATAGTTCGGCTGGGGAATTTGTTGGGATGCTCACTATCACGGATTTCATTCGCGTTTTACATGCCATGTATCATGACTCTGCAGGCAAGTTGGAGTGTTAATTCGCTAACTCTACTAATCCGATTATAGAGAATAGATGCTTTGTGTTGTACAAGGTTTCCATTTTATTCCTTATGTATGATGAAGTTTGTTTATTTCCCGTGTGAATTTGTTTTGGAATATAAATCGTGTGCTCACTCACTCACAACAACATGTTGTTAATAAACAGTAGACTGTCTGCAATTTCTCGTTCGTATTAGTTACTGTAGCTGTTTGTGTGTGGCAGAGATTTTTGTAGGTAGTTTCAATAGTTTAATATGGGAAACTGGGAGTGGATTTATTTATGCCAGTGCCAGCGTAAGTAATATAAGGTAATGTTTTTGTTTTGATGCAACAGGAAAGATGTCAGAACTTGAAGAGCACCGTGTGGAAACATGGAGAAGACGATTTCTACAGGATAAACAGCCTTTGATTTCTATTGATCCAGATGCCTCTTTGTATGATGCCATTTGCTCATTAGTAAATAATCGTATCCATCGGCTCCCCGTCATCGACAAAATGACCGAAAATGTGCTCCATATTTTGACTCATAAGAGGATCCTTAAGTTTCTTTTCTTATATGTAAGTACTGTGTATAGCTTATTTAAATGAATTTTGTGGATTTGTGAATAACGGTTTGAAATTGTGTGTGAACAGATCCACGAGATTCCTAGGCCACACTTTCTAAATGAAGTCCTCCGAGATATCCGAATTGGCACTTTTGAAAAAATCCAGACGGCTCGGGAAGATACACCAATTATTCAAGCTTTACAAATGTTCTTGGAACGAAGAGTCTCAGCTTTGCCAATTGTGGATGATGATCACAAACTTTTAGATATCTATGCTCGGTTCGATGTCATTAATTTAGCTGCCGAAAAGACTTACAATAATTTAGATATTTCGCTAAAACAGGTGAGCAGGTTCAACCTAAAATCTGTAATTTCTTTTTTCCATGTAGAGAAAGCTGTTTGGTGCTAATGTCCTGTTGATTTTTTGCAGGCTAATGAACATAGAAACGAATGGTTTGAAGGTGTTCATAAGTGCACATTAGATGAAACCTTGTTTGTGATCATGGAGAAAATTGTCAAGGCTGAAGTTCATCGTTTAGTCGTTGTTGATGAAAATGATCGTGTAGTAGGAATTATTAGTCTTTCCGATATTTTACAAGTAAGTATATCTAGTTAGTTCACGATTCAAATAGAAACCAACTTGTTTTTGTTCATGAATTTATAAGTTTGAATATTTTTTTGCATTCCATAGTACCTGGTGATGAGACCAGAATTGCAAGAAATCACTACTGAGACGACGGTGCGTAATTCAGTGGACAAGGAACCTCAAGTCTCGAATAAGAACTCATTCGAGGAATTGTCATCGTCAGACACAGGAGGTCATCCTATAGTAGATGGCTACCAGACGGAAGATGTGGAACATGAGACACCAACTATTATGGAGGAAGATGAGAAAATGTAGTAGTCAGTTCATCGTCATGCGGAATTACTCACTGTCACCATGCGTTTTTAATTGTTACCAGAATGCAACTACTATTTATATGGGAGAACGGTGAAGAAAGGCTGCCAAAAAAGCGTTAGTAGTGTATTGCTATACGTGTTATGCATGTTGGTGCCATATTTAAGCGATCTTTTTTGTCTCCCGGTATTTCCAGTGTCATGCTACAGGATACACCGCATTTTTATTCTAAGAAGTAACTAACCGAGTAAGTCACTATAAGTTTCCTTGTGTGATTTATTGAATTAGACAGGTGCACTTGGCACGTTTGTCAGGCATGGTATTGGCGGGGAGAATTTTTTTTGAAGCGTTCCTACATAAAGTGGATAATAAATTTTTTTGGAGCGTCAGTCTCTCTGTCTCTTTGATTTTGTATAGTTCACATTATTATATTGTTCCTTGTATTTATTTATAAGATGGTGAATGTCTTTTGGTTTGGTTGCACGCACCATACTGTGTCTTGTCTTTTGCCATGCTCCTCTGTTCACCCCCATGTTATGCAATTGGCCTAAAAGGATAATTCGATGGGAATGAAGAATTGCTTCAATGTTTTTAGAATTGGTTAGGAAACCTTTTCAAGAGCCTATTAGAATTCAAGTCAACGATTCCTGGAAGCTCTTCCATTTACCTCTTGTGTTTAGTCTGCTAAACTGTTTAGTTAGGATTTCACAAGTCGTGTTTTTGTATATTGTTGTGAGTGAACCTCGAAGGAAGTTGAGGGCAGCATTTTCGTGTGATGATAATCGTATGATTTACAAAATGAAAGTTCGTGTTTTTAATGGCGTTGCTGAATAATATAGCTAATTATGTAGATCTTTGTGGTAGAAGTTAAAGTGTACAAAGATACATCAGTGTATGAGTAAAATATCCAAAGACTTCGAAATATATTATATATTATTGTGTTTACCGTTAAAAGGATTCAGTATATATCTCATAGTTGCCAGTAATAATAAAATGATCATAATAGATTTTTAGCACGTACCTTTAACCTCCTACTTTGATAGTGTTTGTAGAGTACTGGCTAAATGTACTGTAGAGAATGTATAAAATACAATATCATCATCATGATTATATATTTATTGCTGCTAAGATTTGGTTAGTTAGTTAGCTACTATGAATTAATTATGATGATTGCCAAGCAGTAAGTAAGAAGAGGAGAAAAAACGCTACCAAGCTATAGTGATAAATTAATGCTCTCAGGTAGCAAAATATATGAGAGTCAGCCAGCCTAACATTTCAGAGGTGGCTACAAAAATTTATAGTATATGCTTTTACTACAGCTAATGTTTCTAATACTTCACATGTCAGTTTGTTACTACTTGTATGGAGAACGGAGTTAAAACAAAGATAGCCACTATTACTTGTTATAGTGAACAATAAAAATGTGGAAAGGATGCAAAAAAGTTATCCTTTGTGATAAAAAATCAAAATTTTGGCATTACTAAGCCTTGAATTTTATTTCCATAGCAAAAGCATGTACCCATTGTTGTGTGGGAATTATAGGTTCCTCATCGAATATAGTACTTGTATACAAGTTTACACAAATTCACAATGAACGGGTTTCAAAAGATATTGCATGGAAGACACAAGTTTCACGCCTTTTCTAAACAGGAATCGGAAACTTTTTGCGTGGATACGGAGCAGCCGAAAGAAGAGCACTTTGACAAGTATATCACATTTCCAATAAAATGCAAGAAGACACCTCTGAGTACTAAAGAAAGGGCTTTGCTAATGAAGCAAAAACATCAGGAATTTGCTCAAGGAATTCGAGCTGACTTTGAAATGCTAGGATTTCAGAATGTTGTTGTAGTTGATGAAGATGATTGGTTTCCAGAAATTATCATTCAGATGGTAATCAAGAAAATTAAGAATTTGTGGAATTACTATTTTAACCGGAATGCTGTTGGTGAGCAATAGAATAGGACACAACAAAGTTACTCTTTTTTGGCTACCGCTAGAGGGAGCTCATTGTAGCTTATACACCCATGATAGTAATTTTCACGCGTGTGGTCTCTTTAAAACATTCCCAAAACTTTCAGGGAATGAAGACGAAGAAGAAAAATATTGGAACTATTCAACTTGTGAACTACATGAGAACCGCCGATTTATAAAAAGGGACAAAAAAGTCAAGAAGAAATCAGCATTGTCCAACATAGATACAGATCACTCGGCATTCTATACAAATAGTAACAACATTGTAAATCCTCAGATGTTTTCATTTCTCAAAAATCCCCCAATGTGGGATTTTGAAATCCAAGTGGAAAACTATATCTTCCGAGTACATTCTAGGATCTTAATCAGTCAAAGTCAATTTTTCCGGAATTTGCTTCGTATTTCAGATAAGAAAAGTAACGGTCAAACGAAAGATAGTAAAAATCTCAAAAGCTCAGATAGGAATGGTCGATTCATTCATCTTACTCGGTGGGAGGCACCATTTATGACACCTGAAGAAGTTGAAGCCCTTTTAGTTTTCATTTATTGTCATAGTTGGCCCAAAAGTGTTATGGACAAAAAGGGTCGATTGAGTCAACGATTTTTGTTAGCTTTGGAAGATTTCGGAGTGTCACTAAAAACGTTCAAAAGTACGGACATCAACAGAAGGAGTGAAAATATAAGTTGTGAAATTTTTGATGGTTCTCGAGTACAGAAATATCTGGATTCGGATCACGTTTCAATACAAATGAGACAAAGGCAAACTCCTGTAAATGGAATGGGAGATTTCCAACCCGTCAGCATTTTAAGTGACAATTTACAAAATGACATTTTCAGTATGGATCACGAAGAAAATACGTGGCCTGGGAAAGTGAGTGGGTTGAAAATTAGAGCAACAATATTTACATCCGCTACGGAAATGAAACTAAATAATATTTTGAGAGAATAGGTCAAGGATAATCATTGATATTTCTTCTTTACAGGACGAATACATTTCATTTCAAAGGTTAGCCTCATCCCTTAACTTTGCAGACACGGACTCGGATCCATATTTATTTTGAAGCCCCGAGTGTTTCATTTTCTATTATTAAACCCAACAAAATGTGCATATGACCTCTATTTGTAAAAAATTCTATGTCAAGAACTGAGAATAAATGGAAGGAAAATGAAGTGAACAAAACATGACATATACCACCATAGTCATTTCTTTTATGTACTCGGAAATGTCAAAATACGGGCCTAATGAGTTGTCTAATTAATATTACTAACTAATCAGCACATTAACCTTGGCCTAACTAATTTGTATTGTGCAGTACCAAGTGCAGTATTTTGGAATAAAGCATTTACTGCATACATTCAATTATGGTTTCATTTTAAAACATGTCAATCATTGGAAGCAAAAAAAAAAAGTATATAAAGGTGTCAACATGTCCCGCTAAAAATATTAGTTAGTTTGGATCAGCTTCATGCTTCACACACAGGAATACTACAACGTTTTTGTAGTTTGTCAGCATGACGGTGGTACACAATTCAGTACTCATTGCATTTACAATATTATTGCAATCGTTTTGTCTCCTTGATTATGCTAGTGGTGCTACAGGCTGGTGGCCTTCATCCTTTTATTATTCGGCCAAAAAGACTAACGAACACCAAACTGCTAACAGCACCGACTTTATTCCAGTAGTACACAAACAGAAGGGGAAAACTCCCTTGTCTTATTGTCAATCCGACTACGGTCGTTTGAAAGATGTGCAAGTAACACCATGCACTGAAGAAGAACATTGCCCTTTAGTTCATGGGACCAATGTGACACTTCGAATCACTTTTGAAAGTTATTGGCCTTCAAACACTGTGCGAGGAAAGCTGATGGGTCAATTTGGATGGCTACCTTTTATTCCATTCGGGGATCCCGAGGTATTATTGAACAGATTGTTATGGTTAAATTATCGCATAAAAATTAAACTTGTGCATTCTAAATCTTATTGAATGGGAAAAGTTTCCACATACATTCTCATCTAGACATTTGTTTGTAGGATCTGTGCGAATCAGAGCAATTAGAATGTCCGATTGCACCTGACACTCCATACGTATATGAAAGAGTTATATTTGTGGACCCTAAAATCCCTGTTTTGTCAGTCAATGTAAAAATTGACGTCGACGGAGACAAAGGGAAAATTGCTTGTGCGCTGATACCTGTGAAAATTCAATCGGCGCCTTCTGTCCAAAAAGAAGTCGTAGTAGTACAAGAGTTTAATAACACATCTATATTTTCATCCTGGTGGATATAAATATTCCTTTTCCATTTCTCTTTTAGTTTGTTCTATATGTCAAGTTGTTTATTGCTACCGATCTGATAATAAATGTGTTTCGTTTCATAATGTACATTACGTATGCTAAACAAATATTGTAAACATAAGAACTGGATTTTCAATCTACACCAGAATAATAATAATAATAATAAATCCGTCATGGAATGAATTCATGACATGTTGTAAAAGATATTAACATGAGTTGCACAACTCCTACGAATCTAATAAGTTTGATTGTTGTCCACGAAAACTTACGATATCATCTCATTTCATAAACGACGGATCACAGCTCAATATTCACTACGCGCAAGAGAGCTTTAGAGACTTTTCTAATTTTTTAAATTAGAAATATTTGCTAATGACATTCAAGGTAGCAATTTCAACTTGCTAGAATGCTGCTACAGCAGAGGATGTTCAAAACTCTAAGTTTTCTTAGTGTGTTTTGGGCGACAGTGACAGTTTGGGTGCAAGAAATATGTTCAGGTATTAAATTACATTGCAATATAAAAATAAATACAGACTTGAGAATTTTAAAAATGTAATTCTTTATTGAATCCAAACTTTTTTAGATGAACTCCCTTTTTTGGCATGTCAGGAAATCACTTTTATCAACGAATGGGGGAAATTTAATTTCCCCACTACACCAGCATCAGAAGATGGGCACATGGCAAAATCGGTTTGCGAACATGGATTTTTAGACACGGGACTGGTACCCTTTGGAAGCACAGTAAATTTTCAAGAGTGGATGAAAATGAAAGAAGAAATTGAAGAACAAAGTGGGGCATATCGAGAATGTTACATACACACTCATCCAAATGGGACTGCTGAAGCACGATGGGGTGACCGTGTGGAAATCCAATCATGTCGTCGAACGGTAAAATTATCTTTTTGAAAACTTCGACTTCGAAATTCGGTTCAAACAGTTATTATTTGTGCTGGGAATCTTACTTCAATTGAAGACTCGGTGGGAATACATATATTATAAACCAACAATGCCAAACTTTTTGCTTTATTCAATTTCAGTCTAGTTATCTCGTCGAAAAGGACGTAGAAACCTTACTGATTGAAGCGGAAATAACACCATACACATTTAGACAAGCATTGCCACTATTAACAAGCCTTTTACATCATGCTAAAGATGATTATAGATGTGGAGTAACTCTAATCGAGTCCATAAGCAAAATGTTGAATGCACACGAACTCTATGAAAACGGCGATATCCAGTTGTCGGATTTCAACATTTTATTTGGCTTGTTGAACGACTATTCACAAAAGCTGGCATTGATCCCTGGGTATAAAGTCTTTCTCGAGAATCCTTCACTGTCTGTGGAAACGGCTCTTTTCCCTGAAGTCACCAATGAGGAATCTGTTGAACAAGTCATTTCTAATTCACTTGAATCATTTGATTACGAAACAAAGTTGAATGATAAAGTGAAAATTAGGATTCCTAAAGAAGCTATCGACATGGCTCACGAACAAGGTGTAGGATCGGTCCGTCTTCGAATCACGGCATACAGTCCCGATTTATTCTATCACTGGAGTGAGAAAGAGAACAAAACGGGCCAGGAAAATGGGAAACAGTATGACAATGGTGGTGGCAATGAAAATGCAACATTTGAATCTTGGCGCGTACTCGATATTGAATTGCAAGGAGCCAATGTGGAGAATCTGACTCATCAATTGGAGTATACGCTACAGATGAAAACAAACAAAAGTTTTGGAGGAAAATGTGTTTTTTGGGATGATAATTGTAAGCTTTGGCTAGTTAATAGTAGTGCGGTAAACAACTTTATGTAATTCTATTTTACATTTTTTTTATTGCAAGGGAACGTATGGTCTACGGAAGGAATGGAAACGATACAAACGGCAGATGGCGTCATATGTCGATCAACACATATGACGGCATTTTCAGCCATCATTGATCCACTACCATTTCCCTTCCCAGGGAATGATTACAGGCCCATAAGTCCAACACAGGAAAAAATTCTTAAGATTTTGTCATCTATTGGCTCTGGATTGAGTATAATTGGATTAGCTGGCACTATTTTAACTTACGGATTGTTTAGGTTCAATGTTCAATCTACTCATAACACACTGACACTACCTACTTAAATCTTTGGAAATTCTGTAATAAGAAATACTATTTTGATCAAAATGTTTTCAGATGTCTTCGGAAAGAACGAGCCAATAGAATTTTATTGAATTTGAGTATCTCTCTCCTATTTCTGCATTTAATGTCTGTTTCTGGGGATCAAAGTCTGTGGAATGGACTGTGTTTGATTCCGGCATCCCTCTTGCAATACTTTACACTGACATCTATGGGATGGATGCTTGCTGAAGCTTTGCACATGCATCAGCAATTGATTTCTGTATTTGTTCAACCGGAAACCAAATTCATGATGAAGAGGATGATTCTTACATGGGGTGCATTGAAAATATTAAATATTTCAGATGTTTAGTCTTTAGCTTTCTTAGCTTAATAATTGGCATATAAAAACACGTTACATTTTCCAACAGGGATTCCTTTGGTCGTCGTTGGGATATGTGTAATAGTAGATCCCGACGTATACAAAGAAGGAAGAGAAGATTTGTGCATAATGTCAGCCCATGCAAATCTGCCAATGTATTACATTGCATACATTGGACCAATCGCAATTATGATTTTCATCAACGTTGCAATTTTTGTTCGAATATTCCGAGTTTTGTACAAGCAAAGTAATCGTGTGACAAAACCGAAGAAGACTAAAAACTCCGACAAACCAGGCAAAGAATCCAAACCGGAGCAAATTTTTACAAAAAATCCGAATATGAGAGCAAACGGAAAAAAAGAAACAAAAACGTCTGTGAAGATTTCTCCCACACAAATTAAAGGAGCAGTGACGGTCATGATTTTGGTCGGATTTGGATGGATTTTTGGACTGTTTGCTATTGGGCCATTTCAAACATTCTTCCGATATGTATTTACTATTTGTAATGGTGGGCAAGGCGTGCTGATTTTCATCTTTAGGGTTGCACTGCATCCACAGGTTAGTAAATACATTTTGTCCCAAAAAAAGCTTAACACTAGACCTTTGAGGAGTACAAAAAAACTACTAAAGTAAAGAGAGTTCAGGCAATTCATTTGCAAGTACTACGGGTGCATCATGGTAGCCAGAGTTAAGCACTGTCATGTTAAAAGTCATGAAAAGTTAAAATATTCTATAGTTACAGCTCAAGTTACACCTATTGAGACTTTTTTTTCAGAATTTTTCCAAAATTCACGTTCATTTTAAATGAGAGCATAAAGTATGCTTTTTTTTCAAACGGTCAAAGGTGTATCTTGAGTTCTAACTATTAGATTTTCAAACTATTTACGCTGCATGGTATTGTTTGACTCTAGCTATACCAATTGGCATTGGACACAAAAGTTGTTGATATCAGCCCACGATATTTTGAGACAAAAAAAATATAAAAAAAACGTCTGATTCTCATTTGCTCGCGTTCTGAGAATTAACACGTAAAGATTTTTTTGGGACACCAAAAAAATGTGTTTTTGAGAATTTCTTGACAATTCTTGATCCAAGCGGTATGAAAATTGACATGTACACGTCGATTGCCAGCAGTAGTAACAAATTCATTAAAATTACCTTTTCAGCCCTCCCAAGCCAGATATGTATTTAAAGGGTGCTAGATTATCTAAAGGGTTATGGGACAGGGTGTATCACGTATAATCGAATGTAGATTTAATCCTAACATAATTTGGTGTCAGTCAATTTAATAATTGACATATTAATGCAAATAGGCTTGCCGGGAGTGGAAGAAAACTATTTCTGGACTTAAAATGGATCTTGATGAGGCATCCACTACGTCGTCAACTTTTGTCCATTCTCGACCTGACGCCAGAAAATCATTTTCGAGCAGCCCTTCTGTCATTTCAGCAGAAAATTCATTGGATTCGACGGATTCTATTACAAAAGAACTTGCCAAAAATTTGGCATCTGTTTTGAAGTCTTCTGATAAGTATTGAAGTATTTATGATTTCGTTCAGATGATGCAAGAAAGATTACAGCTACTAAAATAAATGGGTTGACTTTTAATGCATGGATTTCAGTATTTATTGGACAATTTACAAGCTGTATTATGTGAATAAAAAGTTAAATCAATTAAAAAGCAAAGTTTAATAAGAAAGGTTACTGATGTAAGCATTGAAAAATTGAATAAAGTAACTTTTAAATTATAATTCATACAATTTTGACAGCGTTCAGATCAATCACATAATGTACGTAGCAGGATTTCAGGCGTCACACAGTATTGTTATTACCAATTTCACATCAATAAATCCTAGACGGATTTAGATACGCAAGTCATAAATGAACTACAAATTTCGCTAATATCAAGTTCAAAATTGGGAGCCGTAAAACATATTGCTTATTTTTGCTAGAAATCACGACGCAATTTCCAAAATATGATTGAAACAAACCAAAACCAACAGAGTCTGACTGA
>Ga0210040_10005806_pt1 | contig 15586 bp, 18 predicted proteins | sample CryGeyCG12114_NA_FD_185462 | JGI IMG/M metagenome (GOLD analysis project Ga0210040, IMG submission 185462) | Groundwater microbial communities from aquifer - Crystal Geyser CG19_WC_8/21/14_NA (SPAdes) (version 2) | ecosystem: Environmental > Aquatic > Deep subsurface > Groundwater | place: USA... | reverse complement strand
TAGCCGATCGAGCGGTTCTGGCGCGACCTGCGGGTCCACTCCATTCTTGAAGGCACCAACCAGATCATGCGCATGATCACCGCGCGCGAAATGCTCCGCCAATGACCCCCGACGTTCTGATCGTCACCGAAGGTTCGCTCGGCCGGATCCGTCTTAACCGGCCCAAGGCGATCCACGCGCTCACCCGCGAGATGTGCGACGCCATGTCGACGGCGCTGCTCGCCTGGCGGACGGACCCGGCGATCAAGGCCATCCTCATCGACCATGCCGAAGGACGAGGCTTCTGTGCCGGTGGCGACGTGGTCATGCTGGCGCAAAGCGGTGCGGCCGACGGGGTGGAAGCGGCCGCCTTCTTCCACGCCGAATATCGCCTCAACCATCTGCTGTTCGCCTACCCCAAGCCGACCGTCGCGCTGATGGACGGCATCACGATGGGCGGCGGCGTCGGCATTTCGCTGCCCTGCAAGTTCCGGGTCGCGACGGAAAACACCCGGCTCGCCATGCCGGAAACCGGCATCGGCCTGTTCCCCGACGTCGGCGGCGGCTGGTACCTGTCCCGCCTGCCCGGCCGCGTCGGCCAGTTCATGGCCCTGACCGGAGCCCGCCTGGACGGCGCCGAGTGCCACTATCTTCGCCTCGCCACGCACTATGTCGATCAGGCGCAGCTGCCCGACCTTATCGAACGGGTCGCCAAGACGCCGGGGCGGGCCAGCGGCGCCATCGGCGCCTTCTCGGCCAATGTGCCCACCGCCAAGATCGAAGCCAACGTCCCCGCCATCTCCAAGCTGTTCGCCTCCGACACCCTGGAGGACATCATGGCCGCGCTCGAGGCCGAAGCGACGCCGTGGGCCGAAACGGAGCTGGCGACGATCAAGAGCAAGAGCCCGCTCAGCTGCAAGGTGTCGCTCCGCCTCCTCGCCGAAGGTGCGCAGCGAACCGACTTCGCCGACGAAATGGCGGCCGAATATGCGCTCGCCTGCCGGGTGGTGCAGACCCACGACTTCGTTGAAGGCGTCCGCGCCCTGCTGATCGACAAGGACCAGGAGCCCAAGTGGAACCCGGCGGTCCCCGAAGCGGTGCTGGACGACACCGTTGATCAACTGTTCGTCCCGCTCCCGCCCGAAGCGGAGTGGACGCCCTTCCCTCAAGCCTGAGGACCGCATGGCCGACTACAACAGCATCCTGGTCGAGCAGCGCGACGCCGTCACGCTCGTCACCCTCAACCGCCCGCAGGCGCTCAACGCGCTCAACAGCGAGGTGCTTCGGGAGCTGATTGCCGCCTTAGCCGTCTACGACGCGGACGACAGCCAGCGCTGCCTGGTCCTGACCGGCTCCGAAAAGGCCTTCGCCGCCGGCGCCGACATCAAGGAGATGCAGGCCCAGGGCTTCGCCGACATGTACGCAGCCGACTTCTTCGCCGGCTGGGAAAAGGTCACCGCCACCCGCAAGCCGTGGATCGCCGCCGTCAACGGCTTTGCGCTCGGCGGCGGTTGCGAGGTGGCGATGATGGCCGACTTCATCATCGCCGGCGACAATGCGAAGTTCGGCCAGCCGGAGATCAAGCTTGGCGTCACCCCGGGCATGGGCGGCTCGCAGCGCCTGACTCTTGCTGTCGGGAAGGCCAAGGCGATGGAGATGTGCCTCACCGGGCGGATGATGGGCGCCGACGAAGCGGAGCGCGCCGGCCTGGTCGCCCGCGTCGTACCCGCGGCCACCTTGCTCGACGAAGCGCTCAAGACCGCCGCCGAGATCGCCGCCATGGCCCCGCTCGCCGCGATCGCCGCCAAGGAGATGGTGAACGGCACCTTCGAACAGTCGCTCGCCCAAGGCATCCGCTTCGAACGCCGGCTGTTCCACGGCCTGTTCGGCACCGCCGACCAGAAGGAAGGCATGGCCGCCTTCGTCGAAAAGCGCCCGGGCCAATGGACCGGCAAGTAGGAGTTCAAGGCATGGCCAACGTCGCATTTATCGGGCTCGGCAACATGGGCGGCGGAATGGCCGCCAACCTGGCCAAGGCCGGCCACCAGGTCCGCGCCTTCGACCTCAGCGAAGACGCCCTCGCCAAGGCCGAGGAACGCGGCTGCTCCCGCGTGACCGATGCTGCCGCCGCGGTCGAGAACGCCGAAGCGGTCATCACCATGCTTCCGGCCGGCAAGCATGTCGCAGAGGTGTTCCGCTCCGCCGTGTTGGGCAAGGCGCCCACCTCCGCCATCCTGATCGACTGCTCGACCATCGACGTCGACACCGCCCGTACGGTCGAGAACGAGGCGCAGGCCGCCGGCTACACCATGGTTGACGCGCCTGTGTCCGGCGGCATCGCCGCGGCCGAGGGCGGCACCCTGACCTTCATGGTCGGCGGCACTCCCGAAGGCTTCGAGCGCGCCCGCCCCTATCTGGAACTGATGGGCAAGGCCGTGATCCACGCTGGAGAGGCGGGTGCGGGCCAGGCCGCCAAGATCTGCAACAACATGCTGCTGGGCGCGACCATGGCCGCCACCTGCGAGACCTTCGCGCTGGCCCAGAAGCTCGGCCTCGACCTCAAGACCTTCTACGACATCTCGTCCAAGGCCTCGGGCCAAAGCTGGTCGATGACCACCTACTGCCCCGTACCCGGCGTCGGCCCCGAAACCCCCGCCGACCGCGACTATCAGGGCGGGTTCGCCGCCGCCCTGATGCTAAAGGACCTGAAGCTCGCCGCCGAAGCCGCCCAAAGCGTCGGCGCCTACACCCCGATGGGCGGCGAAGCGGAGGAGCTCTACCAGCGCTTCGTCAGCCGCGGCGGCGCGGCCAAGGACTTTTCGGCCCTCATCAAGATGATCGACGACAGCTGGACGCCGCCCGCCTGATCGGCAACAAACCGTCACACATGCGCGGAGTGACCATGACCAAGCTGCTGATCGCCACTGCCCTGCTGACCCTGGCCGCATGCGGCGGTGGCGGCGACCAGACGAACGCCACCCTGAACCAAGCCAACGCCAGCGGCGCCGAGGCTACCGCCGCGGTGGAGAACGCCGTCGTCAACACCGCCGACACGCCGCTGGAGCGCCAGCAGGCCGTGGCTCTGATGCGCAAGCGGCACGAAGGTTATGAGCAAATCGGCAAGGCGATGCGCGCAGCCAAGCAGGGCATCGACCGCAACGATCCCGCCGCCGTGAAGAGCGCCGCCGACCGCATCGCCACCCTCGCCCCGCAGGCGATCGGCTGGTTCCCGGCCGGCACCGGACCCGAAGCCGGCAAGACCGGCGCCAAGGCCGAAATCTGGCAACAGCGCGCCGAATTCGACCGCGGCATGCAGGCGTTCCAGGGCGCCGCCCGTAACTTCCAGGAGGCTGCCGCCAGCGGCGACATCGCCCGGATGAAGACCGCCCAGGCGAACCTCGGCAAGACCTGCGGCAGCTGCCACGATCGGTTCCGCACCAAGGATGACTGAAGGGGAGGCGGCTGACGTCACCGCCGCCGACGCCGCGCTGGCGGTGCCGGTGTGGGACCTGCCCGTCCGCTTGTTTCACTGGGCGCTGGTGGCGCTGATCGCCGCTTCCTGGTGGTCGGCCGAATATCACCATACCCAGTGGCACCTGTGGTCGGGCTACCTCGTCCTGTTCCTGCTCCTGTTCCGCACCTTGTGGGGCTTCGTCGGCAGCTCGACGGCCCGTTTCGCCAGCTTCGTCCGAGGCCCGCGCGGCGTGTTCGATTACCTGCGCAAGAAAGGCTGGACCCGCATCGGCCACACGCCGCTCGGCGCGCTGAGCGTCGTCGCGCTGCTGGCCCTCACCGCCGCGCAGGTCGGCTTCGGCCTGATCCTGGTCGACGAGGACGGCGAGTGGGCCGGCCCCCTGAACAAGTTCGTTGACTTCGACACCGGCGAACTCGCCCACACCATTCACGAGGCGCTGTTCAACGTCCTGCTCGGCTTCATCATCCTGCACGTCGCCGCAATCCTGTACTACCGCCTGCGCGGCAAGCACCTGCTCCGCGCCATGGTCCGCGGCACCGCCACCCTGCCGGCCGGGACCGAGCCGCTGGTCCGCGCCAAGCCAATCCGCCTGCTGCTCGCGCTGCTGGTCGCCGGCGCCGTCACCCTCTGGATCGTCTTCGGCGCGCCACCCTTCCGCCCTTGATGCGGGCGGGCAGCGGGTCCACATCGCCCCCATGCTGATCGAAACCGAAGCCACGCCCAACCCGGCGACCAAGAAGTTCCTGCCCGGCGTTCCCGTGATGGAGAGCGGCAGCCGTGACTTCCCCGACGCCGACAGCGCGGCCGCATCGCCGCTGGCCGAAGCCCTGTTCGCCACCGGCGAGGTCGAAGGCGTGTTCTTGGGCCGCGACTTCGTCTCGGTCACCGCCGCTCCGGACGTCGACTGGCGCGGGCTGGAGATCGACGTCCTCCAGGTCCTGCTCGACCATTTCTCCAGCGGCGCTCCGCTGTTCAAGGCCGGCACTGCCGCCGGCATCCACATCGACGATGCCGCCCAATTTGAGGAAGACCCGGCCGACGCCGACATCGTCGCCCAGATCCGCGAACTGCTCGAAACCAGGGTCCGGCCGGCGGTCGCGCAGGACGGCGGCGACATCGTCTATCGCGGCTACCGCGAAGGCACGCTGTTCCTCGCCATGCAGGGCGCCTGTGCCGGCTGCCCCTCCTCGGCCGTGACCCTGAAGCGCGGTGTCGAGAACCTCATCCGTCACTACGTCCCCGAAGTGGAAACGGTGGAAGCCGTCTGACGGGCTTGCCCCGGACGCGATATGATGAACAAATGACGGCCTCGTTCCTTTGAGAGCGGAGCCATGATCCTCGCCTTTGACACCTCCACGGCCGCCTGCACCGCCGCCTTGTTCAGCGACGACGGTACCTTGCTGGCCAGCGCGCACGAGGCGATCGGGCGTGGTCATGCCGAGCGGCTGGTGCCGATGATTGAGGAACTGCTCGCCGGCCGCCGCGCCGGCCGGATCCTGGTCGGTTGCGGCCCGGGCAGCTTCACCGGCCTGCGCGTCGGCATCGCCGCCGCCCACGGCATGGCGATCGGTTGGGCCGCCGAGCTCAACGGCTTCAACTCGCTTGCCCTGCTCGCCGCATCGGCCCCGAGCGGCGACAGTGTGGCCGCGGCGGTCACCGGCGGCCATGGCGAACTGTTCGTGCAGCAGTTCGACGGATCCACCCTGGAGCCTGCCGGTCCCGTCCGCAACTTGCCTCCACCGGAGGCTGCGGCGGCGATCGACGCTCCCGTGGTGATCGGGTCCGGCGCCGCCGCCCTGGTCGCGGCCCGCGGCTCCGGCGAGGCTCTCGACAGCTTTCCCAGCGCCGCCAACCTGTTCCGCATTCCTGCCGCACAGCGCGAGCTGCCGCCCAAGCCGGTCTACGCTCGCGCTCCCGACGCCCGGCCCCGGGCCGCATGAGCAGCCTCCATCCACCGCCGGCCATCGTGCTGCAGCAGGTGGGCGGCGCCGAGCTCGACTCGGTCATGGCAATAATGGTCGACGCGTTCGACGACCGCTTCGGCGAAGCCTGGACCCGCCCCCAGTGCGCCGGCATTCTCCCCATGCACGGCGTCGTGCTGACCCTTGCACTCGACGACACCGTCCCGCTCGGGTTCAGCCTCGTGCGCTCCGTGGCAGGTGAATCCGAACTGCTCCTGCTGGCCGTGCACCCACGCGGACGGCGGCGAAGCGTCGGCACTGCGCTGGTCAAGCGCTTCGTCGAGGACGCTCGCAGGGCCGGCGCCCACTACCTCCACCTGGAGGTGCGGGACGGCAATCCGGCGACCGCGCTCTACGACCGCAGCGGGTTCCGCCTCGTCGGCCGGCGCAGCAACTATTACCGGGGCACCGACGGCGAGACGTTCGACGCCCTGACCATGGCGAAAACTTTGTGATTTGCCGTTAACCCCCGATATTTCGTTGCGGCTTGCTACCAAAGCTAAACGAATCTAAGTCAACAACTGTCGCGGGCACTTGTTGTCCGTTGCTCGGTCCTTGTGGTTAAGGAAATACCAAGATGAACGACAATGATGTTGGTCAGGACACGCTGATCACCCTGACCGCCGACATCGTCGCCGCGCACGTCAGCAACAATAGCGTGGCGGTGAACGATCTTCCGCAATTGATTCAAAACGTGCACGGCGCCTTGTCGGGCCTGAGCGGCGCTCCCGCCGCCCCCGAAAGCAAGCCGGAGCCCAAAGTGCCGGTTCGTTCGTCGGTGAAGCCGGATTTCATCGTCTGCCTCGAAGACGGCAAGAAGCTGAAGATGCTCAAGCGGCACCTGATGACCCACTACAACATGACCCCGGAACAATACCGGCAGAAGTGGGGCCTCAACGCCGACTATCCGATGGTCGCGCCCAACTATGCCGAACAGCGCCGCACGCTTGCCAAGTCGATCGGCCTCGGAACCAAGCGCAAGCGCACCGCCCGCGCCAAGTAACGCCCGCGTCGTCTTCCCGGCCGGTACCGGGAAGACGAATGCGCCTAGACCTCGCCCGCCTGCGCTTCTACTTGCGGTGCCATGCACCGGATGATCGACATCGAGGCGCTGTGCGCCGAGAAGGGGCTGCGGATCACCGAGCAGCGCCGCACCATCGCGCGCGTCATCTCGGAAGCAGAGGATCATCCGGACGTCGAGACCCTGCACGCGCGCGCCGCGGCGGTGGACCCGAACATCTCGATCGCTACCGTTTACCGCACCGTTCGGCTGTTCGAGGATGCGGGCATTCTCGAACGGCACGAATTCGGCCGAGATGGCCGCTCGCGCTACGAAGCGGTCACGGACGAGCATCACGACCACCTGATCGACGTCGAATCCGGCAAGGTCCTCGAATTCCACGATGAAGAGCTCGAGTTCCACAAGCGCCGGGTGGCGGAAAAGCTCGGCTTCCGCCTGGTCGACCACCGGATGGAGCTCTACGGCGTCCCCCTCGACCGCGACCATTAAGCGCTCGTCGCGGCTGCGCGCCGCTGCCCGCCTGGCCGCGCTGCTCGGCTGGCTCCTGTTCTGTGTCGCCGCCCACCTCCTCGCCCGCCCGTTCGGCCGCTCACCCTGGCCGCGCCGATTGTTGCGCGGCGTCGCCTGGCTGGCCGGTGCCCGGGTCCGCAGGGATGGCCCACCGGTCGCATCCCGCACCCTGATCATCGCCAACCACGTCAGCTGGCTCGACATCCCGGTCCTGGCCGGCGCGACCGGCTGCGCGTTCGTGGCCAAGGACGGTTTGCGCGCCCACCCCATCATGCGCTGGCTGTGCGTCGAGAACGGCACCGTGTTCGTCGATCGCGGCGATCGCCGCGGCATCGCCGAACAGGCTGCCGCCATGCGCGCCGCGCTCGATACCGAGCGCCCGCTTACCCTCTTCCCTGAAGGCACGGTCGGCGATGGCGGCGCCCTGCTCCCGTTCCGCCCAGCCCTGCTCAGCGCCTTCGCCCCGGCGCCCGAGCACAGCGAGCTGCGCCCGGTCGCCATCGACTACAACGGCGCCGCGCCCGAGTTCGGCTGGCCGCAGGACGAAAGCGGCGTCGCCAATTTCGTCCGCCTGCTCGGCCGCCGCGGGATGGTGGAGGTCACCCTGCACCTCCTCCCCGCCCTGCCCCGGAGCGACAACCGCAAGCAGCTCGCCGCTTTGGCCCACGATGCCATCGCCGCCGCGCTCGCGCCTAGCGGGGTCGCCCCCGCTGCCGTATAGGCCCGGCCCGATGACCTCCCCCAAGACCTTTCGAATCAAGTCCTTCGGCTGCCAGATGAACGTCTACGACGGCGAGCGCATGGCCGAGCTGCTGGGCGATACCGGCATGACCGCCGCGCCCGAGGGCGACGACGCCGACCTGGTCGTCCTCAACACCTGCCACATCCGCGAGAAGGCCGCCGAAAAAGCCTATAGCGACGTCGGTCGTCTGACCCGCGAGGACGGCAGCAAGCCCCTCGTCGCGCTTGCCGGCTGCGTCGCCCAGGCCGAGGGCGCTGAAGCGCAGCGCCGCTCCAAGCTGATCGACCTCGTCGTCGGCCCCCAGGCCTACCACCGCCTGCCGCAAATGGTCGCCGACGCCGCCGCCGGCCGCCGCAGCGTCGACACCGACATGCCGGCCATCTCCAAGTTCGACGCCCTGCCTCCGCGTCGGCGCTCCGGCCCGTCGGCCTTCCTGTCCGTGCAGGAAGGGTGCGACAAGTTCTGCACCTACTGCGTGGTCCCCTACACCCGGGGCGCCGAGATCAGCCGCCCGTTCGCCAAGATCGTCGCCGAAGCCGAGGAACTGGTCGCCGGCGGCGCGCGCGAGCTCACCCTGCTCGGCCAGAACGTGAACGCGTGGGAGGCGGACGGCCACGACCTCGCCGCCCTCATCCGCCACGTCGCCACTTTCGGCGAACTGGAGCGGCTCCGCTACACCACCAGCCACCCGGTCAACATGGGCGAGGCGCTGATCCAGGCCCACGCCGATGTCCCCAAGCTGATGCCCTACCTGCACCTTCCCGTGCAGTCCGGCTCCGACCCGATCCTAAAGGCGATGAACCGAAGCCACAGCGTCGACAGCTACCTCGCCACCATCGCCCGCGTCCGTGAGGCCCGCCCCGACATCGCCATCTCCGGCGACTTCATCGTCGGCTTCCCCGGCGAGACCGAAGCCGACTTCCAGGCGACGCTCAGCATCGTCGACGCCGTCGCCTACGCCTCGGCCTACAGCTTCAAGTACAGCCCCCGCCCCGGCACCCCCGCCGCGACCATGGCCGACCAGGTCGCGCCGGAGGTCATGGACGACCGCCTCCAGCGCTTGCAGGCCCGCCTCGCCCACCACAGCACCGCCTTCAACGCGTCTAGCGTCGGCCGCACCGTGCCCGTCCTGATCGAAAAGAAGGGCCGCCGGCCCGGCCAGATGATTGGTAAGTCGCCCTACCTCCAGTCCGTCTTCCTCGACACGGAGGCTCCCGTGGGCGCGATCGTCCACGCCCGCCTGACCCACGCGCTGCCCAACAGCCTCGGGGCTGTGGAAGTTACGCTGGCTGCGGCGGCCTAAACCGCCGTTACGCGCGGATAAGCTTGCGCGGCGACCCCGCCGCTCTATCTTCAGCCCCGCAACCCCAGGAGTTCCCCGCCCCTAATGCCCAAGCGCGACATGGCCACGGCCCCCGAGATCCCCGAACGGGCGCGGCTGGAGCTGGAGTTTGACCAGCCCTATCTGCTTGGGCCCCTGTTCGGCGAATATGACCGCCACCTGGTGGCGATCGAGGACCGGCTCGCGGTTAACATCTCCGCCCGCGGCAACCGCGTGCAGATCGAGGGCGAGCCCGACAGCGCGGCTCGCGCCCGCGACGTGCTGGTCGGCCTCTACAACCGGCTCGACCAGGGCCACGACGTCGACATGGCGGCCGTGGAAAGCGTGATCGGCATGGCGTCCCAGCGCCAGCTCGACATCATCGACGACACCGAGAACCAGGTCTCCGCTCCGCCCCGGGCGATGATCCGCACCCGCAAGAAGACCATCGTCCCGCGCTCGGCCGTGCAGACCTCCTACATGGAGGCACTGGGCCGCGACGACATGATCTTCGCGCTCGGCCCCGCCGGCACCGGCAAGACATACCTCGCCGTCGCTCAGGCCGTCGCCATGCTGATCGGCGGCCAGGTCGACCGCCTGATCCTGTCCCGCCCCGCGGTCGAAGCCGGCGAGCGCCTCGGCTTCCTGCCCGGCGACATGAAGGAGAAGGTCGATCCCTACCTCCGCCCGCTGTACGACGCCCTCTACGACATGCTCCCCAACGAGCAGGTCGAACGGCGCATCACCAGCGGCGAGATCGAGATCGCGCCCATCGCCTTCATGCGCGGCCGGACGCTGAACGACGCCTTCATCATCCTCGACGAAGCGCAGAACACCACGCCGCAGCAGATGAAGATGTTCCTCACCCGCTTCGGCATGCGCAGCCGGATGGTGATCTGCGGCGACCCCAACCAGACCGACCTTCCACGCGGCGTCGAAAGCGGCCTCAACGATGCCGTCGGCAAGCTCGAAGGCATCCCCAAGATCGCGATGGTCCGCTTCGGCGCCGCCGACGTCGTCCGCCACCCGCTGGTCGGCCGCATCGTCGAGGCCTACGAAGGTCCAGGCCGATGATGCTGGAAGTCGCCCTCGACGCAGACGGAGAATGGGACAGTAGCGAGCAGCCCGACTGGGCTGCCCTCGCCGACGCCGCCGCCCGCGCCGCCATCGCCGAAAGTCGCTACCCCGCGCTGGCCGACGCCCCGCGCCTCATCGAACTGTCGGTCCAGCTGACCGGCGACGAGCAGGTCCGCGCGCTCAATGCCCAATGGCGCGGCAAGGACAAGGCGACCAATGTCCTGTCCTTTCCGCTGGCCGAGGAAGACGAACTCGCCGACCCAGGCGCGGACGGTCCCGAACTGATGCTCGGCGACATCGTCCTCGCCGGCGGCGTGTGCCTCGCCGAAGCGTCCGACAAAGCCATTCCGCTGACCCACCACGCCGCCCACCTGCTGGTCCACGGCACGCTCCACCTGCTCGGCTACGACCATGGCGAGGACGCCGAGGCCACCGACATGGAGGCGCGCGAAGTGCGCGCCCTCGCTCGGCTCGGCATTCCCGACCCTTACGGGCTGGAGGCCGCCTGATGGCCACCACCCCGGATTCCGGCTCCCGCCTGTGGCGCGGCATGCGCCACCTGCTGTTCGGCGAGGACAGCGAGCCGACCCTGCGGCACCAGCTCGAGGAAGCGATCGACGATGCGGAGGACCAGCGCGCGCCCGAAGGCGACTTGAGCCCGCTCGAGCGCCAGATGCTGCGCAACCTGCTTCACTTCGGCGATCGCACCGCCGGCGACATCTGCGTCACCCGCGGCGAGATCGTGTCCGCCCCGCGTGCCAGCAGCATGGCAGAGCTGGCCAAGCTGTTCGCCGAAGCCGGCCACAGCCGCCTGCCGCTGACCGGCGACAGCCTCGACGAGGTAGTCGGGATGGTCCACATCAAGGACGTCTTCAACGCCTATTTCGACGCGACCGAGCGCAAATCGGTAGACGAGATCATCCGCGAACCATTGTTCGTGCCCGAAACCATGGGCGTGCTCGACCTGCTCGCGCGGATGCGGGCCCAGCGCGTCCACCTGGCGATCGTGGTGGACGAGTTCGGTGGCACCGAGGGCCTGGTCACCATCGAGGACGTGGTCGAGGAGATCGTCGGCGACATTGCGGACGAACATGATGAGGAAGAGCAGCCGATGCTCGCCGCGCTCGAGGACGGCCTGTGGGAAGCCGACGCCCGGCTCGAACTCGATGAACTCGCGCAGGCCGTGGACAAGCGCCTGATCGCCGAGGACGACGAGGTCGACACCCTGGGCGGCCTTGCCTTTGTTCTCGCCGGCCGCATTCTCCAGCCGGGCGAAAGCATCGCCCACCCCTCCGGCTGGCGGCTCGAAAGCGTCGCCGCCGACGAGCGCAAGATGCACCGCCTCCGCCTCCACGCTCCCGAGCCGGCCGTCCCTGAAGAGGTCTAGCCTGCCTAGTGCGCCATGCCGGCGAAGGCTGGCATGGAGCGCCGGGAAGAACCTCGACCAGCAAGTGACCGAGAACAAATTCCTGTCCTACACCCGCCCCTTTCTGCCAAGGCCGACGCCGAGATGAGCAGCACTCCCGACACCCACGCGCGCGTAGCTCCACTGCACGATCACGGCCCGGCCACCGGGCGAGCCGATCCTGTTGGATTTTTGGTGTCCCCTTTGTCGCCTTCCAGCCGCTTCGCACCGCTCGTCGCGCTCGGCACCGGCCTGCTCTCCGCCCTGGCGTTCCAGCCGGTCGGCTGGTGGCCGCTCATGCCGCTTGCCTTCGCGATCCTCGCTTGGCTGCTGTCCGGCCAGCGGAGCCTGTGGCGCGCCCTGCTGACCGGCTGGCTGTTCGGAGTCGGCCAGTTCGTGCTCGGCCTCAACTGGATCGCAACTGCCTTCACCTACCAGGCCGCCATGCCGGCCTGGCTCGGCTGGGTGGCGGTGGTGCTGCTGAGCTTCTACCTCGCGGTCTACCCGGCGCTCGCCACCGGCCTCGCCTGGCGCATCGGCCGCGGCAGCCCGCCCGCGCTGGTGCTGGCGGTGGCCGGCGCCTGGGCGATCTCCGAATATTTTCGCGCGATCGTCTTCACCGGCTTCGCCTGGAACCCGGTCGGAGTCACTCTGGTCGACACCTGGTGGCGAGGCTTCAGCCCAGTGATCGGAACCTATGGGCTTTCGGCGCTCGTCGTTCTGCTCGGCGGCATCCTGTTCCTGGCCGCTATGCACAAGCTCAAGCTCCCGGTGCTCGGGTTGCTCCTGTTGCTCGCCGTTCTGCCGCTGGGCTTTGGACTTGCCGACTGGCCGATCACCGGCAGGCCGTCGGCTCCCGGCAAGGCCATCCGCATTGTCCAGCCGAACATCGGTCAGGAGGACAAGTGGCGCGCCGGTCTCGACCAGGAAGCCTTCGCCAAGCTCGGCCGGCTCTCGCTTGGCGGTAACGACCGCCCGCGCCTGCTGCTGTGGCCGGAAGTCGCCGTCCCAGTACCCTTCCAGGCGTTCACCCCCGCCGTCCCCCAGCCGCCGATCGCCTTGCCCGCCGTCAACCAGGCGGCCGCCTTCCTGCGTCCGGGCGACCTGCTGTTCACCGGCGCCCTGGCGCTCGCCGCCGACCCCCAGGGCCGGGTCACCGGCGACACCAACAGCGTCATGCCGATCGACGCGTCCGGCCGGATCCTCGGCCGCTACGACAAGGCGCACCTGGTGCCCTATGGCGAATACCTGCCGATGCGCCCGCTGCTCAGCGCCATCGGCCTGTCGCAACTCGCGCCGGGCAACGGCGACACCCTGTCCGGCCCCGGTCCTCGCACCCTGGCGCTGCCCGGCTTCGGCAAGGCCGGGATCCAAATCTGCTACGAGATCATCTTCTCGGGTCAGGTGGTCGACCGCCGCGACCGGCCCGACTTCATCTTCAATCCCTCGAACGATGCGTGGTTCGGCCGTTGGGGCCCGCCGCAGCACCTCGCCCAGGCGCGCCTCCGCGCCGCCGAGGAAGGCCTGCCGGTGGTCCGCTCCACGCCGACCGGCATCAGCGCGCTGGTGGACGCGCGCGGCGCCCTGCTCCGCTCGCTGCCTTGGCGCACCGCCGGCGTGATCGACGCCGTCCTGCCGCCGCCCACCGCGTCGCCCACCTTCTTCGCCCTGTTCGGCAATCTGATCCCGCTGACGCTCGCGCTCGCGCTGCTCATCATCGCGGTTGGCATCGCCGCGCGCCGCCGCTACAGGCACCACATATAAAGCTTTCCTTATATCGTTATATCCGCTTCCGAAGCGTCGAGGACCCATGCGCAACTCCTACCTCTTCACCTCCGAATCCGTCTCCGAAGGCCATCCCGACAAGGTCGCCGACCAGATCAGCGACGCCATTGTCGACCTGTTCCTGTCCAAGGACCCGGAGGCGCGCATCGCCTGCGAAACGCTGACCACCACGAATCGCGTGGTCCTGGCCGGTGAAATCCGCTGCCAAGGCGTGTTCGAGAACGACCAGTGGGTGAACGGCGCCAAGCAGGAAATCGAGGACGTGGTCCGCTCGACCGTGAAGCGGATCGGCTACGAGCAGGACGGCTTCCACTGGGAGCACCTGATCTTCGAGAACAATCTCCACGGCCAGTCGGCGCACATCGCGCAGGGCGTGGACGCCAGCGGCAACAAGGACGAGGGCGCGGGCGACCAGGGCATCATGTTCGGCTTCGCCTGCGACGAGACGCCCGACCTCATGCCCGCCACCCTCTACTACAGCCACAAAATTTTGGAGCGCATGGCCGCCGACCGCCATTCGGGCGCCGCGCCGTTCCTCGAGCCGGACGCCAAGAGCCAGGTCACCCTGCGCTTCGAAGGCGGCAAGCCGGTCGCGGCCACCGCCATCGTCGTTTCGACCCAGCACGCCAAAGGCTACGATCAGGGCGACAACGAGGCCCAGCTTCACGCCTATGTGAAGCAGGTGGTCGCCGACATCCTGCCGGCCGAACTGCTCGGCGACGACACGGTTTACCACATCAACCCGACCGGCAGCTTCGAGATCGGCGGACCGGACGGCGACGCGGGCCTCACCGGCCGCAAGATCATCGTCGACACCTACGGCGGGGCGGCCCCGCACGGCGGCGGCGCCTTCTCCGGCAAGGACCCGACCAAGGTCGACCGCTCGGCCGCCTACGCGGCGCGTTACCTCGCCAAGAACATCGTCGCCGCGGGTCTCGCCACCCGCTGCACCATCCAGCTCGCCTATGCGATCGGCGTCAGTGCGCCCTTGTCGCTGTACGTCGACACCCATGGTACCGGCACCGTCGGCGACGACGTGCTGGAAGCGGCGATCGGCCGGATCGAGCGCCTCGGCGGCCTGACCCCGCGCGGCATCCGCACCCACCTCGGCCTCAACAAGCCGATCTATTCGCCAACCGCCGCCTACGGCCACTTCGGCCGCAAGGCCGAGGGCGACCGCTTCCCGTGGGAGCGGACCGACCTCGCCGACGAGCTGAAGGCCGCGCTGGCGGCCTAAACGGCCGCCATTTTTTCCTTGAGGGCGGGCCCGCGCGGAATGCCGAGCCCGCCTTCGGCATGGCCGTCGTCGTAGCCGGAGAACTCGTCCACGGTCTCCTGCACCCCGACCCGGTGCCGGTAGCTGAGCTCGCCGCCGAGCCAACCCGAATAGCCGACGAGCCCGGCCGCGGCGGCCGACAGCCACACCGCTCCGGCCGGCGCATCCTCGTCGCTGACCAGCCGCCAGCCCAGGTTCACCGCCTCAAGCCCGACCAACGTGATGTTAGCGATCATGTGGTGCGTGGCTGCCGGGATCTCGGACACGCGTTCGTCGCCTAAATAGTCGGTCAATCCGGTCGCCGCCGCGCCCAGCGCGGTCACCAGCCCAGCGCCGAGCAGCCACTTGCTCGCCCGCGACCAGGCCGGATCGCCGGTGACCTTGCCGACCACGTCGGTGGCCAGCGCACCGATGAAACTGGCGATCGGCAGCGGGATCAGCATCGGGTGCAGCGGGTGGCCGGCGATCTGCGCCGTGCTGCGTGGGTTGTTGCCGTACATGGGAAGCTCCTCTCGGTTGCCCAGTGAACGCACATGTGGTGAAGGCGCTCCGATCATGACCGCGTTCAAATCCGGCGACCCGCTCACCATCAACCGGCTGTACGGCCGCTCCAGCGGCCACACGTTGCGCAAGGGCCAGCAGGAACTCGTCGACACGCTCCTGCCGCAGCTCGAAGTTCCCGCCGACGGCCCGATTACCTCCGCTGTGCTGTTCGGCGACGACCGCCCGCTCCACTTCGAAATCGGCTTTGGCTCCGGCGAGCACCTTGCCCACCGCGCCGACCTCCTGCCCGACCACGGATTCGTCGGCGCCGAGCCGTTCCTCAACGGCGTCGCCACCGCGCTCGGTCACGTCCGCGACGGCCCGCTGCGCAATGTCCGCCTCCACATGGGCGACGCGCTGGAGGTACTCGCCCGCGTGCCGGACGGCGGGCTCACCATGCTCTACCTCCTCCACCCCGACCCTTGGCCCAAGGCGCGCCACGCCAAGCGGCGGATGGTCAACGACGGCCCCGTCGACCTGTTCGCGGCCAA
>Ga0210040_10005805_pt1 | contig 15587 bp, 20 predicted proteins | sample CryGeyCG12114_NA_FD_185462 | JGI IMG/M metagenome (GOLD analysis project Ga0210040, IMG submission 185462) | Groundwater microbial communities from aquifer - Crystal Geyser CG19_WC_8/21/14_NA (SPAdes) (version 2) | ecosystem: Environmental > Aquatic > Deep subsurface > Groundwater | place: USA... | reverse complement strand
CCCGCCGACTGTGTACTGATGGCCTCGCGAACATGCAAATAGGCGATGCAGAATAAACCTTTTGCCCTGTATATTTGTAACTTATTTAGTTACGCACTTTCCTATGAACACTCGCTTTGCCGTTGCTACCCATGTGTTGGCGTATCTGGCCCGTGCCAATGGGCAGCCGGTATCGTCGGATGTGGTGGCGCGTAGCGTGGGTACGCACCCAGTGGTGGTGCGCCGCTTGCTCGGCGACCTGCGCCGGGCTGGGCTGGTGCGCACGCAATTGGGCACGGGTGGTGGCGCTCTACTAAATCGGTCTGTGGAAAGTATTACGCTGCTGGATGTACTGCATGCTATGTTGGAACCCGAGGCAGACCTGTTTGCAGTGAACAATGCCAACCCCAATACTGGCTGCGACGTGGGCCGCGTCATCAGCGACTCTCTCGACGACTTGCTGGGTCCGGCCAAGCAGGCAATGCACCAGGCTTTGGCCGCCGTATCGCTTGCCGAAGTAATCCGGCAGATTCGGCTGCGTATTGCCGATGAAGATTGCGGCTGTTCTCCGGATACAGCTAGCTGACGGCCGCTTTTTGGATTTCAATCTCACGCGTTAAGGTAAACGCATCTATTAAACGTCATCTTACTTGTTAGCCGAAACAAACGCTAAAGAGTAGATGCTTACCGCCTCTAAATGTAACCGTTATGATTACGGTTATTTCTTCTTTCGAAATCATGAAAAAAAACCTGGGATTCTTCTTTATCCCGCTGGCAGCCTTGGGCAGCCTTACGCTGCCGCACTGGCTTGCGCCTCATCCGTCGCAGGTAGCTACGGTGGTAGCAGCCCCGGCTGATGCTCCGCTGGTAGCCACAGGTGAGGCCGTGTTGGCTGGCGTGCGCGGCCGCTTATGGCAGCTCTACGTGGTGCCCGGCCAACAGGTGCGCCGGGGCGAGGTGCTGGCGAAGGTGGCCACTACCCTACCCACGCAGGGCACTGCGCCTGCTGCCCTGGGCTTCGAGTACGTGGTAGCTCCTGCCGATGGTACCATTACAGCCACCGTGGCTGAAACCGGCACCTACCTTGCCGCGACCGAAACGGTGCTGCTGCTCCAGGCGGCCGAATAAAGCAAACACGTCACTTTTTCGACTACCGTTATACCAAATCTTTACTCTCTGAGCGTTACACGCGCAGCCTTCTTTACTTTTTTCTTGCTTTTCTGATGGAACAACTTGTCCGCCAGCAAGTAGAGCGCCTGCTTCGTCGGAAGCGGCACCGCACTACCCAGCCCCTGCTCCCTACCTCCCGCTTGGCCGAGGATATCGGGCTGGACTCAATTGAAACCGTGGAACTGGTTATTGATCTGGAACACCGCTTCCACATCCAGATTCCGGACCCCGAGGTGGAAACCCTACGCACCGTGCAGCACGTGCTCGACTGCGTAGAGCACCACCTCACCACCGACCACTTAGCCGTGGCATAGCTACCCGGCCAAACTGACCCGCCCGCGACTACTCCGGGCGGGTCAGTTTGCTTTCGGGGTAGGCAGGATTCATTTCGGCCAGGGTGTCGCGCAGGATACGCGCTACTTCGTAGGCTTTGTACCAATTTTGGTCGGCGGGCACTATGTGCCAGGGGCAGCTGGGCGGGCTGCAATGCTTAAATACGTCCTCGTACACGTGGCGGTAGGCGGGCCACTGCGTAGTCTTGTGGTCGTCGCCGGGCTCGTATTTCCACTGCTTACTGGGGTCGCTCACGCGTTCATGCAAGCGCTCCTCCTGCTCCTCCTCCGATACGTTCAGGTAGAACTTCAATATTGTAGTGCCTGCCTGCTGCAAGAGCTCCTCAAAGTGATTGATGGCCGCGAAGCGCTGCTTGGCCGTGGCGTTGTCAATCAGCTCATTCACGCGGGTAATCAACACGTCCTCGTAGTGCGAGCGGTTGAATACGTGGATCATACCGCGGGCGGGCGTATGCGGGTGAATGCGCCATAGAAAATCGTGCGCCAGCTCCTCTTTGGTGGGCTCCTTGAAGGAATTCACCCGCACGCCCTGCGGATTGATACCGCTGAACACCCGCCGGATCAGGCCGTCTTTGCCGCTGGCATCCATGCCCTGCAACACCACCAGAATGCTGCGCTTGTTTTCAGCGTACAGGCGCTCCTGCAACTCCACCAGCTCTTCCCGAATTTTGCGCATCTCGCGCTTGGTTTCGTCTTTGTGCTGCTGATGGGGTGAGCGGGTAGGCAGCTTGGTCAGGTCGACGTCGGGCAGGGTAGAGTTCATGCGAAACAAAGAAAGTAGGTGGTGAAAGCAAACCCGTTGCTAGCGCGACGGGGTGGTAGCGCCCAGCGCGGCCAGCGTTACAGGACCCTCCGATACGTATTGCAGGCGCGCCGGCAGTCCCGCTTCGTTCAGGTCGTGGAGCAAAGCGCGCCCATCGGCTTCCGATTTGTAGAGGTCGATGGTGGTAGCTACCACGGTAACGGGCCGGGGGGGTAGGGCTTGCAGAGTAGCACGCCGGTCTATTTCGGGCGGAAATACGGCGGCGTACAAAATCAGGCGGTCATAGGACGTGTGTTTGCTGGCCAGCCAGCGCGCGGCGGCCGCGCCGCCGTGCCCGCAGCCCAGCACCGTCACGCTCACGTTGGGTGGGCACGCGGCCAGCACCTCGGTAGCCAGGGCATCGAGGTAGGTGCCCAGGTCCGTGAGGTCGGGCACCAGGTCGCCCACGGCAAACCAGTCGGCCCCAATGCGGCGCGGCCCCTGCCCATCGGGCGGCAGGCCGTAGCGCGACAGGGCCTCGGGTAGCACCAGCAGGCGCTCGGGCGTGTCGAGGGCAACAAGTTGGGCAGCCAGCTCCGGCACAGGTTGGTTTTCACCGTGCAAGCAAAACCATACTTGCTGGATGGCAGGCCCCGGCTCGCCCAGTAAATAGTAGCGGGCCGTACGGGGTGTGGTAAACGAAATCGGCTGCATAAGCACTAGAAAATCAACAAAGCAAACAATGGAAGACCAGACGTTTTCAGTACGAACGGATGGCTGTAGCAACCCGTTGGCATCTAATATTCCCGCAGGCCTATACGTAGAAGCGGCTGTAACTGATGAGGTGGCGCGAAGACTTCAGCGGATATTTTACCGCCAATCTGGCACCTTTGCCTAACAAAAGCCAGCTCGACCACGACATTATGGCCATATTTAGGCGTTTTTGGTTATCTTATTTGGCTGGTATACCGTTTGATTATATAGATCTGAAACATAGAGAAGAGAGGAAACACCATGAATCTGATAAGCAAAGAATTTATTCATACCATTGCTCCGCAACTTGACCTGCTCAATACCATTGGCGGAGGCATTGCACAGGCGATGCTGCGGGTAGATAAGCGCGAAAAGGGCGTGGTTATTCGGGTAGCTGCCCCTTCGGTTAGCCCTGAGAACTTCCACGTGCTACTCAACGAGCGTAACCTGACCATTTTCTGCGAGTATCGTCACCAACCCGACGACCAGTTAGCGGCGCCGCTGTTCAACCAAACTCTAACCATTCCTACTGGTCTGGACCTGGACAGCATTGATGCTGTGCATGAGGGCAACGAGCTGCAAATTCGCATTCCGTACAAAGACAGCGCCACCAAGCCCCGCGAAATTGACATCAAAATTCGGTAAGGCACTGCCCTACCCATTGCCTAAAGCCACCCCTATGGGTGGCTTTTTTTTGTGCCCGCAGTTTAGTCAAACAACGGTACCAGCAGTATAAAGCCCATCAGCAGCGATAGGTAGAACCAGCCCATCAGCTGGCCCCGGTAGCGGCGCGGCAACTGGTTGCTGAGCACCAGCACGGCCACTACTACGAGCAGCAGGTGCAGCAGCAGAAACACCACCGTCTTCACCCAATTGCTGACAATAGTATTCTCGGGTTGCAGCTGGTTGCTTTGGCCTAGGCCAGAGGTAGCAAACCGCAGCAGGTAGTACACCACCACCTCAAACAGCACAAACAAGCCCAACCCCGCCAACCATGTCAGAAAGCCATTTTTTTCGGTTACGTCGGCCATAAGGAGGGGTGAAGTTGTGAAAGGTGAAATTGCGAATTTCTGACTGCGCCACTTGCGCAAGCTGTGCTATTAGCGCCACCAGAACGCCAAACCAACCAGTTCACAATTTCATCTCCTCGGTGCGGGTGCGGATGTAGAGTTCCTCTACCTTGGTTCTTGCCCAGGGCGTGCGCCGCAGAAACGTGAGGCTGGACTTCATGCTGGGGTTGACGGCGAAGCAGTTGATGCGAATGCGCTCATCTAACCCAGCCCAGCCGTAGTGCGCTACCAGATACTCCAGAATCTGCGCCAGCGTGATGCCGTGCAGTTCTCGGATGAGGTGGCCATTTTCGTCGCGAGCTTCGGAGGCGGGGGTAGGGCTGGGCATAAGGGAGAACGTGGCTAAGCAGCACGAAAGATACGCATTGGTATAAAAAACGCATTTTTTCCTCAAAGTCGGGCACCACCGCGTTGAAATCCTGCGTTACTTTCGGTGTGGCTACTCTCGCAAACCATTCCCGTCGTACTACCGCTGCGGCTGCCCGCGCCGCCAAGGTTAGGCGAGCCTGGCAGCTGGTGGCTGGTATAGCGCTGGTAGGCGGATTATTGCTGTACGTACGCTACCACCGGCAGCTGCACCGCTACGTGCGCCATACCTATGCTACGTTTATTACCAGCCGCCTCACGGGCCTGGAGGCTACGCCGCTGCTGGCTGGCTATGCCGTACACGGCATTGACGTGTCGGCTTACCAGGGCAAAATCAACTGGCAGCTGGTGGCGGGCCACCGGGTACAGTTTGCCTTTATTAAAGCCACAGAGGGTATAACACTGCGCGACTCGCGCTTTCGGGCCAACTGGCGCGGGGCGGGGCGGGCGGGCGTATACCGCGGCGCCTACCACTTCTTCCAGCCCAACTACGATGGTGCTGCCCAGGCCAACTTGTTTACGCGCACCGTACCGCTACAAGCCGGTGACCTGCCACCCGTGCTCGACGTAGAAGCTCCTGATTTTCATGATGTAGCCACCATGCGCCGCAATCTGGCTACCTGGCTGCGGCTGGTGGAGCGGCACTACGGCGTGCGGCCTATCTTGTACTCCAACTACGGTTTCTACCGGCGCTACCTAGCCGGGCACTTCGACGAGTATCCGCTCTGGCTGGCGCACTACGAGGTAGACAGCCCCCGCCTACCCGCCGAGAAGTGGATTATCTGGCAGCACTCCGACGAGTCGTACGTGCCCGGCATACGGGGCACGGTTGATTTCAACGTGTTTCAGGGTAGCTTCGAGAAGCTGCGCAGCCTCCGGATTCCGGCCCGTGCGCGCCCGGCCAAAGGCAAGGCCCGGTAGGAGGTTGCTGGTTTTGGGCTACTTTCGTGCTATGCCCACTATTTCTTTTTCAGAGGGGCGTTGCTTGCTACCAAGCCTGCTTCTCAGCAGCCTGGTTTTGCTCACGGCCTGCGGCGGTGGCCGCAACGCTTTCACGCAGAGCGGCAAAGCCTCTTACTACGCCGATAAGTTCAATGGCCGCAAAACGGCCAGCGGCACCACCTACCGGCCCGGCCGGCGCACGGCAGCCCACAATACCCTACCCTTCGGTACGGTGGTGCGGGTAACGAACCCCAGCAACCACCGCTCCGTCAAGGTCACCATCACCGACCGGGGACCGCACGTAAAAGGTCGTGTCATTGATCTGTCGCGCAAAGCCGCCCGTAAGATTGGCATGCTGGACGCGGGCGTGGCGCCCGTGCAACTGAAAGTAGTGCGGGCCGTTCGCTAATTCACCCTCATTCCTACCCCATGCGTATCCGCAAGAAAGTAAAATGGTCGTTTCCGGCCGCTGCCAGCCGGTTTTTGGCCTTGGGCGCCTTCGTGAAAGCCGCCGAAGCCCAGCACTGGTCAGAAGCCGAAATTCAGTTTGTGATGGATGAAGTGGTGGAGGCGAAAGATGATGCCGAAGCCTTCGAAATCCTGCGCGACTACTCGGAGTGATGCCGTGAATTCCATTGTCACGCTGAGTAATTGCGCATCAGTATGACAATGGAATTTATAGTAGTACTCAACTTAATGACGCTTGCCTTTTTTGCTCTTGACTTTGTCTGTGGCAACACGGGCCAGGCTATCTTGGGCAGCCACGGAGGCCGCAGTGGTCAGGCGGCCAGTGGGAGACACCCTATCACCATCTTTCAGCTGCACGGTGCGGCCATCGGTTGTGGTGAGGGTACCGTTGGCAGCTATTTTGGCGCCGCTGGGTAGGGCCACGTCGTCGCGCAAGGGATTGGTGGCGCCACTTTGCGTGCGCATCACCTGGCCCTCTTTCATCATAAAGCCTTCTTTCATGGTCGCGCCTTTGGGCACCACACGGGGCTTGGGCTGCGCGGTCCGGCGGACTGGTGGGGTCGTTTGGGCTTGGGTGGCCAGCGTAGCAGCGCTCAGTAGCAGCGTTGCGAGTACAGGGAGAATCTTCATGGGGTAGAGCGAGAAGAGGTGAGTGATAGTTTGCGGGCCGCAGGTACGCACGCACGGAGAAACGCAGGGAAGTAACCAGAAAGTGTGACCACTCGTTTTGAGTAGAAACAACGGGCTTGTTGCCCTACTCGAAGGCTACCTTCTTTTCCTTTTCTACTACGATGAGCACGACTTCCGACAACGCCGAAAACGACAAGGTCTATAAGCAATTCAAAGACCAAGTGAACATGACCGCTGCCGAGTTGGAGAAGTGGCTGAAAACCGACGACTCGAAAGAGGTGGGCCAGGACAGCGGCGACGGTGAAAGCATCGGTCATAAGTCGGGCGAGCACATCATCCAGATTCTGCATAAGAAGAAAGCCGACCTGAGCGCCGACGATTACGCGCACATGCACAAGGTGCACAGCTACATAAGCCGCCACTCGGCGCAAGGCCCTGAAAAGGACAAGGAACACTCCCGCTGGCGCTACTCTCTGATGAACTGGGGCCACGACCCGCTAAAGAAATAGAACGACATCAGGCAGATTGAGCTGCTACCTGGCGTTATTCTTCAAACCACTACCCCATCGTCACATCAACCCATCAACTGCTTTGGACTACAAGGATTATTATAAAGCGTTGGGCGTGGAGAAAAACGCTACCACCGACCAGATCAAAAAGGCGTATCGCAAGCTGGCCCGGCAGTATCACCCCGATGTGAACCCTAACGACCCGGAGGCGGAGCGCAAGTTTAAGGAGGTGAACGAGGCCAACGAGGTGCTCAGCGACCCGGAAAAGCGCAGCAAGTACGACCAGCTAGGCGCCGACTGGCAGCGCTACCAGCAGGCCGGTGCGGGTGGCGCGGGTGCCGGCGGTGGGGGCTTCGACTGGTCGCAGTACGCGCAAGGCGGTGGTGAGGATCCGTTTGGCAGAGCCGATTTCTCTGATTTTTTTGGCAATATCTTTGGCGGCATGGGTGGCGGTAGGGCCGGCGGCACGCGTGCTCGTGCCGGCCAGGACTATCAGGCCGAGCTGACGCTTACGTTGGCCGAGGCGTACCAGGGCGGGCCGCGCACCATCACCGTGAACGGCAAGAATCTGCGCCTGACCGTGAAGCCGGGCGTGGAAGACGGCCAGACCATCCGGCTGCGCAACCAGGGCGGACCGGGCCAGAATGGCGGCCCCGCCGGCTCGCTTTACCTTACGTTTCGCATCGAGCCCGACCCGCGCTATGCCCGCACCGGCAATGATTTGACCCAGGAAGTGCCCGTGAGCATCTACAAGGCTGCTTTGGGCGGCGAGCAGGTGGTGGATACACTGTCGGGCGGCGTCAAAATCAAGATCAAGCCCGAAACCCAGAACGATACCCGCTTGCGCCTGCGCGGCAAGGGCTTCCCGGTGTACGACCAGCCCGGCCAGTTCGGCGACCTGTACCTGCGCCTCACCCTTGCCCTACCCCAACAGCTCACCGACCAGGAAAAGGACCTGTTCCGGCAACTGGCTGGCCTCCGCAGCGAGCAATAGCTTCTTTTATGGAGTTTAGCGGCGCATCTCACATCTTACACTACTACCCTGCGGGCCAGCCAGAGAAAGGCAAATGAACGTCTAACCGCCAATAACACGCCTCACACGCTATGGAAACGCATATTATCACGATTACGTATCACGATTGTGCTGCCACGTATGGGCTGCGCGAGCAGGATGTGCAAGAGTTTGTGGAGCTGGGTTTGCTTCAACTAGCGCCCGGCCTACCCAATACCATCCGCGACGAGCCCGAACACCTGGCCCGTCTGGCACGCCTCCAGCACGAGCTGGGTCTGAGCACCATCGCTATTGATGTGGTGCTGGCAATGCGCCAGCGGATGCAGCAGCTACAGCAAGAACTGGCACAACAGCAGGCCCGTGCCCAACAGCTGGAGCGTTTTGTGCACGGCACCGGGCACACTTTTGATGCCGAAGACTATATATAAAAGCACAAAAATGAGCCGCTGTTTTTTGTAAGTAGCTCAACCATTGATTATCCTAGAAATTGGATTCCGTAAATATAGGAATAGAACAACCTTTCGTGGAGCGGATGGTATACCCCGGTACTGGCGCACCTCTTTTGTCACTGCCTGTTCTCACCCAATTCCTTGTTCTATGTTTCCTACCTTCTCTACCCTCAAAGCAGTGGGTGCGAGCTTGGCGCTGAGCGCTTTAGTTCCACTTGTAACCCAGGCCCAGACCTCCGACCACAAGACGGTGATTGGCCTATCGGCCAATGCCTTCCAGTACAAAGGCAATCTGGGCTCCGACTACTGGGACTTCAGCCGCTCGAAGTGGGGCCCTGGCATCTCCATCAACCAGTACATCGCCCCCGGCCTGAGCATCGGTCTGCAAGGCAGCTACGCTGAGTTGAAGAAGTCGCTGGGCACCAACAGCAGCACCTTCGCCACCAACATCGTGAGCGCCAACGTGCCGATCAAGCTGATGCTCAACAACGGCTGGGCCCTGAAGGAAGATGCCTTCGTGCAGCCCTACATCCTGTTGGCTCCGGGCATCCTGTACTACAGCCGCGAAGGCCAGTACCGCTCCAACAACGTCAACACCAACATTGACACCGACGAGACTAAGTTTGCTGGTCAGGCTGGTCTGGGTATCAACTTCCGCATCAGCGACAACATCGGCATCTTCGTGCAGACCTCGCAGGTAGTAGGCTACAAGGCCAACCTGGATGGTAGCGTAGGCGGCGACAACGATGGCTGGGACGACCGCTTCCTGCAGCACTCGGCTGGCCTGAACATCGCCTTTGGTAAAGCCAAGGATGAGGACATGGACGGCGTGCCCGACCGCAAAGACAAGTGCCCCGGCACACCAGCAGGCGTAGCCGTGGACGAGAACGGCTGCCCACTTGACGGTGACGGCGACGGTGTACCGGATTACCAGGACAAGTGCCCCACCGAGAAAGGCCTGGCGTCGCTGGAAGGCTGCCCCGACCGTGATGGTGATGGCGTGCGTGACGCAGAAGATGCTTGCCCCGATACGCCCGGCAAGCCGGAGCTGCAAGGCTGCCCCGACGCTGATGGCGACGGCGTAGCAGACAAGGACGACAAGTGCCCCGATACCCCGGCTGGTACGCAAGTGGACACCACGGGCTGCCCACTGGACAAAGATGGCGACGGTGTACCCGACTACCAGGACCGCTGCCCCAACACCCCCGGCCCTGCTTCCAACAAAGGCTGCCCCGAGGTGAAGGCTGAGACGAAAAAAGTGCTCAACGAAGCCACCAAGTACATCCAGTTCGACTTCAACAAGGCCACGCTGAAGCCTACTTCCTACCCTAAGTTGGAGGAGTTGGTGCGCATCCTGGGTGAGTATCCCGACTATAGCCTGAGCATTGCTGGCCACACCGACAACATCGGCAACGACAACTACAACCAGCAGCTCTCCTTCGACCGTGCCACCGCAGCTCGTACGTACATGATCAGCAAGGGAATTGCTGAGTCGCGCATCGAGGGCCGGGGCTATGGCGAAAGCAAGCCCATTGCGCCCAATACCACCGATGCCGGCCGCGCCCTCAACCGCCGCGTCGACTTCGACCTTTACCTGACCGGCGACGCCAACCCTACCGAAGCCAAGTACGGTCCTCAGCCTACCCTCAAGGAGATGGGTGAGACCAAGCCTGCTACGCCTGCCAACAAGGCCAAAAAAGCTCCGGCCCGTAAAGCTCCGGTTCGCAAAGCGCCCGTACGGAAGTAGGGCTTTCCTACCCCAAACAATAAGAAAGGCGGTCTGCTAGATAGCAGGCCGCCTTTTTGGTTTTATAATTTTAGAACTAATTGACCATCGGCCTGAACATTCTGTCAGGTTACGCTTGCGCAGAACCTTGTCACGCCAGAAGGAAATAGCCTTTCTTCGCATGAGAAGGTCTTGCGTAAGTTCAAGACGATAGGTATTCTATTGCGTACTGCCCTACCCTAAATCTACCGCCAGCGCTAGTAGGGCACCGGCTAGGGTAGCCAGCAGCTTACGGGTATTCAGGTGGTGCTCGGGGCTGGTTTCGAAAAGGATGGTAGTGGAAACGTGCAGGAAGTTGCCGGCCACCAGCCCCAGCAGAGCCGCATACCAGCCGCTGTGCAACAGTTGCTCTAGCACTATATAATTGCTGAACACAATGCCAGCCGGCGCGGCCAAGGCAAATAGCAACAGATAAGGCACCGCCCGCCGGAAGCTACCCAGTCGCAACAATAAGGTACCTACCAAGGCAAAAGCGGCCGGAATGTGGTGCAGGGCAATACCCAACAACACCGCATATAAGTTATTTCCTACCTCCCCTGCCTGAGGTGCTTTCACCAGAATACTACCTTCCAAAAAGGAATGCACTACCAACGCTCCCAGCAAAGCGTACGGAACCCTACCCGCCTGCTGCGCCTCCTTGTGGGCGTGCACGTGCCCATGCTCTACGCCCTGCGAAAATACCTCCAGCAACAGCTGGCCGAAAAAGCCGGCCAGCACATAGTACCCTACCCGGTGTGCCTGGCCAGGCAGCAGCAGCAACGCCTCCGGCAGCAAATGCATAACGGTGAGCGTGAATAGATACGCTCCCCCAAACGCCAGCAGCGGCTTTAGCCAAACAGTGTGTAGTGTAGGTATCAGCCGCGTGAGGAACCCGGCACCCAACACCGTCAGAAACAAAATCAAGATGGCAAGCCACATACTACTTACTGAAAAAGAAGAACTATGCCGCGAAGCCCGAAAAGAAAGGGGGCGCTGTCTGCGCCCCCTTTCTTCGGAAATACTCAGCAGGTATTTATTTGAAACAGTGTTGCAAATAAATAGTTTTCTCTGGTTCTATTTAGCAACTGGTACGGTGGCAGCAGGGTTGGCAGCCAGATCCATCTCACACACGGGGCACTTACCCGGTTTGTCGCTTTCGCTACCCTCGCACCCCATGGGGCATACATAAGCAGCCGTATGCGCTGGTGTAGCAGCTTCCGTTGCGGCAGGAGCAGTAGTGGTAGCAGATGGCTCCGACTGGCAAGCAGCCAGCAACAGCATAGTACCCAACAGCCCACTTGTCACCGGTCGGCGCAATGATTGACGAAGCATGGATAACATTCGGAACAGCTTACTGGCGGGAGTCATCGTCCTGCACCGAGCGCGAACGGACTTTGGCTTTCTCGGCCGCAGCTTTGCCCTGCTCACGCCGAACTTCTGGGTCGTTGGCCGATACGGTTTCCTTCGCGTTGGGCATTTCGCGCTCGTCGAGCACTACCTCCGAATTGATGGGGCGCGGAATGGCAGCGCCATTGGCTTCGGTTTCCTCGGCGTTGGCCTGCACGTCGAACACTTGCGTGGAGCGCGTGCCAGGGGCAATTTGGTCTAACGATACTTTCTTGTCCGGACGCCAGTCCGAAGGCTCGCTGCTGCACGCGTTCAGGGCGAGGGTGGCCAGGGCAAGGCCAGAGAGCAGAAGTTGTTTAGTCATATCTACAGAAAGAAAATGCCGAAGCAGGAATACGTGTACCAGGGAAACTTACTTGCTTGCGGGCACAAAGGTACACACAGATGTACCCGATGCACTACGCAAATGTTACGCGGCCTTGGTTTCGGCAGGCAGCAAATTTTTGCGGCGCAAAATAGCCTCGAATAGCTTGATATCGTTGGGCGAGTTGAAGATACGCGTGGGTAGCAGCATAAACACCGGCACATCGAATGTGCGGGCCACCCAGCGGCGCCAGCCAGCCAGCTCCTGCGGGGCCTCGCCCTGCTTTAGGTATAGCATGTAGCCATCGGGCGCAATGCGGGCGCGGCCAATCATTTCCCAGCCAATGTTCATGCCTTGCTTTTCGTTGAGGCGAGCAATCAGTTGGCGGTTATCAATTTCGTAGTTCACGCGCTCAAACAGTGGCTTGCTCTGCTCCATCTGCGTCACGCCCGTAATCTGGGCCGAGCGTAGCAGCACGTACAGAATAGTGAGTACCAAGCCCGACGCCAGCCACCACCACGAGGGCCAGATAAGAGCCGGCAGCACACCTACTGCAAACGGAATGAGGGCGTACCACCACTCCTTTTTCCAGACCTGCGCCATAGCCAGGCGGGTGTAGGTATTGGTATCAAGCTGCGTTTTCTTGGTGCGAATTGCGAGAGGCGAGGGCTGCTGCGCCTGCCGCATTCCTCGCTGATTGGGTTGTTGCATGATAGTGAATTGTTAAATGGTTGAATGGCTAAATGGTTAGTCGTTCAAGCGACTGTTTGACTGAACGACCAACTATTTAACCATTCGACCATCAAACTATTAAAAATTAAAACGCTTTCAGGCTCATATCCAGCGTTTTGGCAGAGTGCGTGAGGGCGCCTACCGATATATAGTCAACGCCAGTGGCGGCTACTTCGGCCAGTGTTTCCTCCGTGATGCCACCTGAGGCTTCTAGCTCGTAACGGCCGGCCACCAGCGCCACGGCTTCCTGCATCTTGGCGGGCGTCATGTTATCGAGCATAATGCGCGAGATACCACCAGTTTCTAGCGCCTCCTGCACCTCGGCCAGCGTGCGGGTTTCAATCTCCACGGGGAGGGTACGGCCAGTGTGGGCCAGGTAGGCGTGCGTGGCTTCAATAGCTGCCCGAATGCCACCAGCGTAATCCACGTGGTTGTCCTTCAGCATGATCATATCGAACAAGCCATAGCGGTGATTCACACCACCGCCAATCACCACGGCCCACTTTTCACAGAGTCGGAAGTTGGGTGTGGTTTTGCGCGTGTCGAGCAAGCGGGCAGTGGTACCAGCCAGTAGCTCTGTGAGGCGAGCCGTGAGGGTAGCAATACCGCTCATGCGCTGCATACAGTTAAGTACCAGCCGCTCGGCCGTAAGAATGCTGCGGGCCGGGCCTTCTACCACAAAGGCCACATCGCCTGGTTGGATGCGGCTACCGTCGGGCAGGTCCACCGTCATTTGCAGGGCGGGGTCTACTTCCCGAAAGATTAACTGGGCCAGGGCCACACCAGCCAGCACTCCTTCGCCTTTCACCAGCAGCCGGGCACGCTTGTGGGCTCCGGCCGGAATAGCGGCCAGCGTGGAGTGGTCCCCGTCGCCCACATCTTCGGCCAGCGCCGTGCGGATAAATGTCGTCAGGGCGTCGGGGGTAAGGTAGGGGGTATTTTCCACGGCGCAAAAATAGACAAACGGGCCGATATATACGGTGCGGCGCCTGCTACTATCATAGTGTCGCTCTACGCTGCTTTATGGCATCAAGCATATGCATAAAGCCCCCGCAGCAAGAAACTGCGGGGGCTTTGAAAGCAAACTGCGCCCAGGAAAGCGCTACGTGTTGCTTCAATTACTCTCTTGTAAACTCAATCGTATCAATCTTAACGGCTCCGTTAAAAGATTTCATTTTTACAAAAACCCGGTAAGAGCCCGTTTTGCTAGCATATTTTCCAATAGCGTAGGGCACGCCTTCGGGGCTAGCACCTTTGTGAATGTACTCGAAGCCGCTACTGGCGTTTTTTGCGAAGAAGTCTTTCATCACAAACTCAGCTTGTGTAGCGCTGTAACTTTGCTTGTCGCCATCGAAGCCCAATTCAACGGTATTGGCAAATTGCTGAGCCAAATCGCGCGAGGAGCCATTGCTAATGGCATTGCGGGCAGCCAGCAGGGCATCACCCTGCGCGTACGCGGCAAGCGTACTAAGCGTAAGCCACAAGAAGAGGAAAACCTGGGTAAAAGTGCGTTTCATATTGGAAAAAGAATACTTCACCCCCAATTGCTAAAATTATGCCAACAGCCGCCTTTTAGTTTGCGTATGTTGGGCGATGTCTTTCCGAAGGGAAGGACGCAACAAATTGCGCTTGGTCCGAACCGGGTGCGCTATCTTTGCTGCATGAACAAACAGGTATTGCTGGTCATTTTGGACGGCTGGGGGCTGGCCCAGAATAAGGAAGTATCCGCTATCGACAAAGCGCGTACGCCCTTCCTCGACTCGTTGTTTCAACGCTACCCACATAGCAAGCTGCAAGCCTCGGGCGAGGCCGTGGGACTACCCGAGGGGCAAATGGGCAACTCGGAGGTAGGCCATATGAACATTGGCGCCGGCCGCGTGGTGTACCAAGACCTGGTGCGCATCAACAAAGCTATCCGCGACCGGAAACTGGGCTCTATTCCGGCGCTGGAAAAGGCGTTTGAGTATGCTCGTACCAACCAGAAGCCCGTGCACCTGCTAGGCTTGCTTTCTGATGGCGGCGTGCACTCGCACATCGACCATCTGAAAGCCCTCTGCACCCTGGCCCGCGACCAGGAAGTACATAATGTGTTCATTCATGCCTTCACCGATGGCCGCGACACTGACCCCAAGGGTGGCGTGGGCTACGTGAATGAGCTGGAGCAGCACCTGCAACACGGTGCCAGTGGCCGTATCGCGTCCATTGTGGGCCGCTACTACGCCATGGACCGCGACAACCGCTGGGAACGGGTGAAGATGGCCTACGACTTGTTGGTGAACGGCAAAGGCACACCTTCCCAGAACCTGATTCAGAGCATGCAGGACTCCTATAAGGAGGGCGTGACCGACGAATTCCTGAAGCCCATTGTGAAGGTAGGCGCCGACGGGCAGCCGCTGACCACCATTCAGGAAGGCGACGTGGTGATTTTCTTCAACTTCCGTACCGACCGCGGCCGGGAGCTGACCGAGGCCCTGACCCAGCAGGACCTGCACGCCTACGAAATGCACCGCCTGAACCTGCATTTCCTGACCATGACCACCTACGACGCCTCCTTCACGGGCGTCACGCCGATTTTTGAGAAGGATAACCTCGAAAACACGCTGGGCGAAGTACTGGCCGCCAACCACAGAACCCAGATTCGTATTGCCGAAACCGAGAAGTATCCGCACGTGACGTTCTTCTTCTCGGGGGGTAGGGAAAGCGAGTTTGAGGGCGAAAACCGCATTATGCGCAACTCGCCCAAAGTGGCTACCTACGACCTGCAACCCGAGATGAGCGCCTACGAGTTGCGCGACGCGCTGGTGCCGGAGCTACAAGCCAAATCGGGCGATTTTGTGGTGCTGAACTTTGCCAACCCCGATATGGTAGGCCACACCGGCGTGTTTGAAGCCGCCGTGAAAGCCGTAGAAACTGCCGATATCTGTGCCCAGGGCGTG
>Ga0210040_10005804_pt1 | contig 15587 bp, 11 predicted proteins | sample CryGeyCG12114_NA_FD_185462 | JGI IMG/M metagenome (GOLD analysis project Ga0210040, IMG submission 185462) | Groundwater microbial communities from aquifer - Crystal Geyser CG19_WC_8/21/14_NA (SPAdes) (version 2) | ecosystem: Environmental > Aquatic > Deep subsurface > Groundwater | place: USA... | reverse complement strand
TCCATGCTTATTTTCTGATTACAGCTCCTAATTGTTTTTCAAATTGTTGCATCAGGCGGTTCATAGTAGCATCAATTACTTTATCGGTTAAAGTCTGGCTCTTATCCAGCAAAGTAAAGCTAATGGCGTAAGCTTTCTTGTCGGCTCCTATTTTATCACCTTCATATACATCAAACACATTTATGTCCTGCAATAATTTCCTTTCGGTGCGCTGGGCAATTATTTTTATTTGCTCGAAGGTAATTCCTTTGTCAATTACCAAAGATAAATCGCGGCGCACTTCCGGAAACTTAGCCAGTTCTTCAAATGTGCCCTGGTTTTTATAATTACGTTCCAGGTAATCCCAGTTTAGCTCGGCGTACATTACCGGCTCCTTTACATCCAGGCGCTTACTTATTCGTTCATCCAACAATCCTACCTGGGCCAGCACCACATCATTTTTCTGCAAGGCTACGCCGGCGCTTAAATATTCGTGCTGCAAAGGCTGCAAGGTATAATCGGTCCGGGCCATTTTAATCAGGATATTTTGTACCACACCGGCTAAGTAATGGAACGTTACTTTCTCCGCTTTCTGAGACCAGGTTTCCGCAGCCGTATTGCCGGTGATGAACAAAGCTAACTTTTGGCTTTCTTTATATTTGTCGCCGGCTTTGGTATATACTTTACCAAATTCGTACAGCTTCAAATCTTTTTGTTTCCGGTTGAGGTTGCGGCGCAATACTTCCAATCCCGAAAACACTAAGGTTTTACGCATCACGTCCAGCTCTTCGCTGTTGTAATTAACAATGCGCACCAAGGCTTCATCTTTAGTTTCCGGACCATTCTCGTAATAAGCCGAATCGGTTAAGGAGTTGGTAATAATTTCGCTAAAGCTGCTGCCACTTAGTAAATTACTTATTTTTTCTTTCAGCTCGTCGGGGTTGGGATGCGGAAACTTAGCCAGAAAGCTGGTGGAAATATTTTCTTTTAGCTCGATGTTGTTGTAACCGTAAATGCGCAAAATTTCTTCTACTACATCAGCTTCGCGGGTTACATCTACTTTATGCGGCGGCACCAGCAATTGCCAAACGGTTTCAGCTTCTTCCTTTATCTCAATTTGCAAGTCAGTTAAAATTTTCCGGATGCGCTCGGCTCCTATGTGCTGCCCGATAAGTTGGTGAACCCGGTTAATATTTATTTGTACCGAAAAAGGCAGAATTTCCTGCGGATAAACATCGGTTATGTCGGAAGAAACTTCCCCACCGGCCACTTCCTGAATTAACAAAGCTGCCCTTTTTAAAGCATAAGGTATCATGTTCGGGTCGGTGCCCCGCTCAAACCGGAAAGATGAATCAGTCTTAATGCCGTGGGTTTGCGATGTTTTGCGTACCGTAGCCGGATTAAAATAAGCACTTTCCAGGAATATCGCAGTGGTTTGGGCGGTTACGCCCGATTTTTTACCACCAAATACCCCGGCCATTACCATGGGTTCAGCGGCGTTACCCACCATCAGGTCGGTAGCGTGTAATTTTCTTTCTACGCCATCCAGCGTTACAAAACTTGCTCCTTCATCAGCCCTTTTTACAATAATTTTATCGCCGGTAATCTGGTCCGCATCAAAAGCGTGCAGCGGCTGACCTAATTCGTGCAACACATAATTGGTAACATCCACCACGTTATTAATCGGCGATAAACCAATTGCCCGCAGCCGGTTGCGCAGCCATTCCGGCGATTCGCCAACTTGCACCCCGGTAATGGTTAAGCCCGCATATCGTGGGCAACCAATTGTATCCTGGATATCAATAGTAATGTTATGCTGGGTATTAGCTACCCGAAAAGCAGAAACATCGGGTAATTGGGCGCGGTTTGGCAATAATGCCTGTAGCTCGCGCGCTACGCCGTAATGCGAAGCCGCATCGGCCCGGTTGGGCGTCAGGCCAATTTCAAAAACCGTGTCGGAGCTTAAACCAAAATATTCGGCGGCCGGGGTACCGTTGGGTAAGTCGGTATTCAGTACCATAATGCCGGCGTGCGAAGCGCCTAAGCCAATTTCGTCTTCGGCACAGATCATACCTTCGGAAACCGCGCCCCGTATTTTAGATTTTTTTATCTGGAAAGATTCCCCACTGAATGGATATAAAATCGCATTTTCGGTAGCAACCACTACTTTCTGCCCGGCTGCCACGTTAGCTGCACCGCACACAATTTGCTTTGGCGTGCCCGTACCAATATCTACGGTAGTCAGGTTCAGTTTGTCGGCGTCCGGGTGTTTTTCGCAGGTTAATACCTCCCCGATTACAATTCCTTGTAAACCGCCTTTTATTATTTCAAATAATTCCAGCCCTTCCACTTCCAGGCCCGAATCGGTCAGCAAAGCCGCTATTTCGGCGGCTGGTTTTTCAAGCGCAATAAGTTGTTTTAACCAATCAAATGATATCAGCATCGTACTTTAATTCTGTTAATATATCTGCCGTAAGGGCAGATATTATAAATGGCAGCAGACAAGAATAAAAGCAAATTGCTTTTGCTCTTACCTTTAATTTATTTTCATCAACCCCGTTCGGGAGCTGGTTTAAAGAGCAAAGTTATAGATATACCGGGATATTTTGCGTACTATTTCTTTTTTGTATAAGCTTTCTCGCCGGCCCGCACGGGTATATTGAGCCGGTTTACGCGGGGGGGTACCGGGCAGCTGTAGTTATAATTATAAACGCAGAACGGATTATAAGCTTTATTAAAATCAATGGTAATGGTATTGGTATGCTCTTCGGGCTTTTCGATGTCCAGGAAACGGCCGCCGTTGTAGGTTTCCGAACCGTTGGTTTTGTCGTAAAAAGGAACAAATAAAGAACTATCGGGGGTATTTACCCTTAAATAAAGCATCAGGGAATTTTGCTGGCCATCCAGGTTAAAGGTAGCCTGGGCATATTTCAGATAAGGTTCGGTTTCACCGGTATTCATGGGCATTCTAACGGTATCCGGACGGCCAAAAACCCGGTAATCGGCTTCTACCTGGTAAAGTTTATCCGGCGTATAATAATTCAGGCTATCAAAGGTGGGCCGGTCAGCTTCTTCCAAAGGGGAATTTTCGGAACTCCGGAAAGATAAATTTTTATCTTGCCGTTCTTTTTTTATCGTGGTTACATAAGAAGAATCGCTAAAAACCGACTCTTGCAGGAAATAAAACAGGATTAACAAGACACCAGCAAAAAATACCAATCGGATAGGTCTGGACATGCATCAGGCAATTTAAGGATCTCAGATAGCGCAGCAAACTCCCGCAAATTACGCAAAGAACCGAAAAAGTTAAGTTAAATTATCGGGCTTATTTCTACAATAAACCTTCATCGGCAAAACTATAGTATTGGTGTTCGGTAAAAATGATATGATCCAGTATAGGCAAATCCAGTAGAGAACCGGCTTCTTTCATTTTTTTGGTGAGCGAAATATCAGCGGTGCTGGGTTTCAGGTTACCCGACGGATGATTGTGCACCAGGATAATGGCGCTGGCTAAGCTTTCCAGGGCATGCTTAAATATAATTTTCGGATCGGCTACGGTTCCGGCAACGCCGCCGCTGCTCACCGGCATTTTTTTCATTACTACATTGGCCCGGTTTAACAATATAATCCAGAATTCTTCGTGCGGTAAATCCAGCAATTGGGGCTTTATGTAGTTATAGATGTCGGTGGAGCAGGTAATTTTGGTTTTTACCGCGGCTGCAGTTTCTTTCCGGCGGCGCCCTAATTCCAGGGCGCTTACAATGGCAATGGCTTTGGCTTCTCCTATGCCTTTATGCTTTTTCAGGTCATTTACCGTGAGTTTAGCCAGTTCGTTCAGGTCGTTGTTTACCGCTGTTAAAATTAATTTAGCCACATCTACCGCCGTCAGTTTAGGAGTGCCGGAGCCAATTAATATCCCAATCAGTTCGGCATCGCTCAGCGCCGCTTTGCCTTTTAATAACAATTTTTCCCGGGGACGATCTTCTTCGGCCCAGCTTTTTATTACCAAAGATTGCTTGTAAGATTGCTCGGTATCTACCATATACTTAAAAGGTTATAACTGTATAGGCGTACGTAATTATTCTGATTTTGCTCTACCGGCCTAAACATCTTTTTAAAATTGCACCACCACTATTGTAAATTGCGTAAAAAGTGGCACCTTTTCAAACTCAAAGATTTTAATCTTATTCTATGCTTTCCCGGATAATTACGATAACAGTTCTGATACTTATTATTTTCCTGATCGACGTATACGTTTTTCAGGCGGTGCGCGCCGCCACCCACAATTTACTGCCCCGCACCCAAAGGCTCATCCATATTATATACTGGTCTTTTTTTGCTTTAACCGGTGCTACTATTGTTCTTTTTACCCTTACCCGGGGTACGCCGCCCTCGCATTTCAGAATGTATTTGGTAAGTACCGTATTTATTCTTTTTGCGTCTAAACTGGTGGTGGTTTTATTTTTATTGTTAGATGATGGTATCCGGCTAATGAAGTTTTTGGTAAATTTTATTTTTAGCCACGCTCCCAATCAGCCGGCTCCCGGTCCCATAAAAATTACCCGTAGTGCGTTTCTGAGTAAAATTGGTTTACTGGCCGCGGCCATTCCGTTTACCGCTTTTATATACGGTATGGTACGGGGCGCTTTCAATTACCAGGTAAAACGTGTAACGCTTAAATTCCCGAATTTACCAAATGCCTTCGATGGTTACAGAATATTACAGATCTCCGACTTACATACCGGTAGTTTTTCCAGTACCGAACCTTTAAAAAAAGCTGTTGAGCTTATAAATAAACAAGGCGTGGACCTGGCTTTTTTTACCGGCGACCTGGTAAACAATATCGCGCCGGAAGCCGTGCCCCATATACCGGTACTCAGTCAGATTAAAGCCCCGGATGGCGTATATTCTATTTTGGGAAATCATGATTACGGCGATTATGTAAACTGGGAAAGCCCCCAAGAGAAAATCTCTAACCTCAACCATTTAAAACAGAATCACCAGCAGATAGGCTGGCGCCTTTTGTTAAACGAACACGTAACCATAGAGAAAAACAACGAGCGCTTTGCCGTAATTGGCGTGGAAAACTGGAGTACCCGGTTAAACTTTCCCAAATATGGCAGCCTGAGCCAGGCTTACGCGGGTACCGAATCGATTCCGTTTAAAATTTTACTCTCCCATGATCCTTCGCATTGGGATGGCGAAATTAACCAGCATTTCCGGGATATCGATTTAACGCTATCGGGCCATACGCACGGCATGCAGTTTGGCGTAAATATTCCGGGATTTAAATGGAGCCCCGTACAATACGTTTACAAGCAATGGGCCGGCTTATACCAAAAAGGACAGCAATATTTATATGTAAATACCGGTCTGGGATTTCTGGGCTATCCGGGCCGGGTAGGTTTTTTACCCGAAATAACTGTTTTTGAATTGAAAAAAGCTTAATCAATAAGTATAAACCCTTACGTATCAATTCGTAATCCCTGGTTTAAACAACTATTTTTAGCCCATATTTAAACTAATACTTAAAATATAAGTATTAGCATTTAACAAGTTAGCTCTTTCTAATATTTATAGTAAAACTTCTCTTCTGCTATATTATTTAGCTCAAAACTTTAGAGAAAATATGTATAAATATTGAAAACCTAATTTTAAACCTCGCGTTTAAAGTGCAGGTTAAAACTATATAAAAGAATATATTAATTCTTATTAAAAACAAAAGCTATGAAAAAAGTATTGATGATTTTATCATGCGTAGGTGCTTTCACATTTGCATCATGCGGCGGTAGCGGTGGATCAGAATCAGGAACAACAGGTACTGAAACCGGAACTGAAAGCGGTACCACTACCGATATGGATACTACTGGTATGGGCACCGGCACTACTAGCGGTGATATGGGTACCGGCACAACAAGTGGCGATATGGGCACTACTGCTGGTGGAACAACTAGTGGCGATATGGGTACTACTGCTGGTGGAACAACTAGTGGCGATATGGGTACAACTGCTGGCGGCACAACTTCCGGCACTACAGCAGGTTCTATGACAACTGGTACAACTGCTGGTGGTACTACAACTGGTACAACTTCCGGTACTACAGCCGGTGGAACCACTACTGGTACAACGTCTGGCGGTATGACAAGCGGTACAACGGCTGGTGGCACTACAACCGGAACTACAGCTGGCGGAACAACGGCTGGTACTACCGCTGGTGGAACTACTGCTGGTGGACGTTAATCAGAAATATAGCTTAATATAAGCTTTATGATATATCGTAAAAGCCCATACCTAAATAGGTATGGGCTTTTTTATTTAGAAACTTGCTGTTTTAAGCCAAATAGTTTATACTTTTAAAAATTTAAAGGCGTTATCCTTTATTATATATTCCTGATTTATGATTGCCCGGTATCTGCGTTTTCTTTTTCTTGTTTTTTTATGTTATGGCAGTACCGGAGCTTTGGCGCAAACTACTTTTAAACTAACGGGTACGGTTTTGAATGCTAAATCCCGCCAGCCTTTGGAAAGCGTTACCATATTAAAAAAACAAACCCGCCGGGGTACCGTTACCAATACGGCCGGCAAATTCCAGTTAATGGTATTACCTAATGATACGCTCATTATTCGTTCGGTAGGTTTTAAAACACAGCTGTACGTGGTGCACGACCAAACTAAATCCGATTTTAACGTAGTGATACATCTGGAAGAAGGATCGCAGGAGTTACCGGAAGTAGCGGTGGTGGGCGGATTGGACTACGAGAAAGTAAACCGGGCATTGCGCAACCAGAAAAGGCCTCCGGAACCCAAAGTAGCCGTAAAGCCGCCGGCGCCTAAACCTCTATATCCGGAATTTAAAGGTGTGCCGATTACGCCAAGTATTTTAAACCCTATTTCTTTTCTGTATGATATGTTTTCGGTTGAAGGAAAAGACAAACGAAAACTGGCCGAAATTTTAGCCGCTGAGGCGGCCCGTATAAAAGCCCTGGAGGAAAAGAAAAAACAACAAGCTTACGATAGCCTCTTTCTGGACCGGAATGAAGGTATCAGGGGTTTGCCGCAAAACCAAAATTAATCTGGCACGTTTGGGTTATCATTCCAATCATCAGCGAAACAAACCCATGAAAATCGGCTATCCTTGCATCAACGAAACCCTGCCCTGTTCTTCTTCCACTACTTTCCGGCTGGCATCTTACTCCGAAGAACGGCTCATTCAGGCAGTAACGAATAACCTGGATTGCCTGCAGCAAATTCTGGCGTTTAATGTAGCCCACAATTTGTTATTTTTCCGGATGAGCTCCGACCTGGTTCCTTTTGCTTCGCATGCGGTTAACACTTTTAATTGGCAGGAATACTTTAAACCCACTTTAGAAAAAATCGGGAATTATATTAAAGCGCATAACATTCGCATTTCCATGCACCCCGATCAGTTTGTGGTCATCAACTCTCCCACTAACAACATTGTGCAGAATAGCTTTCAGGAATTAGAATACCAATGCGCTGTTATGGACTTAATGGGGCTGGACAAAACTGCAAAACTGCAAATACACGCAGGTGGCGTATACGGCGATAAACCCACGGCCATGAGCCGCTTTATTTCGGCTTATGCTCTTTTACCCGATTATATTAAAGCACGGCTGGTAATAGAAAACGACGATCGCTTATATAGTTTAGCCGATTGCTTGATTATTCACGAAGAAACCGGCATTCCGATTTTATTCGATAATTTTCATCATGAGTGCCTGAATAACGGCGAATCCATGGCCGAAGCTTTACGGCTGGCAGCCCAAACCTGGCAACCTGCCGATGGTATTCTGATGATGGATTATAGCTCTCAGGCTCCCGGCGAACGCAAAGGCAAACATACAACCTCTATCAAACTCGAATTATTCCGGGAGTTTTTAGAACAGCTCCAAGGGTTAGATGTAGATATAATGTTGGAAATTAAAGACAAAGAAGCCAGTGCCTTAGCGGCGGTAGCTTTATTAAAAGAATTGGGTTATATACAACCGCTTGCCCTAAAGTAAAATATTTTCAACTACCATCTAGGACCTCGTATGGCAAGATTATATAAAAATAGATCTATCCAGATGTTAGCATTTCAGCTTGTTATTGGCTAACAGTCCTGCTGCGCCAAACAAAGGTATTTTTGTTTTTACCAGGTTAACCGGTTTTAAGCTTCTAATTCCGTAGTTTTTCCTGCGAGCGCAATTTCATGCCGCACAACATCAAACTCATTTTCGCTTTTAGCAATTACAATGGTTGCTACGCCGTTGCCTATTAAGTTGGTAATGGCTCGGGCTTCGGACATAAACCGGTCTACGCCTAACAAAAGCGCCAATCCTTCTACCGGAATTACTTTCATGGCGCCTAACGTAGAAGCCAGCACAATAAAACCTCCTCCGGTTACAGCCGCAGCTCCTTTAGAAGTAACCATTAAAATACCAATAATGGTAAGTTGCTGCACAAACGAAAGATCCACATTAAAAACCTGGGCCAGAAATATAACCGCCATCGACAAATAAATGGTGGTGCCATCCAGGTTAAAAGAATAACCCGTAGGTACAACCAAACCTACCACCGATCTGGCGCAGCCAAAATTTTCGAGCTTACGCATCATCTGGGGCAAAACCGACTCCGACGAAGAAGTACCTAATACAATCAGGATTTCTTCTTTTATGTATTTTAAATAGCGCCACAAACTAAACTTATACAGCCAGCAGATAAAGTTGAGCACCACGAAAATAAACAGGAACATAGTAGCATAAACCGACAGCATGAGCTTACCCAGCGGTATAAGCGTTGCCAATCCGAATTTTCCGATGCTGTAGGCCATACCGCCAAAGGCACCCAGCGGCGCCAGTTTCATGACCACGCCCAGAATATTAAAAAAAACTTTAGAAAGCTTTTCGAAAGTAGCGATAAGCGAATGTCCGGCAGCTTCCATTTTAGTGAGCCCGATACCGAATAAAACCGAGAAAAACAGGACCTGTAAAATATCACCTTCGGCAAAAGCAGCCAAGGCATTATCAGGTACTATATGGGTGAAAAAATGAACCCAGTTCATTTCCGCGGCCTCTTGCTGATAGGTTGAAATATCGCCTTTGGCCAGGTTTGTTACCGGCAAGCCTACCCCAGGTTTGGCCAGGTTGGCTATAATAAGACCGATAATTAAAGCAAAGGACGTAACCAATTCAAAATACAGCAGCGCCTTACCTCCTACCCGGCCTACTTTTTTTAGGTTGCCCATGCTGCTTATACCCAGCACAATCGTCAGAAAAATAACAGGAGCAATCACCATTTTAATCATGCTGATAAAAACATCGCCGATGGGTTTGAGCTGCGCGCCGGTTTCGGGAAAAAATGTTCCTACCAGAATACCCAATATAATAGCTACTAAAACCCTAAAAGTAAGATTATGGTGAATTTGCTTCATGGAAAATAGATTTCCGGTCAATTTAAATATATAATTCAGAAATAAACGGCAGTGAAATAATAATTATCAGCGCACAAAAATTAATGTCCGGCATTTACAGAGTTTAAACTAAGCTTGGGTTAGCTGCTTTTGTAGTAGTCTTAAAAATTACATTCCGCTTGCCCGGTATTTTGGTGCAAAATACCGGGCAGTTTAGGCCCGATCAGGAAAAAGGAGTTGAATCAAATACCCGTAAACGCCCGATTTAATATTATTGCGTGTGCGGCTGCTTTCAATAAACAAAAAGCAAGCTTAATGAGGCCAAGCTCATGTTTGCCTCTTTGTTTACGATTTATACTGCAGGCGGAGTAATCGTACCACATCCAGGGCATCATTTAAAGCGTCGTGCGTAACGGTAGTATCTGCTAAGCCTGCCCTTTTCTTGCATTCTTCCAGCGAAGGCAAAATATCATCCGTAGCAAAGTCGATGTAATACATAGCCGGGTCCAGAATCATATTACTAATCCGGATATGATCACGCCAATTAGGCAGGTTATTTAGAAATTGTAAATCAAAGTTGGCGAAATTTTTACCGGCCGCCACTAAGCGCACGTATCCTTTTTCATTTAAATCAAACCCATTGTTTACCAAGAAAGCTTTAAACTCTTCGGCTAACTCTTCGGGTTGGCAAACCTGGGCTGCTCCGGTAGGCTGCACCAATTCCTGGAAGATGCGGGCATTCAGGTTAAAGGCAAAGGCCTGCCCGGTATATTCCGGATGTTTTACAATGCGTTTAAAACGCGGCAAATCATTTATATCAGTATCTTTATTGGTATTTTCTATTACGGCACCAAATTCTATAATCTGGTGCCGATCAGGTTTTGTGCCAGTAGTTTCAAGGTCGATGGATACGTAGTGCATGTTTTTATACCGGTAGCCGCCCGGCAAAGGTTTATCATAACTCAGGTTAGCACTCAAATATAAAAAAATACCTATGTATTCAGCTATACTTTTTTCTAATCACCAGGTATTTTCGATATCTGTAAGTATGAAGTTTCAACTTCTTTTAGCAACTAATTTCAGAAGAGCTATCATACGCCTTGAAGAATAAGCCTAAAGCAGGTTGTTTTTGAAATGCAGTTTATTAGAGTGGGGCAAATTAAGTATATAATATATTATTGGATGAAAACTATTTATTACGAACATCTGATGTATTAACAAAATATAACTTTATCTACTTACATTATAAATCTTAATCTTACTTGTTTTTGATATAAACATTCTTAAAATTGAATAATTTTTACCCTATGAGATCAATTGAACATTTTACTACAATTATCCTGGAATATTATTAAAAAAGTTGAATATAAAATTTTGAATTTACCCATATCTACATATATTTGAAATAGAATATACCTTATTATAAATAATAGAAGTTTACATTTAAGATTCTATGTCGAAAACAGCCCGTAAGTTAACCGCTAAAGAATTAAAAGATTTCTCGGTACATGTACCCAACGCTAAGATTACGCCGGAAGAAGAGAACAAACGTTTTAATAACCTGAAATCTCTTCTGGCCAAAGCAAGAACTATATCTGCGACCCATAATTAATTTAAAAGCTCTTATTTGGATAAAACTTTACAGAACAAATTAATAGCCCATTAATCCTATATAACAGATGCAAGCATCTTTTTGGCAAGACATTGAAAATCGAACATTTATTTGCTTCTTCTAAAATCTGAAAAAAAAGCCTAACAAGATACATACGTCAGCCTTTAATTAACAACCTTGCCTATCGATTACACGTGACTGTTGGACAAAAGGCAATTATCTAAAACACTTAAGCCAATTAAAAATAAATAATTTATTTTAATAGCCATTTCTATTGGTAAGTTATATTATAAAAAAGGCGGGGACTAAAAACAAATACCAGCCTTATTTTATAAAGCTGGTATTTAAAATTTGTGGAGCTGCAGGGAGTCGAACCCTGGTCCAGACAAGGAAACTGTCGCGCTTTCTACATGCTTAGTTGCCGTTGGGTTTTCGAGCAAATTAAGGTCGGCACCAGACCTATTAATTTACCTTAGGTGCTTTAGCTTCACTTTTGCGCCACACCTTCGCAATCGCTATCCGTTCGTTTCGATGCCCCGTACCCAGCCGCGGAGCGGAGAAGCAGCTGCGGGACAATGACTATCGCTTAATACCTAGATTAAGCAGCCATGGCGTAATTAGATTCGCCGATTATTGTTTGAATGACTTTTTCACAGGAGATTCATTCAACTCCCGACATGCTTACACGCAGCCTGCTCAAGCTGTCAATTCCGGTCAGCCCCGCATGGTTTGTGTAGTTCATAAACTAATCTTTCTTAAAAAAGATTCATTTAAGAACTGGTTTGAGTGTGCAAATATAATAAAAAGTCCGTAGCCGATGGTTTATAGTCCATAGTTTTTTATGAGTGGATGGTAAATAGTCGATAGTCGTTAGTCCATAGTTCACACTCCATATACAACAGATAACAGCTTGAAAATATTTTATTATTCGATTGTCTAGGGTCAACATAATTTTTTTATAAACCAATCAAAATTAATTTCCTGATCAGCTAACATTTTATACCATAACTTATATCAGCCTTATGTGGACTGTCGTCTATGGACTTTGGATTTTCAACCATCAACCATCGACTAATAAAAAACTGTGGACGGTGGACTATCGACTATGGACTAAATCTCTTACCTTTGTAATGGAATGGAAAATTTTGTTGTTTCGGCTCGTAAATACCGGCCCGCTACCTTCGATTCGGTAGTTGGTCAGCACCATATTACTACTACTTTAAAAAATGCGATTAACAGCCACCATTTAGCGCAGGCATTTTTATTTTGTGGTCCGCGGGGAGTGGGCAAAACTACCTGTGCCCGTATTCTGGCCAAAACCATTAATTGTCAAAATCTTACGCCCGAAACCGAAGCTTGCAACGAATGCGAATCGTGCCGGAGTTTTAACAACAACGCTTCTTTTAATGTGCACGAGCTGGATGCGGCTTCTAATAACTCCGTAGAAGATATCCGTAATTTAGTGGAGCAGGTACGCTACGCGCCGCAAACCGGCAAGTACAAAATATATATTATCGATGAGGTGCACATGCTCTCCAACTCGGCGTTTAATGCTTTCCTGAAAACGCTGGAAGAGCCGCCCTCCTACGCTATTTTTATATTAGCCACCACCGAACGGCACAAGATTATTCCTACTATTTTATCGCGTTGTCAGATCTTCGATTTCAACCGGATTCAGATCGGCGACATGGTGAAGCACCTGAAAAATATTGCTCAGAAAGAAGATATTAAAGCCGAAGACGATGCCTTGCATTTGATTTCGCAGAAAGCCGATGGAGCCCTACGCGATGCTTTATCGATCTTCGATCAGATGGTAACTTTTTCGGGCCACCATATTACTTACAAGGATACGGTAGCCAACCTGCATATCCTGGATTACGATTATTATTTTAAGCTTACCGATTATTTGTTAGCCGAAGATTTATCCGGCACTTTATTGTTACTGGATGAAATTCTGAAAAACGGTTTCGATGTACATAATTTTGTTTCGGGCATTGGCGAGCATTTCCGGAGTTTGCTGGTGTGCAAAGATAATGTAACTGTACAACTGCTGCAGGTATCTGAAACTATAAAAACCCGCTACGCCGAACAAGCCAATAAAACGTCGCTGGCTTTTCTGCTCTCCGGTTTAAATATTGTAAGCACCTGCGATACTAATTTTAAGAACAGCAAAAATCAGCGGCTGCACGTAGAGTTGTGCCTCTTAAAACTGGCCACCCTGAACCACGCGGTTAATTTTGCCAAAGACTTCTCTTTAAACGGAGACGTCAAAAAAAAAACTAGTGTAAATCCGTCAGGTAGTTCGGCTGCAAGCCAGGCAGCAAGCCCACCATCATTAAAACCAACCGAGGTTAAAGCCGAACCTGTTTCGGCGCGGGTCGTTGTTGATTCAAACCTGAACGTACCGGCAAATAACTTGCCCGGTTCTAACGGCAATGGCACCAACGGAATTAAACAGCCGTATTCGGAACCGGTTCCTACCCACGAAACATCGCCCACGGCCATTAATAAAATGCCGCCGGTACCTATTGTTGCGGAACCAGCTCCTACTACCGACCGGAACGTGCCCCAGCCGACGGCCAAAAAAATGGTGAAACTACCCAGCCTGAAAGATATACAGGCCCAGGCCAGCCGACCAGCCGTCAGCCCGAACGTAGTGGAAAATACAACTGAAATTGTTTCCACTGGTCCGGCCCGGGCCGTAAGCCCGGAACAATTTCAGGCAGTTTGGCGCGAATTGGTGCAGCAGAAAAAAGCAGAAGATAAAACCTCCGAATACCTTATTATAGATCGGCCGGTGCAGCTGAACGAAAACCTGGAAGTAATTTTACAGGTAGAAAACCCGGTGCAATTATCGCAATTTAATGAGATACGCAGCGAATTTATGGCCGATCTGCGCCGCCGCCTGGGTAATAACCGCGTAAATGTGAAACTGGAAGTAAAAGAGCAGGATACCGGGCGTAAGCTGTACACTTCTCAGGATAAATTTGCTTACCTCTCCGAAAAATACCCGATTTTACCGGATCTGAAAAAACGCTTAGGCCTCGATACGGATTTCTGATTTAGCCAGGTAAAATCTGCTTTTAAAGCGGTATATTTTAACATTTGCTTCAGCGATTTACCTTACTCGCAAGAATGTATATAAACCAATTCTGAAATTCAGTTTGTGAAGGTGGGTGATAAACTGACGCGTTAGCAGCGTAGCATAAAATACCAAATAAGTTTCCTGCCAAAAACTTTATTAACTGATTTTAACTCAAAACCGCTCACCAGGATAAAATTATTACTTCTCATAATTATTATTGGTAATTGCTGGTATTATAAGTCTGGTGCTTTTTTTGTATATTTGAAGAAGACAATTTTTTATTCTTTAAATTTATAAAATCTCCTGTGAAAAGATATTATTATGGTATTGCCCTGGCCTTAAGTTTATCACTATTCCAGTGCAAAACAAATAAAGTTCAACCTAGCTCCGATGCGGTCAGCACCACCGAAACTACCGCCACTTCCGGTAAGTATACTTACGAAAGTGTGCCGAATGATCCGTTAAAAGCCCGGATTTATACCCTGGACAACGGCCTGAAAGTATATCTTTCGGATTACAAAGATGCGCCCCGGATTCAGACTTATATTGCGGTCCGCGCCGGCAGCAAAAACGACCCCAGCACCGCCACCGGTTTAGCCCACTACCTGGAGCATATGGTTTTTAAGGGCACCTCGCACCTGGGAGCCCGCGACTTTGATAAAGAAAAGGATGAATTAGCCAAAATTGAAAATCTTTACGAAGTGTACCGCACCAAAACCGATGCGACGGAACGTAAAAAAATCTACCACCAAATAGACAGTGTCTCCAGTGTAGCGGCCAGTTACGCCATTGCCAACGAATACGACAAAATGGTGGGCGCCATTGGCACAAGCGGTTCCAATGCTTATACTTCGGTGGAGCAAACAGTTTATACCGGCGATATTCCGGCGAACCAAATAGAAAAATGGGCGCAGGTAGAATCGGAAAGATTCGGGGAAATGGTGCCGCGCTTGTTTCATACCGAACTGGAAGCTGTGTACGAAGAAAAAAACCGGAGCCTGGACAACGACCGCAGTAAAGTATTCGAGGCGCTGCTGGGCGGCTTGTTCCAGAAACACCAGTACGGTACCCAAACTACCATTGGCACCATCGAGCACCTAAAAAATCCTTCCATCACCGAAATAAAAAAATATTTCGATGCGTATTACGTGCCCAATAACTTTGCGGTATGTATGAGCGGCGACTTAGATTACGATCAAACCATTCGCATCATCGATCAGTATTTCGGCAAACTAAAATCTAAACCAATTCCGGCCTACACGGCCCCCGTAGAAGCGCCCATCAGCCAGCCTATTGTAAAAGAAGTAGTCGGGCCTAATGCTGAAAATATTATGCTGGGCTTCCGCTTTCCGGGTATGAACACGCAGGATGCCTTGGTTTTAAAAATGATCAGCCAGATATTATCGAATGGGCAAGCCGGTTTGGTGGATCTGAACTTAAACCAGAAGCAAGCCGTGCTGAGTGCTTTTGCCGGTGATTATATCATGAATGATTATTCG
>Ga0210040_10005802_pt1 | contig 15591 bp, 10 predicted proteins | sample CryGeyCG12114_NA_FD_185462 | JGI IMG/M metagenome (GOLD analysis project Ga0210040, IMG submission 185462) | Groundwater microbial communities from aquifer - Crystal Geyser CG19_WC_8/21/14_NA (SPAdes) (version 2) | ecosystem: Environmental > Aquatic > Deep subsurface > Groundwater | place: USA... | reverse complement strand
TAGTAATACTAGTACTTATAGGTACTTTATAGGTACCTATAAGGTTCCCTAGGTTCCCTAGGTCCTTAATTCTAAGTTACGATATTTAAGGCATATTATAGAGCTCTATAATATAATTACGTAATTACTTATATAATATAAAATATAGAGCAGAATTTTCTCTTTAAAATAGTCTATTTAAAATATTTTTAGCTACTCTAGTTAAATAGATATTTAAGCTTTAAAAAAAATAATAAAGAATTTCTTTATTTTTTTCTATCTAAATACGTTCTAACTAGTATATATATATATATATAATATACTAATATAACTTTATATAGTAAAAATAAGCTTCTTAGTTAGTATTATAGAATAAAAAATATATATATATATTATTTACTTATAGAGCTAGAGCTTAAGTAAGTTCTAAGAACTTTAGAATAAAATAATTTTAAAACATTAATAACTACGTAAATAAAATAGGTATAAATATTCTAAGTACGCAGTTTTTTAGACAATAATTAGTAGTATTTTCTATAATTTTTCTAGGTCTAAACCTACTCTAAACCTACTCTAAAGCTTCTCTAAACTTACTAAGCCTACTAGGCTTACTAGGCCTACTAGTAATTAAGCTAAATTACAGGTACTTAGTATTAATAGTATTAATACTATTAATTATAGTATATTTTTATAAAAAAAACTTTTATAATATAAGTAGGTTACCTATATAAGTAAGTAGTTTACTAAATACTAAAAAACTCTTAATTTCTCTCTCTTACTATAACTTTTAATCTAGTAGATAGAGTTATATAATTTTTTATTTTTATTAAGCGTATCTTAGGTATTAACATAACCTAAAATTAAGCGTATCTTAGGTATTAAAATAATCTAAAAATTACCTTCTTAGCTCTAGTATAATTAAAATTATAGCTAAGTAAAACTTTATATTCTTACTTAGCTTTCTATTCTTATTTTATATAATAAATACTTATATATAAGCTTATAACTTTTATATATTATTTTTTATATATAAAACTATAATTAATAAAATTTTTAGACTTTTTTATAAGCTATTACTAGATATATTAGAAAAAAAGAAGTTTTAAGCTTATACTAAGTACTTAGCTTTATAGCTTTATTAATAACTTATAAAAGTTCTTTAAAACTTAATATACTATAGTTATAAGTATAATAAATAAGTTATATAAGTCTTAAGCTATATACTATAGTAGTTATAAAATTATTAAGTAAAGAAATATTTTATATAAAAAGTACTAGTATAATAAATTAGTTAATACTTTTAAATATATACTTTTAATTTTTTTATTATCTTTATTATAGTTATATATAGCTATTTTAAAAGTAAAAGTATATAGTTACTAGTAGTATTAAAGCTTTTATTAAGTAACTAGTTTTTTAAACTAAGAAATTTTCTTTTTTAAATAACTTCTTTAATATACTATAAAAAACTTTAAGAATTTAATTAAATTATAGTTTACTATATAAATAATACTATAGAAGAGTTATATAGTTATATATAGACTATTACTATATAAAGTAGAAGTAGAAAGCTAAATAAGTTTTCTAAAGTTTACTTAGCTATAACTTAGTTTATACTAAGTTTAATTAAGTAGTTTTAGAAAGTTTTAGAAAGCTCTAACTAAAGGCTTTAAGAATATTTAAAAATCTATATTAATAGTCTAATACTTATAAAGTTATAGCTAGAGAAAGAGATTAAGAATTTCTTAGTATTTAGTAGATAACTCGCCTATATAGGTAACTTACCTATAGGGTACGTTATAGTAGGCTATAGTAAGCTCTAGTTAGCGATGCACATAGTTGATTAGTGCGAAGTGTTACTTTTCATAGAGGCAATGTGGTGTTGTGGTAGTGATAACACGACGATCTTCAATCCCATGCAAGTGGGGTCTTCTGTGCCGCCAACCAGGTCAGTAGCGAACTGGCAGGACCGAGCCCCAAAGCACCACCCTGAATACATCAAGCTTTCCAAGAGAGCTTAGGCCCAACGTCGTATCATCTTGACATGCTTGTCTATCGCACGAGATGATGTCAAGCTTTGGGTACCTTCCTGATCGAGCCGTAGTCTTGCCTGCGCCGAGGCTAAACATCGTCACCCAGGATTCCCATGACCTGTGGGCCATCAAAGTAGGTATCTGTTGATTGCGACGAGGACCACACACGAATCACAGCGCAAGGCAGCTCGTATGCATGTCGTCTCTGCCTGCACTCCATTTGTAACGCTTGTCGAAATGGAGCAGCTGCCTGAGTGATCGTGCGGTGAAACCAGCAACGGGACCACCGACTAGCTGATTAACCTTCCAGTTGTAGTGCAAGTAGCGGAATGCAGTTTGTCTAGAGATAAATAGTCCTGCCACTTTCAGCAACTTCGATCGATAGCACCGCACACCCATACACGCTCAATCAATATGCAACTCACGGTCGTCTCTTTTCTGGCTGCGATCGCGACGCGCGCGACTGCCACACCAATTGCGCGCTCGCCGTATGTCGTCAAGGAGACCCATTACGTGCCCAAGGATTGGTCGCGGCTGGAGCGCTCGCATGGCGGAAACACGATACAGCTGCACATTGGTCTGAAGCAGGGCAAATTCGACGAGCTCGATCGCCATCTTCACGAAAGTATGAGATCCCACTGGATGTATTTGACTCAACTGCAAAGCAACATGTGCCAGACAAAGTATTCTAAGAACACTCAAGCTGACACTTCGTAGTCTCCGACCCCGATAACGAGCGCTATGGCATGCATCTGACCGGCGTCGAGGTGGACGAGCTTGTGGCACCAACCTTAGAGACTCAAGATTTGGTCCACGACTGGCTGCACGAGAGCGGCATCGACGTCTCCAGTCTGGGCTACAGCACGGCGAAAGACTGGATAATCGTCCATTTGCCCATTGAGCATGTCGAAAACCTCCTGCATACCGAGTACCACAACTACAAGCACAAGGATGGGTCTATCGTCGCCCGCACAACCAGCTGGTCGCTTCCCCGCCATCTCCATGGCCACATTGACGCTATTCAGCCTACTACTTCCTTCTTCCGTGGTGCAGCTCGCGAGGCTACATGGGTAGACAAGGCGGTAACCGTGCCAGCAGGCTATGCCCCACCAAAGAATACCTCGATCGCTGCGGTTTGTAATGTGACCTCCGTCACGCCGCATTGTTTCCAGACGCTTTACAACACAAAGTGGTACAAGACCCAGGCGAGCGATAAGAACTCTATTGGCTTCACCAACTATCTGGGTGAGATCCCAATTCGCCCAGACACTAAGATGTTCCTTCAAAAGTACCGCCCCGAGGCCGTGTCGCAAGCCTATGCATTTAAGCAAATTTCCATCGATGGTGGCCCTGTTCAGGACGGTCCCTTGACATACAACCAATCGACCGTTGACGGCATCTCCCGTGAAGCCAACCTGGACGTTCAAGCCATCTCGGGCATAAGCTGGAAGACACCAATCACCAGCTACTCGACTGGCGGCCAACCTCCTTTCATACCCGATATTTCCACTCCGGAGAATACGAACGAACCCTATCTGGCTTGGGCCACCTGGTTGTTATCTCAGAAGAACATTCCGAACATCATCAGCACCTCGTATGGCGAGCCAGAACAGACAATCCCTCGTTCATATGCCGAGCGGGTCTGTAAACAATTCGCCCAAATTACTGCTCGTGGTACGTCACTCTTCTTCAGTTCTGGGGACCGTGGTCTTGGTGGTACGGACACTTGCTACACAAACGATGGCAAGAACACACATTACCAGTTTCAACCGGATTTCCCTTCGTCCTGCCCATATGTCACCACCGTGGGTGCGACCATGAATTTCGAGCCCGAAGAGTCTGCATATCGTGCAGCCCGCAATACCTCCGCGGGATTCCGCGACCTGTACTCGTCCGGCAGTGGTTTCAGCAACTACTTCCCCCGCCCAAAGTATCAGGACAAGGTCGTCCCAGCGTATGTTAAGGCGCTCAACGGCACGTACGACGGCCTGTATAACCCTAATGGCCGTGCTTATCCAGACCTCGCGGCGCAGGGCTTGTACTTTGCCTACGTTTGGAACGGGACTGAAGGTACTATTAGTGGTACCTCCGCTTCTTGCCCTCTCACTTCTGGCATCTTTGCCCTCGTCAACGATGCTTTGATCGCATCTGGCAAGGGTACGCTTGGATGGTTAAATCCTTGGCTGTACAAGAAGGGCTACAAAGGGCTGACCGACATTACCAAGGGTTTCAGCTACGGCTGCAATACCCAGGGCTTCCCTGTAACGGAGGGTTGGGATCCAGTGACCGGTTTCGGTACCCCTAACTTCCCTGAGCTGCTGCGTTTGGCGGGCGCGAAGGGTCATTGATGAGTTTGGTTGCTGGATGTAGCTATCCGCGGTTGAACAAGCATGGCAGACTATGGATTATTGTATATATACAGGCTACACTATGACAGTGATCTGATGAAGGACGTCTTGGGGAGCAAGGTTGAAGCTCAATGACATGCAACTAAGACAATGCAGACCGTGATCGCTCATATGCATCAACGTCACCCTTACTTGACAACGATGTGGACCGAGGCCGGGCACAATATGTGCCTGAGTAGGATTATGTCGCTCTGTTGTATGATCGAGCGACGCATTCCAAGTTGCGCTTTCAAGATGGAGCTAATTTCCGCGTTGATGGACTGATGGAATGTGAGGAACGTATCCTCAGCTGTCAGAGGTTTGCTGTCACCGCCGTCATGCTTTCAATACCATTCGAGGTCGCAACATCAGGGTTGGGATAATACCAGGCCGAGACTGCGATGATCATGTACACAATCTACCGATTTGGTCAGTAACTGAAGGGCGGACAATGCCGAGATTGTGTGCAAGGTCGCCAAAGGGAAGCTCGAGTAGTAACAAAAGCGTAGTTGGACTTACAACCAGCAAAGAACCCTCAAGATAGTTTGACTCGCCATCGCGAAGAAAGTTCCCAACGACGACAATGGATAGCACAAGTAGTACGATCATGAAGATCTCAAAGTTCAGATCCATATCTTTGCCCATGATCCAGCTAATGATGACAACGAGAGGAGCATTGAACAGGGCGGTTTGTATTGACGGGCCGATGCAGTGGAAGAGGGCGAAGTTCTGCTGCAAGTTAGCAATGCCCGAACAGCCTTCACTAGCACCTACAATCTGTCCGTCCCACGATTCGTCCAATGCAGTCAAATGCTCGGCAGCTTTTTCTATCAGAGGCAGCATGATTAGACCCAGGAACTGATCCGGAATGCCTCTCTCAACCACATCCTCGATACGCTCGACCAGGAAGACTGCAAGTAGAGTGACGACGGCTAGCGAAAGCACCAAAGAGACAATGCACTCGGTCATGGTGAATTTCGGCTTGGCCAGGTCATGGTGACGATCGAGATCAGCATGCTCGTCGGCTTCCAATACCTCGTCGAAGATGGAGTGTTGCGAGCGCGCATTGTACCAAATGAAGCTACTTAAGTCAGCGGTTGCATATAACGTACCAGTGCCAGCGCGACGTACATGCAGAAAGCCACGATAAGCAGGATCGAGGTGATCTGGCTGATTCTGAGGACGTTATGTTGCAAAAGCTTCTCCGTGAACTCATGGTGCTTGGTAGCTTTGGCAACAGCTGAACCCTTTAGTGCAGAGTAGTAAGCGCTGGGGATAAGAAGACCAAAACCAGCCACAAGAAGCAGTCCGCTGCCAACTTCGCTGATGGAGGCATGGAACTTCTGGCTGGCTTGCCGAAGCCCACCTACAAAGAAGCAGAGACCCAGACAAAGAAGCAGGTTGGTGATGATAGAACCGAGAATGGCTGCTTGGATGACTGGGATGAGGTTGCCGTGTTCAGATGATCCATGTTCCGAAGTGTGCTTGGTGATGAGGATGATGAACAGGATGATCTCGACAATAGACCCGAAAGCTGTCTCTATGAGTATTCCAGATACCTTGGGCATCTTCCGAGCAAATTCTTGGCCAGCAAAGCCCAGCAGGTTGGCCACTGGTACCATGGCAATGTAGCTAGTGGAAAAGATGGCTATTGGCAGTCCTGGTGCTGCATAGTGGAGGATTATAGCGACGGGTACGAACGGCCATAAGAGGTTTGCCCATTTTGCCGCGTTGCTACCAGACTTCCAGGCGACACTGAGGAAATGCGAGGGGTTGAATCCGCTGCGACCACTTTCTCCATCGGGGTGAATGTGTTGTGGCAGGATTTGGTGGAGGAGCGGCGTCGACTCGGAATTGTGGTGATTGGACGGCATCGCCGGCGGGTGACGGAGGGGCCCGAAGCCTTACGGTGCTTGAATGCGGTAAGCTTCGCTTCTCAATAATATCGTGTGGCGGTTTTCGACGACCTCTGCGCAGAGAAGGGCTATAACGGAAGGGTTGAGGAGCTGGACTGAAGGCTGTCGTGATGGAAGCCAAGCGTGGGTGGGGAGGCGCATCAGCCATCGCCCAGCCTGCAAAAACAAGGAAGCTGCGCCCTTGCACGCATTCTATTCACGAACATCATGGGCATACAATTGACCCAGTGCGGCATCCCTTCCGACGCTGCGCTGCGCTTTGTACACAGACTTTAACACGCCTCGGCATTCGGATCGATGTTCTCCCACGCTCCCCGCATGTCCGGGGTAGCTGTACCTTGCAGATTGACACACTGCCCCATGGGTCCAAGTGAGATGATCGAGCAACGGCAAAATAAATCACCATCAATGAGGCCGAGGCGGCAAAAGGGACGCATGGAGGCGATCTTTGGTAGTTTCCCTGGTCCTCGGAGCGGTGGAGGCCCCTTAAGAACAGCCATTACGGCGCATCACTCACGCGATATCTGTTGCCCAGCACCGAGACAGAACATCTATCGCCATGCGACTCTTCACCCTTCTTCTTGCGGCCATCACGTTGCTTCTGGGCGCGTTAGCTACCGACAATGGCCTCCAAACGGTCGTCGAGTGGGATAATGGTTCCCTCATGATCAACGACGAGCGCGTCATCATCATGAGCGGAGAGTTCCATTATGCCCGTCTACCGGTTCCAGAATTATGGCTTGATGTCTTCCAGAAGTTTAAAGCCAATGGCATGAACGCTGTCAGCATCTACTTCTTCTGGTCGTACCATTCTGCATCTAAGGGTACGTACGACTTCACGACCCCGGCAAAAGACATTCAGCGATTGTTCGATACAGCCAAACAAGCTGGCCTCTATGTGATCGCGCGGCCCGGGCCGTACTGCAATGCCGAAACGAACGCCGGTGGCTTCGCTTTGTGGACCAGTGACGGAAGCGGTGGAAAGTATAGGACCTCCGATGAAACATACCGGGAGGCATGGTCGGAGTGGATTGCAGAGGTTGGAGCTATCATCGCGAAAAACCAGATTACCAATGGTGGCCCGGTCGTTCTGGCGCAAGTGGAGAATGAGCTTCAGCAAACGCGTTACCAAGCGAACGATACGCTTGTTGTGTACATGGAGCGGTTGAAGACCGCTTTCAAGGCTGCTGGCATCGTTGTGCCTCTGACGCACAACGAGAAGGGTTTTCGGTCCAAGAGTTGGTCCACTGATTACAACAATGTCGGCGGCGCAATCAATGTGTATGGCCTTGATAGCTACCCCGGTGGAATGTCGTGTACCAATCTGGATACCGGATTCACCCTACCGAGGACATACTACCAGTGGTTCCAGGACGTCTCTCCTTCTCAGCCAGAGTATCTTCCAGAATTCGAGGGTGGTTGGTTCCAGCCATGGGGAGGCTATTTTTTCGATGAATGCTTGGCAGAGCAGAGCCCAGAGTTTGCCGATGTTTTCTACAAAGGTCTCATTGGGCAGCGTGCCACACTCTTGAACTTGTACATGGCGTACGGCGGTAGGTGACCTCTCTTGAACTGGATTTGAGCTGCGACTGACCTCTCCCAGGTACTAACTGGGGCCACAGTGCTGCGCCTGTGGTATGTTCGCCCTACATGTCGTTCGCTAGACGGAATTGCTAATCATAATGCACAGGTATATACATCTTACGATTACGACGCACCACTTCGTGAAACGCGTGAGGTTCGTGATAAGTTTAAGCAGTACAAACTGCTCGCACTCTTCACGCGCGTGAGCAAAGGCCTACACAACACGGTTATGGAAAGCAACGGGACAGCGAACGCCGTGGACAATGCCGCCATCTGGACTTGGGTGCTCAAGAGTCGTGATACTGATACGAGGTTTTACCTTGTAGAAAACAACAATACGCGCACTCGTGCAGTGACGGAGTTTTCAATCACCGTTCAAACCTCCGAAGGCCAGATCACGATCCCAGACATGCAATTAAGGGGCAGACAAAGCCGCTGGGTAGTTACCGATTACGCAGTTGGCAACGAGACCCTGCTGTACTCTTCTGCTGAGATACTTACATATGGTCTTCTCGACCGTCCGGTCTTGGTGTTCTATCTCAAGGAGCGGCAAACGGGTCATTTCGCATTCAAGTCAAGAGACAACATCACTTTCAATATACACGGCGCACAATCCGACTTTGCAACAGCGCCGACGAACAGCTCAGGATACGCATCGTTTTCGTACACGCAAAGCAAAGGCATGTCCGTTATACAGTTCTCCAACGGATTGCTGGCGTACCTCCTGGACGTGCCTACAGCATACACATTTTTCGCGGCACCAACAACGTACAGCCCAAACGTTTCTGCTGATCAGCATATCTTCATCTTCGGGCCTTATCTCGTAAGATCGGCTGCTGTCTCCGGTGATACAATTACTATTGTGGGCGACAATGTGAACGCCACCACCATGGAGGTTTATGCTGGCATTGGTGTCGATCGAATTACTTGGAATGGCCAACAGCTCCCCACCACCAAGACAGTTTATGGTTCGCTCGTCGCACAGATCCCCGGTGTCGACGACCGCAAGATCACATTGCCGGCACTATCTGGCTTCAGGGCTGCAGATTCTTCGCCCGAGGTGTCCGCAAGCTACGACGACAGCAACTGGGTCGTAGCCAACAAGAATTATACGCGAAGTCAGGTCAAACCATTAACTTTACCTGTGCTTTTCAGCAGCGACTACAAATTCTACACAGGAGCCAAGATCTATCGCGGCTACTTTTCCGACAAGAGCGCGAGCTCTTTAAACATTTCGATCCAGGGTGGTGCAGCTGCAGGATGGAATGCATGGCTCAACGGCCGATTAATTGGATATGACCCCGGCAACGCAACGCTATGGTCAAGCACTGCACTATTATCGTTCAAAAATGTGACTTTGAAGGACGAAGGCAATGTGGTGACAGTTGTGACTGACTACACGGGGCATGATCAGACTAGCACAGGACCTAGCGGAGCCGAGAATCCACGTGGCATTTTGGGCGCTCAACTGCTCGGTGCCAATAACACGAAGCTGAACTTTGGCCAATGGAAGATCCAGGTGCGTATCTCAGCCCATGAAGGAAGGATGTGCGACTGATCTGTAGCAGGGCAATGCCGGTGGCGAGAAGAACATTGACCCAACTCGTGGCCCCATGAACGAAGGTGGCCTGTATGGCGAGAGACTAGGATGGCACCTTCCCGGATTCGAGACTGGGACCTGGGAAAGTGCTAGTCCAAGCGAGGACGGCGTGCAGGGAGCTGGTATCAGGTGGTTCACTACGACTTTCGATTTGAACATCGACGAGGATCTCGACGTACCGATTGGTGTGGAACTTGGCGCGGCGACTGGGACTATAGCCCGGGTCCTGCTCTTCGTCAATGGGTAAGCATCTTGTTTTCGCGGACAGCAATCGGCGTCTGACTTCAACTATAGTTATCAATACGGTAAATTCTTACCTCACACCGGTCCTCAAACACGCTTCCCGATCCCGCCGGGCATCTTGAACATGCGCGGCAAGAATACGTTGAGCATCGTCATCTGGGCGCAAACCGACGCAGGCGCGAAGCTTAGCACGCTTCGATTGATCGAATACGCGCGGTATCAGAGCGGCTTTGGTTTTGCTGGAATCGACAGTGAAGTGCTGCAGCCGAATTGGAAGGATCGGAGCGAGTACGCATGAGCCATGTGGATATGCCATCATCAACCGCCAATGAATCTCTACATCCTGGCGTTCTTATACTCGTTAGCCTATTAAAGCGACCGTAGGTAGGAGCGGAGAGCATTGTCAGATATGCTTATATGATCCTACCTACCTAGGTAGGTAGGTTGGGCCGACCGCCAAGTCGGTTTAGCTTCCGGCATGGCGCCTACAGGGCCGATCACCCGCGTTTTCCAATGCTCTCTCGAAAACTAGTACCACTCTTGCCTACCCTGCGCACTGTAACGGTTATTCTTCTTCATTCGTACTGCACATGGTCGTTGGATTGACGTCTGGTAGTAGGTGTCGTCTCGCGCGAACGTGAGCATGAGATATGCAAACCTACCGCCACCGTGTTAGGCAGACTTTCGACTACTAGCTAAGGCGATAAGTCGCCAAGGAGGCATGAGCCATGACGATGGCCAAGCATGTGTTTGAGTACCTTGTGTTTTTCTCTCACATAGTCCGTGTGGATGGGTAACAATAAAGAGCGGACCTGCACTCATTGACAACAACCTGGGGACGACGCCACCGCCATCAACATCACCACAAGCATGACGCTGTCTCCTCTGAAAACTTCAGCAACCTGGCTAGGATTGACGGCGCTACTGTCAACCTCCATCGCTCAAGCGGCGACAAACACAACCAACGCAACCGACACCGGAAGCTGTCCTGGGATTATCCGACCCTACTCCCCAAATGCCCCCATCAACTCCACCGGCTTCCAATCTTTCCGCTGGTTCCAACAAGAACAGGACTGGTACTTCACGATGACATTTAACGACACGCGAAGCTCTAGCCTGACGCAATCAATGCACATCCTCCAAAGCTACGTCAGCGCGCCAGTTGACATAAATGCAAGCGCGTGTATATATGTACTACCTGGCATTAATGTCGAGGCAAGCGGAGAGTGGGGCTGCGACGGTGTGTTGAGTTCCGAATGCAGAGAATGGCTGATGGACTCGGTGTCGCGCGAAACTTCTATTTCGAGCGATATGCAGTGTGGAAGTCTACCCAGTCGGGACGCCATGAGGACGAATTGTGGGGATGCGACGGCCAATGGGGATTTCTATGGCTTTGGTACGTTCACTTCTGCTGCACATGCTCACCTCAGCTTGTATTTGACCTTCTTTAGGTCCATCGATCGAATTCGCGAACACCACATGCGCCATCTCGTCTCCGCCTGGATCTACAATGCCGTCGGATTACCTCACACATCCGGCCTTGGGCTTCACTACTGCCCCCGGATCTTCAGATCGACCTACTGACAACTTCACGTATTACGACCAGTACGTGAGGCAGGTGCGGCCATGGCTAGTTGCTGCGTCATTTCCGACGGATGATAGCCTTGCGTTTTCGACGAAGATGCTCTGCGTGGCGCCTGATCGAGTGGTTGGAGAGAGTAGAAGGCCACAAGGTAGGTGGCCACCTGAAGAGAGGAGTGGAGCCGCGAGTGTAGTAAATAACATGCTAAGTGTGATGGTCGTGGTCGCCTTGCCCATTGGACTTATGGGAGTGCTAGCTTTGGCGTGGTAATAACGAGGTTTAGATATATATGTTCATAGTGTTCATTCACGCCGTCAAATCCATGGATCGTCTGAACTGGTGCATTGGCCGATGTAAAGGTGTAGGTACTGAGCTAGTCAAACACTGGAGCACGCCATCAGGGACAGCTTCCATTCATTATTGTCACTTCGCTTCACCCTTCTCCGCTGACGCAATCTGTACAGCGAAGCAGCCTTCCAACAAGCAAGGCGCCTGCTTTACAGACGCCGATTGCCACCCGCATTTATCTGGTCCGAGTGTAGTGCTTATTTCTAGTCAACTATCTAATGTATGCTATCGCCGCCTGGCCGACAAATGCAAATGCTGCGGTATCCCATCTCAACCCATAATGCGTCTTGCGCATTGGTGGGGCAAAATCCGATAACGCCGAGATTGCGCCTGTATTCCAATGCACACTATGTCACCGAGCCCTTACGAACGAGTGCATGACTCTCACACCCTGTCCTCGGCAAAGTCGAGTACCTCGCAGTCGTCCTCAAAGAAGCCTTCCTCGTCTTCCTCCGCCCCTTCACGACGGACGCGTCTGCGACGCGTTGTGACAACCACTTGCTCGACCTCCTCTTCGCCGTCGCGCAAGACAAGCTTGTTCTCTATACGGGCTGCAACACCGGCTACTAGGTCATCCTCGCCCGAGTCATAAGCATGCGTAGCAAGTGATGAGACGCGAAAGGCTTCGGTGTCCTCGCCAAATAGCCAGGGCGTGTCGTCGTTGTCATGATGAAGGTCGCTCACCAGCCCTGGTGTTGCCGGCTGATCCTCGCTGCTGCTTTCCTGCACTTCTGCCAGTGGCCTCGAAAAGACGAAGCGAGTTACGCGGCGGTCAGTGTAAAATGGCTGATATGGCGGATTCGTCTCGATCTCGGAAAAGCTGAGGGGCGCTGGAGACGGAGTCACAGCTTGCGTACCTCTTGTGCCAGGCTTTCGAGATGGCAACGAACGGGGCAGCCACTCACCGTAGAAACCAGGTGTTGGCTCCGGATCACCCGGCTGAGGAAATAGCTGTTCGGCAATTGAAACAGGCAGTGCTGTATCTCGGATAGGCGCGAGGCCAAATTCGGCGACCTTCTTCTTGGAGATTGCTGTAGCGTTCGATGACCTGGCCTTTCCAGTTGATGGACGCATCTGCACCCGCCACATTTGCAGCACACCGCCAGAAACAATTGCGATTGAACCTCGACCTCTACCGGAGAGCCAACGCACGCTATGTGGCTTGACTCCGCTAAGTGACGTAGGCAGCGTGAGTTTATTGTCACCTGCGTGTCGAATGTTGTTGATGGACTTGCCAACCCCAGCTGCGACGGCTTTGCCAGATTTTGCGCCAGCAGCTGGTGTCACGCCCAGGCTGCTGAGAGTGAATCGTGGTCCACCACTATTGTTGCGAGCACGAACAGCATCAAGCCAAGGTTTTGCTGTGCCGTTGATTGTTTGTATAGCAGAGGTAATCGCACCTCCACGACCTGCAGGCGCTGCATCTTCCTTTGGTTTAGCCGGTGCCGCTGGGCGAATGCGCCTGGGAGGAGGCCATTGGAAAGCTGACGCAGGCATTGGAAACATGTGTACGGTCCCCTTGTCAGTGATGACGGCTAGTTTGTCCGTTCTCGGGGCTGACCAGACGACATCGATAACGTTGGTAACCGTCATTCGAGCGAAACGAGCCACCTGTCGAACATGCGGCCCCGTAGTTTGATCTCTCGTGGTCTTGCGGGTTTTTCGAGAGTTCATGCGCTTAAGATCCCACACATCCTGGAAGTCACCTTTCTTACTGACAGTCATCAACATCAGACCGCTTGGCGAGAATGAGAGGAAGCTACAGCCTAGTGTGGCAGGAATCGTTGCGATAGCGTTGAGAGCATTCTTGTTCCTTGTATCCTCTGCGTCAAGTAGCTTCTGCAGATCATAGACGGAGATGACTGTCGTTTCCTGTCTAGGTTGCACCTGGTTGTGGCCATGCGTAGGCGGGAAGTAGTGCTGCATCGGATCCTGGGCATATGCTACGTTGTTGGCGCCATTGGCTTGAGGTGTCTTGTTCATGTAGGCTTTGAAAGCTTGCATGCCTTTCTCAGTGGCCCAACGCGCACCTTTGATGGCGACTTGCGTTCCTTCTCTTGTTAATCTATCAAGCAAACTAGCTGCTTCGGGGGTTTCTACGACACAATTCGTCGAAGGCTGGGGCGGCACAGTGTGATGGGTGATACCAGGTGGGCGTTCATAGGTTGGCGAAGTCAAAGCAACACCATCCAACGCGTACAGCGCGCTTGAGCCGGGAGGTGTGACCGAGAGCCAACGGTCGGATAACGAGAACACAGGCACACCATACTTCTCTGTAGGAACCTCGTCTTGGCTTCCATCTGCAGCGCTCGAGGCGCTTGAGAGAATGGGTCGGTCACGCAGCTGAACAGAAGTCCACACTTTCCCCACGCATCGGTATCGTTCAGGAAAGTCTTGGTGCCCAATGAGGTAAGGAGCGAATATGAACACCTCGCCGCTGGACCCGGATGCAACGACTACGAATTTGCCTTTAGCATCGACTACAAACTCGCCAATCGGATGTGGAGGCTGAAACATGGGGCTATCTACAGGGCTTATCAGCGGCACCAGTGGGCTTCTGTACAACACTGCTACTCTGCGCTTCTCTTTGAGTGAGTAAATCTCGACTGATGTCTGGTAACCAGTCACCTGGGTTGCGGATGTATCACCGTGGTTAGAAACGGGTCGGCTTGGAGACTCAGAGGCCGAGTCGTCGATTACGGAGGACGGACCGCTACCGCTTTGACTGCTGTGACTCTCTCGAAGAACAGGACCGTGGAGTGTAACGACAACCAAGGGTCTAGACTGGGCCAACACGTCTTTCCGCGAAGTCCATGGGAGAATTTTGGCGCCCAGCACAGCTCCTTTGAGACCCTCCAGGCGGCCCAAGATATCCAGCTTGCTCCTTTCGACTCTGTACACGTCTAGTCCGCCTTGTTGGCCAACAAGCAGTACGTTCTCAGCTGTTCGCGATGCTTCATCTCCGCACATGGTGAGTGTGTCGAAGCCGCAGAAGTAGCCTCCCTCGCCTGGCGTACTCCCGTCGGACGCCACATTGTTGAGACCAAGATGGAGATCGGGTAGGGCGTAGAAGTGGGCTTGCGGCTGGTGGGGCAGAGGTGGGTTGGGTACAAAGTGCTGCGACGGTGGGCGGCCGCCTTGATGCGAGTACATGGAAGCTCTGCGGTCTCTAGCAGACGAGTCGCGGGGTGAGTTCTGCAAGCGGCCGCCGAATGTGGTGTGCTGGGTTGGGTGGCTTAGGGGGCGCAGTCCTTCTCGTGCACCCGGAGAGTTCTGGAAGGTGGGCGGAGATGCTGCGATGGCGATGCCGCCGTTGTTGGGTGAGCCCTGGTTGGTGAAGAAGGGCACCGACTTGGCCCATTCGTTTGTATATTGCGCAGCACCTCGCGTGGCGCCCAGGGCGGACAGGAGCGGGGACGTTGTCGCATTGTAGGGCGATGGGACCGGAGGAGAGGCAGAGGAGAGGCGGTTTGCCGTGGGCGGGGACTGTGTTCTGCCATAGTCAGCGTTGGTCGAAGAGAGACGCAAGACAAGGTACATCTCTCTGGGATAAATGCGCGTAACCCGCTCCCCGTGCCTATCTCTTCTTCCCAGCTCATATCTCGCCGTGTCGCGACCGCGCGGTTGAGGCGTGCTCTGCAGCTTGCCGCGCTTGCGCTGTTGCCGGTGGAGCTGGCCGAGGTTTGAAACAGGCGCTGATTGTTCCGGGTCGGGCGATGGGCTCATTCAAGATGCTGGACGGCTCTTGGGGCGTGTCCTTACGGGCTGCTTTGCTTGTGGTGGTTGTGGTATGGAGAGTAAGGTGTCGTCGGGTGGGTACGGCGTGGGCTGGCTGCTCTAAGACAAAGCCGCTGCGTCATGCGCCGTGGTGACGATGACCCTCGAGACTGACGCGATCCCGTGCGAATGACTGTGATGT
>Ga0210040_10005801_pt1 | contig 15594 bp, 18 predicted proteins | sample CryGeyCG12114_NA_FD_185462 | JGI IMG/M metagenome (GOLD analysis project Ga0210040, IMG submission 185462) | Groundwater microbial communities from aquifer - Crystal Geyser CG19_WC_8/21/14_NA (SPAdes) (version 2) | ecosystem: Environmental > Aquatic > Deep subsurface > Groundwater | place: USA... | reverse complement strand
GATCTCGCGATCAGCGCCCGAGGTTCCGAGCGGACGACGGGATTCGAACCCGCGACCCTCACCTTGGCAAGGTGATGCTCTACCACTGAGCCACGTCCGCGTTGCAGGAAGAACGTTACCTGACGGCTTTCCGGCGTCCAACGAGGGGGTCCCCCTCGTTGTCCGGCACGGCGGGTGCCGGAAACGTTCCTGCAGGTCAGCGGCCTGTCGGGTCCGCTCCGCCGTTGGACAGCAGCACGTGCAGCTCGTCGTCGAGGTGCAGCAACTCGCTCTCCGAGCCCGACGGGACCATGGCCTCCGTCTGGCGGAGGAAGCCGGCGACGACCGCGCGGGAGAGCTCGAACAGCGCCTCGCCCGAGGGTGCCCGCAGGTGCAGGAAGAGGACGTCGCTGGCCGAGGCAGTCGGCCAGACGCGGACGTCGCCCTCACCGGACGGGCGGTCCAGGCCCGCCTGGAGCAGTTCGCGGCTCACGAGCCAGGCGATGCCCTCGTCGGTGTCGACGACACCGCTGTCGTCACCGATGTCGCCGAAGGCGATCCGGACGGCGAAGGGGTCCGTCGCGTCGTAGCACAGCAACGCCGGCACCTCCGTCCACGACTGCGGGCCGATGAGCTGCAGCGTGACGGGTGCCGTGTGACCGGGGTTCCAGCGGTTGGTCATGTCAGGTCAACGACCCTTCGCCGGGGAAGTGACGCGGCTCGTCACTCCAGCCACATCCGTTCCACCAGCCTCGCATGTCGGTCATGGATGCATCTGTGTCCGCCGAGGACCGTCCGGAAACGGTTTTGGGACAGACGTGACCAATGAGGTTTGAGGGGTCGTTCGGTGCTGTCGGCCGGACGTAGGCTCCGGGCGTCGTTCCGCCGACGGAGCGCCCACGACCGGGGGAGATGACGAGCTGAGCGGACACGAGACCGTGACCCCGCCGGACCGGCACCCGGAGCGCGAGTCGCGCGACGACCGGCGCGCCCGCTACGACACCGACGACGTGAACAGCCTCCGCGAGCGGGTCGCCGACACGACGTGGCGCCGCCGGCTCGCGGCCCGCCGCAGCACCAACCACGCGTACCGGGTGGCCGTCGGCCTCGTCGGCGGGCTGGTCGTGTGCGTCGGACTGGCCGCCATCCCGCTTCCCGGACCGGGCTGGCTGATCGTGTTCGCCGGGCTGTTCGTCCTGGCCAGCGAGTTCACCTGGGCCGAGCAGCTGCTGGAGTTCACGAAGCGGCACGTGAGCCGCTGGACGGACTGGGTCGCGGCGCAGCCGGCGTGGGTGCGGGTGCTGCTCGGACTGGCCACCGCCGCCATCGTCTACGGGGTCCTGGTGCTGACCCTGCACGTCCTCGGCGTCCCGGGCTGGGTGCCGGGGTGGGTTCCGCTGTGGCGCTGAGCGTCTGGCAGAATGGCAGCGCGGTCGCGAGCGGCCGCACCGGGCGATTGGCTCAGTGGTAGAGCGCTTCGTTCACACCGAAGAGGTCACTGGTTCGAACCCAGTATCGCCCACCGGACAGCAGGGCCAGGTCCACCCGTGAGGGGCGGACCTGGCCCTGTGTCGTGGAGCGGCCCGATCAGGACGGTCTCGTGCTCGGGCCGGAGCACCTCACGGCGACGAGGGCCGGCCACGACGCGCTCGCCGAGCAGTACGGGGAGCTCTCCCGTGCCGCCCTCGACGCCGCCCCGCTGGACCGGGCCCTGCTCGGCGCGTTCGCCGGGCTGGTGCGGACCGACCACCCGGGCCCGCTGGTGCTCGACGTCGGCTGCGGGCCGGGCACCGTCGCCGGTCACCTCACCCACCGGCTCGGGGTGCCCGCGCGGGGCCTCGACCTGTCGCCGGCCATGGTGGAACGCGCGCGCCGGGCACATCCCGGGATCGCGCTCGACGTCGGCGAGATGGGCGCGATCGGCCTCGCCGACGCGAGCGTGGCCGGCCTGGTCGCCTGGTACTCCCTCATCCACGTGCCCGCCGGGCGGCGGCAGGGCGTGGTCCACGAGTTCGCCCGGGTGCTCCGGTCCGGCGGCCACGCGCTCCTCGCGTTCCGGAGGACGTCGTCGCGATGCTGGAGTGCGCCGGGTCCGACGTCACCGCCCGCCTCGTGCGCGCCCCCGACCCGGCCGGCGTGGCGGCGCAGATCCCGCAGGGTTTCCTGATGGCGGGGAAGCGGCGCTGGGTGTGGCCGTCGCACCATGGAGGAGATGTCCCGGCCTCCCGCGCAGTCGGCCCGCGCCGTGCGGCTGCTCGCCGTCCTGGAGCGGGACGGCCCGACCTGCATCTGGTGCGGCCGCCCGTTCGCCCCCCTCGTCGTGCCCACCATCGAGCACGTCGTGCCGCGGGTGAAGGGCGGCCCCTCCAGGTCGGAGAACGAGGTGGCGGCCTGTCGTCGCTGCAACGGCGAACGGGGGCACCGCGCACCCGTCGAGTGGCTCGAGGAGTGCCTGCGCCGCGGTTGGGAGCCCGACGAGCCGCGGCTGTTGCGGTCGCTGACGGCGCTGGCCGAGGTCATCGCGCGGGAGGGCGGCCAGCGCCGGGCCCGCCCCTACCTCGACGCGCAACTGCGCCGGCTGCGCCGCCGGGGCGGTGGCCGTGCGGTACCGGCCTAGGGTCGATCCGTGACGACGACGGCCGGCCGGGTGGCCCGGATCTGGATCTACCCGGTGAAGTCGCTGGGCGGCACCGCCCGTGACCGGGTGCGGCTGGGCGTCGCCGGCCCCGAGGGCGACCGGGCGTGGACGGTGGTCGACGCCGCCAGCGGTGCGGTCGTGCGCGGGAAGCACGCGCCGGCGATGGCCTCGGTGCAGCCGAGCGGCGATCCCGACACCGACGCGCGTGCCGCCTCCGAGGCGATCGGCCGGCCGGTGCTGCTGCGGGCGACCCCGGACGGGTCGGCGGCCGACGTGGCGGCGGTGCACCTGGTCTCCCGGCAGGCGATCGACCGCGCCGCGGCCGGGGAGATCCCGGAGGGCTGCTCGGCCGACGACCCCCGTGCCAACCTGCTGCTCGACCTGGTCGACGGGGACGACGAGCGCGGCTGGGTCGGGCGGACGCTGCGCATCGGCGAGGCGGAGCTCGTGGTGAGCCGCACGCCGAAGCACTGCCTGGGCGTCTACGCCGAGGTGCGACAGCCCGGCCAGATCGCCGTCGGCGACGCCGTCCTGCTCTAGCCTCCGGCCCGTGCCGCGCCGCAACCGCTCCGGAGCCCTCGTCGTTCTGGTGCTGGTGCTGACCGGTTGCTCCGGCGGGACGGAGCAGCCGGACGCCACCGGGGCGCAGTCCCAGGAGCCCGGTCCCTCGCCGGCCTCGGTGCCCCCGCCGCCGGACAGCTTCACGCTCGTGGCCACCGGCGACGTGCTCGTGCACCAGGGGCGCGCGCTCACGCAGGGCGCGCGGCGCCCGGACGGCTCGTACGACTTCGCCGACGTGTTCACGCCGGTCGCCGGGCTGATCGGCGACGCCGACCTCGCCGTCTGCCACCTGGAGACACCGGTAGCCGCGGACGGCGGGCCCTACCGCGGCTACCCGAGCTTCGCCGTGCAGCCCGAGATCGTGGACGCCCTCGCCGGCGCCGGCTACGACCTGTGCTCCACCGCCTCCAACCACTCCCTCGACGACGGCTTCGACGGCCTCACCCGCACCCTGGACGCGCTCGAGGCGGCCGGGATCGGCGCCACGGGCACCCACCGCAGCGAGGAGGCGAGCCGCCGGCCGACGATCGTGGACCTCGACGGCGTGCGGGTGGGGCACGTCGCCGCGACGTTCAGCCTCAACGGGGTGCCCCTGCCCGCCGGCAGGGAGTGGTCGGTGGACGTCGCCGACCTGCCCGACGTCGAGGGGGTGCTGGCCGCGGCGGCCCGGGCGAGGGCCGCGGGTGCCGACGTCGTCGTCGCCAGCCTGCACTGCTGCCTGGAGTACGACGACGATCCGACGGCGACGCAGGTGGCGGCCGTCCGCGCCCTGCTGGCCTCCCCGGACGTCGACCTGGTCCTCGGTCACCACGCGCACGTCGTGCAGCCCTTCGAGCGGATCGGCGACGAGTGGGCGGCCTACGGCCTCGGCAACCACCTCGCCGAGCACTCGACGCGCGGGTACCCGACCGAGGACTCCGTCGCGGCCCGGTTCACCTTCACCCGGGGGCCCGACGGACGCTTCACCGTGTCGCAGGCGGAGGCGGTGCCGCTGCGGATCGAGATCGGCGACGGCGCCGTGCGGATCGAGCCGGCGGACCCGGAGAGCTTCGCCCGCATCGCCGCGGTCCTCGACCGGCGCGGCGCGTCAGCCGCAGGACTGGAAGTCGTTCCGGGGTGAGCGGGACCGAGCACTAGGCTCGGAGGGTCTCTCCCGTCCGCCCCACCGACCACCCCTGGAGCGCCCCCGTGTCGACCCCGCCCTCGCCCACCGCCGTCGCGACCGTGCTGGTCCCGGCCGGGACGACGGCGATGCAGGCGCTCAAGGAGGCCGGCGTCCCGCTCAAGGGTCCCGACGGCGCCGTCGTCGTCCGGGATGCGGCCGGCGAGCTCAGGGACCTGACCTGGACCCCGGACGCCGACACCGAGGTCGAGCCGGTCCCGGCCGCCAGCCCCGACGGGCGCGCGGTCATCCGCCACTCGGCCGCCCACGTGCTCGCGCAGGCGGTGCAGGAGCTGTTCCCGGGCACCCGCCTGGGCATCGGCCCGCCGGTGGAGAACGGTTTCTACTACGACTTCGACCCGGAGCGGCCCTTCACCCCCGAGGACCTCACCGCCCTCGAGAAGAAGATGACCGAGATCGTCCGGGCCGGGCAGAACTTCTCCCGCCGCGAGATCAGCGACGCCGACGCGCAGGCCGAGCTCGCGCACGAGCCGTACAAGCTCGAGCTGATCGGGTTGAAGGGCGGCGCCGGCGACGCCGCCGAGGGTGCGGAGGTCGAGGTCGGCGGCGCGCAGCTGACCATGTACGACAACCTCGACCCCCGCAGCGGCGAGCGGGTCTGGACCGACCTGTGCCGCGGCCCGCACCTGCCGCGCACCAGCACCATCCCGGCGTTCAGCCTGACCCGGAGCGCCGCGGCCTACTGGCGGGGCAGCGAGAAGAACCCGCAGCTGCAGCGCATCTACGGCACCGCCTGGGAGAGCAAGGACGCGCAGAAGGCCTACCTGGAGCAGCTCGCCGAGGCCGAGCGCCGCGACCACCGCCGGCTGGGCGTCGAGCTCGACCTGTTCAGCTTCCCCGACGAGATCGGTTCGGGACTGCCCGTCTTCCACCCCAAGGGCGGGGTCGTGAAGCGGGAGATGGAGGACTACGTCCGCCGCCGGCACATCGAGGAGGGCTTCGACTACGTCGGCACCCCGCACATCACCAAGGAGCACGTCTTCGAGCTGTCCGGCCACCTGCCGTACTACGCCGACACGATGTTCCCGCCGATGGAGCTCGACAACTCGCTGTACTACCTCAAGGCCATGAACTGCCCGATGCACAACCTGATCTTCCGGTCGCGCGGGCGGTCCTACCGCGAGCTGCCGCTGCGGTTCTTCGAGTTCGGCACGGTCTACCGGTACGAGAAGTCCGGCGTCGTGCACGGCCTCACGCGGGTGCGTGGCCTGACCCAGGACGACTCGCACAGCTACGTCACCCCGGAGCAGGCGCCCGGCGAGGTCCGGGACCTGCTGTCGTTCGTGCTCGGGCTGCTGCGCGACTTCGGCCTGGACGAGTACTACCTCGAGCTCTCCACCCGCGGCGACGACCCTGCCAAGCAGGACAAGTTCGTCGGCTCGGACGAGCAGTGGGCGCTGGCCACGGAGGTCCTGGAGGACGCGGCGCGGGAGACCGGCCTGGAGCTCGTGCCCGACCCGGGTGGCGCGGCGTTCTACGGCCCGAAGATCTCCGTGCAGGCCAGGGACGCCATCGGCCGCACCTGGCAGATGTCGACCATCCAGTACGACTTCAACCAGCCGGCCGGGTTCGGCCTGGAGTTCAGCGCAGCCGACGGCACCCGCCAGCAGCCGGTGATGATCCACTCGGCGAAGTTCGGCTCGATCGAGCGGTTCTTCGGCGTCCTCACCGAGCACTACGCCGGCGCCTTCCCGGCCTGGCTGGCGCCCGTGCAGGTCGTGGGCATCCCGATCACCGACGAGCAGGTGCCCTACCTCGCCGAGGTCGCGCACACGCTGAAGCGGCACGGCGTGCGGGTGGAGGTCGACGACTCCGACGACCGGATGCAGAAGAAGATCCGCACCGCCAGCAAGCAGAAGATCCCGTTCGTCCTCATCGCCGGCGCCACCGACGCCGAGGCGGGCGCGGTCTCCTTCCGCTACCGCGACGGCTCGCAGCGCAACGGCGTCCCCGTCGACGAGGCGGTGCAGCAGGTGGTCGACTGGGTCGCCTCCCGGTCCAACGTCGACCCGTCGGCCGCCGAGGAGACCACCGGGACCGGAGTGGCCGGATGACCGAGGCGGGTGCGGGGGAGGAGGCCGCCTACCGGGTGGCCGTCTCCGCCGACGAGGACGGCCCCAGCTCGGTGTTCGAGCACCTGTGGACGCCCTACCGGATGGCTTACATCCGCGGTGAGGGCAAGCCCACCGGTGCGCACGACTGCCCGTTCTGCGTCATCCCGACCTTGAGCGACGAGGACGGGCTGATCGTGGCCCGTGGGTCGACCGTCTACACCGTGCTCAACCTCTACCCGTACAACGCCGGCCACCTGATGGTCGTGCCGTACCGGCACGTGCCCGACTACACCGACCTCACCGCCGAGGAGGTCACCGAGCTGGGCGCGCTCACCCAGACGGCCATGCGCGTGGTGCGCGCGGTGTCCGGCGCGCACGGCTTCAACATCGGCATGAACCAGGGCGCGGTCGCCGGCGCCGGCATCGCCGACCACCTCCACCAGCACGCCGTCCCGCGGTGGGGCGGGGACACCAACTTCATGCCGGTCGTCGGCCTGACCCGCGTGCTCCCGCAGGTGCTGCGCGAGACGCGCGGCCTGCTCGCCGAGGCGTGGCAGCGGCAGGACGCCGCCGCGCCGGGGGGGCAGGGCTGATGCTCGGCGTCAACGCGCGTCCCGCCGTCGCCAAGGTGGTTGCCCCTCTCGTGCCGGCGCTGGTGCGGGCCGGGGTGACCCCCGACATGGTGACCATCACCGGCACCGTGGGCGCGGTCGCCTCCGCCGTGTTCCTCATCGGCTCGGGCCACCTGTTCTGGGGCGCCTTCGCCGTCTGGATGTTCGTGATGCTGGACATGCTCGACGGTGCGCTGGCCCGCGCCCGGGGCGGCGGCTCGGTGTTCGGCGCGGTCCTGGACTCGGTCGGCGACCGGGCCGCGGACGCCGCCATCTTCGGGGCGCTGGCCTGGTGGTTCTCCGGTGACGGGGACCAGAACAACCGGCTGTTCGTGCTGCTGTCGCTGATCTGCCTCGTGCTGGGTGTGCTGACCAGCTACATCAAGGCGCGGGCCGAGGGGGTGGGCCTGTCCTGCGACGTCGGCATCGTCGAGCGCACCGAGCGGCTGATCATCGTCCTCGTGGGCACCGGTTTCACCGGCCTGGGCATCCCGTACTCGCTGCACGTGGCGCTGGTGATCCTGGTCGCCGGCAGCGCGGTCACCGTCGCCCAGCGGATGGTCGCCGTCCGCAGAGGGGCCGCCGGGGCACCCCTGCCGCAGTCCCCGCCGGCGCCGTGACCGAGCCCGCGGGCCTGCGCAGCCGGATCACCGGCCGGCTGACCGACGCGGGGTACGCGGCCGGGTGGCGGGCGGTGCGCATGCTGCCCGAGCCGGTCGCCCGGGCCGGGTTCGACCGCGGCGGCCGCTGGGCGGCCGGCCGGGACGGCGCGGGAGTCCGCCAGCTGCGGGCGAACCTGCGGGTGGCCACGGGCGGGACGCTGTCCGAGCCGGAGCTCGACGAGCTGACCGGCCGGGCCATGGCCTCCTACGCGCGCTACTGGCAGGAGGCCTTCCGGCTGCCGACGCTGGGCATCGACCGGATCCGGCGGGACACCGAGGTGCCCGGTGCCGAGCTCATCACCCGGGCGCGGAGCGAGGGCCGCGGCGTGGTCCTCGCGCTGCCGCACAGCGGGAACTGGGACGCCGCGGGCGCCTGGCTGGCCGACTGGCTCGGCGAGCCCTTCCTCACCATCGCCGAGCGCCTCAAGCCGGAGTCGCTCTACCGCCGCTTCCTGGCCTACCGCGAGTCCCTGGGCATGAAGGTCACCCCGCTCACCGGGGGTGCGAAGCCGGGCTCCGAGGTGCTCCGGCAGTGGCTGAACGACGGCGGGGTCAGCTGCCTGCTCGTCGACCGCAACTTCGGCACCGGTGGAGTGCCGGTGACGTTCTTCGGGCGGCCGGCGCTGATGCCCAGCGGTGCCGCCCTGCTGGCGGCGCGCACCGGAGCCGCACTGCTCCCGGCGGTGCCGCGCTTCGACGGCGCCGGCTGGCGCATCCAGGTCCACCCCGAGGTGCCGGTCACCGGCGAGGGTCGGCTGGCCGCGCGGGTCGCCACCGCCATGCAGGCGGTCGCCGACGTGTTCACCGAGGGCATCGGGCACCACCCCGAGGACTGGCACATGCTGGGCCGGATCTGGGCCGACGTCCCGCCCGACCCGCCCCGACGGGCGGCTCCTGCGGGGCGGGTGCGCTGATGCGCATCGGCCTCGTCTGCCCCTACCGGTGGGACGTCCCCGGGGGCGTGCAGTACCACGTGCGCGACCTGGCCGAGACGCTGCGCGGCATGGGCCACCACGTCGAGGTGCTCACCCCCGCCGAGCACGAGGAATCGCTGACCGACCCCTGGCTCACCTTCGCCGGGCGCACCGTCCCCGTCCCCTACAACGGCTCGATGGCCGGCGTGCAGTTCGGTCCCGTCTCGGCCGCCCGCGTGCGCCGGTGGCTGCGCGACGGGCACTTCGACGTCGTGCACGTCCACGAGCCCGCGGCGCCGTCGGTCGCCCTGCTGGTCTGCATCATCGCCACCGGGCCGATCGTCGCGACGTACCACGCCGCCACCACCCGGTCGAAGGTGCTGGCCGCGTTCGGCCCGGTGGTGCGGCCGTGGCTGGAGAAGATCAGCGGCCGCATCGCCGTCTCCGACTTCGCCCGCCGGGTGCAGGTCGAGCACCTCGGCGGCGACGCCGTGATCATCCCGAACGGGGTGCACGTCGGCGCCTTCGCCGACGGTCCCCGGCTGCCCGCCGTGCCCGGCGACGCACCCACGATCGGCTTCCTGGGCCGCTACGACGAGCCGCGCAAGGGGCTGCCCACGCTGCTGGGTGCCATGCGCACCGTCGTCCGCCGGCACCCGGACGCCCGGCTGCTCGTCGCGGGCCGGGGGGACGCCGGCCAGCTGGACCGGCTGGTGGGCGAGGAGCTGCGTCCGCACGTGGTGCTGCTGGGCGAGGTCTCCGAGGCGGACAAGGCCGCGTTCCTCCGCTCCGTGGACATCTACTGCGCGCCCAACCTGCTGGGGGAGTCCTTCGGGGTGGTGCTCATCGAGGCGATGTCCGCCGGCGCGCCGACCGTGGCCAGCGACCTGGACGCCTTCGCGCGCGTGCTCGACGGCGGGGCGGCCGGCGTGCTGGTGCCCCGGGGCGACGCGGCGGCGCTCGGGGAGGCGCTGAGCGACCTGCTGGCCGACCCGGGCCGCCGGGCCGAGCTCTCGGCCCGCGGTGCCGAGGTGGCCCGGAGCTACGACTGGCCGGTCCTCGCCCGGCGCATCCTGGCGGTCTACGAGACCGTCGTGCCGCCCGGCGGCGGCGGGGTCACGGCGCTGGAGGACGACCAGGTCCCCGGCGTGCCCCCGACGGGTGTCGCACCGCGGAGCTCCCGCTGGCGGGGCAACGCCCGCTAGCCTCCGCTCCATGGGTGCCCAGGCGTGGACGTGGACCGCCGTCGCGGTCGTCGTCGTCGTGCTGCTGGCGTGGACGGCCTGGACCCTGGTGCGCCTGCGGCGCCTGGAGCGACGCGTGACGCGGGCCCGAGCTGCGCTGGAGTCGCAGCTGCGCCGCCGCGCCGGGCTGGCCGACGAGCTGGCCCGCGAGCACCCGGCCGCGCTGGGCGCGCTGCGCGCCCGCGCCCTGGCGGAGGCGGCGGCCGAGGCCCGATCGACCCCGCGGGGGGACCGCGAGGCGGCGGAGAACGCGCTGGGCCGGGAGCTGCGCGACCTGCCTGCCGACCTGCCCGGCGTCCCGGCCTCGGTGCAGGCCGATCTGGCCGGCACCAGCACGCGGGTGGCCCTCGCGCGGCGCTTCTACAACGACGCCGTGCGCGACACCCAGGCGCTGCGCAGCAGGCGGCTGCCCCGGGTGCTCCGGCTGCACGCCGGCCGGCCGGTACCCCGCTTCTTCGACATCGACGACCGGCTCGAGGAGCTGACGGCCAGCAGCGCCGGGAGTGGTTCCGGCGGCCGTCCGTAGGCTGGATGCCCCGTCCCCCCGAGCCCCCGAGGCCACCCCGTGTCTGCACCGACCCCCTCCACCGGTACCGACCGCGTCAAGCGCGGCATGGCCGAGCAGCTCAAGGGCGGCGTCATCATGGACGTCGTCACGCCCGAGCAGGCGAAGATCGCCGAGGACGCCGGCGCCGTCGCCGTGATGGCCCTCGAACGGGTCCCCGCCGACATCCGCGCGCAGGGCGGCATCGCCCGCATGAGCGACCCCGACATGATCGAGAGCATCATCGCCGCGGTATCCATCCCGGTGATGGCCAAGGCGCGCATCGGTCACTTCGTCGAGGCGCAGGTCCTGCAGTCCCTCGGCGTGGACTACATCGACGAGTCCGAGGTGCTCACGCCGGCCGACGAGGCCCACCACATCGCCAAGTCGCACTTCACCGTCCCCTTCGTCTGCGGTGCGACCGACCTGGGCGAGGCGCTGCGCCGGATCTCCGAGGGCGCGGCGATGATCCGGTCCAAGGGGGAGGCCGGCACCGGCAACGTCGTCGAAGCCACCCGCCACATGCGGTCGATCCGAGCCGGCATCAAGGCGCTGGGCACGCTGGACGAGACCGAGCTGTTCGTCGCGGCCAAGGAGCTGCGCGCGCCGTACGACCTCGTTGTCGAGGTGGCGCGCCTGGGCAAGCTGCCGGTCGTGCTGTTCACCGCCGGCGGCATCGCCACCCCCGCGGACGCGGCGATGATGATGCAGCTCGGCGCCGAGGGCGTGTTCGTCGGCTCGGGCATCTTCAAGTCCGGCGATCCGGCGCTGCGCGCCGCGGCCATCGTGCAGGCCACCACCTTCTCCGACGACCCGGACGTGATCGCCAAGGTGTCGCGCGGCCTGGGCGAGCCGATGGTCGGCATCAACGTCTCGACCCTGCCCGACGACCAGCGCTTCGCGACCCGCGGCTGGTGACCGCACCCGTCATCGGGGTCCCAGTCATCGGCGTCCTGGCCCTGCAGGGCGACGTCCGCGAGCACCTGGCGGCGCTGCGGGACCAGGGCGCCGAGGCGGTGGCCGTGCGGCGGCCGGAGGAGCTCGCCGCCGTCGACGGTCTGGTCGTGCCGGGCGGGGAGTCGACGACGATCGCGAAGCTGGCGTCCCGGTTCGGGCTGCTGGAGCCGCTGCGCGCCGCGGTGCGCGCGGGGCTGCCCGCCTACGGCTCCTGCGCGGGAATGATCCTGCTCGCCGACCGCCTCCTCGACGCACCGCCGGACCAGGAGACGATCGGCGGGCTGCACGCGACCGTCCGCCGCAACGCCTTCGGCCGGCAGGCCGACAGCTTCGAGTCCGAGATCGATCTCGCGGGCCTCGGCGGCGGCTCGCTGCACGCGGTGTTCATCCGCGCCCCCTGGGTGGAGGAGGCCGGCGAGGAGGTCGTCGTCCTCGGCCGCATCGTCGGGGGAGAGGCCGACGGTAGGATCGTCGCGGTCCGCCAGGGCAACCTGGTGGCCACGAGCTTCCACCCGGAACTGACCGGGGACCGCCGGGTGCACGCGTTGTTCGTCGACATCGTCCGCGCCCACCTGGCGGAGCAGGCCGGCGCGCACGCCGGGGACGAGAGGGGAACGCCGTGAGCGGCCATTCCAAGTGGGCGACGACGAAGCACAAGAAGGCCGGGATCGACGCCAAGCGCGGCAAGCTCTTCGCCAAGCTGATCAAGAACATCGAGGTCGCCGCCCGCACCGGCGGTGGTGACCTGTCGGGCAACCCGACGCTCTACGACGCCGTCCAGAAGGCGAAGAAGAGCTCGGTGCCCAACGACAACATCGACCGCGCGGTGAAGCGCGGCTCCGGCGCCGAGGCCGGCGGGGTCGACTACCAGGGCATCACCTACGAGGGCTACGGCCCGGGCGGCGTCGCCGTCCTCATCGAGTGCCTGACCGACAACAAGAACCGCTCGGCGATGGAGGTCCGGACCGCCATGACCCGCAACGGCGGGAACATGGCCGACCCCGGCTCGGTGTCCTACCTGTTCTCCCGCAAGGGCGTCGTGGTGGTGCCGAAGGCCGACGGCGTGGACGAGGACACCGTGCTCATGGCCGTGCTGGACGCCGGCGCCGAGGAGGTGCGCGACCTCGGCGACACCCTGGAGGTCGTCAGCGAGCCCGGAGACATGGTCGCGGTCCGCACCGCGCTGCAGGACGCCGGCATCGACTACGACTCCGCCGACATGGGCTTCCTGCCGAGCGTGCAGGTCGAGCTGGACGCGGACGGCGCGGGCAAGGTGTTCCGCCTCATCGACGCGCTCGAGGACCTCGACGACGTGCAGAACGTCTACGCCAACTACGACGTGTCCGACGAGGTCATGGAGACGATCGACGCCTGAGTGCGCTGCGGCGCGTCGCGCCGGAGCCGCACGCCGGTCGGGCTAGCGTTCGGATCGAACAGGTGTTCGTGCGAAGCTAGGAGCGTGGCCATGCGGGTGCTCGGCATCGACCCGGGGCTCACCCGGTGCGGGTGGGGGGTCGTCGACGGCCGCCCCGGCGCCCGGCCCACGGCGATCGGCGTCGGCGTGATCCGCACGCTGCCCGAGCTCGACCTGGAGCTCCGGCTGCTCGAGCTGCACACCGCGGTGACGGCCCTGCTCCGCGAGCACCGGCCCGACGTCGTGGCGGTGGAGCGGGTCTTCACGCAGAACAACAAGGGCACCGGCCACGCCACCGCGCAGGCCGCCGGCGTGGCCGCGCTGGCCGCCGCCCAGGCCGACCGGCCGGTCGCCTGGCACACGCCCAGCGAGGTCAAGGCGGCGATCTCCGGCAACGGCCGGGCCGACAAGGAGCAGGTCACCCTCATGGTCACCCGCGTGCTGGGGCTGGCCGAGGCGCCCCGGCCGGCCGACGCCGCCGACGCCCTGGCCCTGGCGGTCTGCCACGCCTGGCGCGGCCCGGCCCAGCAGCGGCTGCGGTCGGCGGCGATCGCCGGCGGCATCGGCGCGCCCGTCGTGCAGCGGACGCTGCCGCGGTGGCAGGGGGTGGCGGCCCGATGATCGCCTCGGTGAACGGCCGGGTGGCCGCGGTGTCGCCGGACGGCGCGGTCGTGGAGGTCGGCGGGATCGGCCTGGCGGTGCAGTGCACGCCCGGCACGATCGCCCGCCTGCAGGTCGGCGAGAGCGCGCGCCTGTCGACCAGCCTGATCGTGCGCGAGGACTCGCTGACCCTGTACGGCTTCGCCGACGACGACGAGCGCCAGCTGTTCGAGCTGCTGCAGACGGCCAACGGCGTCGGCCCCCGGCTGGCGCAGGCGGTGCTGGCCATCCATCCGCCGCGCGAGGTGCGCCGGGCGGTGTCCATGGCCGACGTCAAGGCGCTCATGCAGGTGCCCGGCATCGGGAAGAAGGGGGCCGAGCGGCTGATCCTCGAGCTGCGGGACCGGCTGGGCTCGAGCTCCACCGACACCTCGCTGGACGGTGCCGCACCGTCCGGCCTCCCGGCGGTCACGCCGGTCGCCCCCTGGCGCGACCAGCTCACCTCGGCCCTGGTCGGGCTGGGCTGGTCGGGCAAGGAGGCCGAGACGGCGCTGACCCAGCTCGCCCCGGTCGCCGACGCGCAGATCGGAGAGACCGGTTCGGTCGAGGTCGCCGTCCTGCTCCGGCAGGCCCTGCAGCTGCTGGGTAGGGCATGAGTGCGCCCTTCGACCGGTCGATGACCGGCGAGGTGAGCGGCGACCTCGGCCAGGAGTGGGCCGTCTCGCCCCAGGCCGGCGACGAGGAGCGGGTCGTCGAGTCGGCGCTGCGGCCGCACTCGCTGCACGACTTCATCGGCCAGCCCAAGGTGGCCCGGCAGCTCGCGCTGGTGCTCGAGGGCGCCAAGCGACGCGGCCGCCCGCCGGACCACGTGCTGCTCTCCGGGCCGCCCGGGCTCGGCAAGACCAGCCTCGCGCTGATCATCGGCTCCGAGCTCGGCACCGCCGTGAAGATCACCAGCGGACCGGCCATCGAGCGGTCCGGTGACCTCGCCGCGATGCTGTCGAACCTCTCACCCGGCGACGTGCTGTTCATCGACGAGATCCACCGCATCGCCCGGCCGGCCGAAGAGCTGCTCTACATGGCCATGGAGGACTTCCGGGTCGACGTCGTCGTCGGCAAGGGTCCCGGTGCCACGGCCATCCCGCTGGAGATCAACCCGTTCACCCTGGTCGGTGCCACCACGCGCGCCGGCCTGCTGACCGGCCCGCTCCGGGACCGCTTCGGGTTCGTGGGGCAGATGGAGTTCTACGAGCCGGCCGAGCTGCAGCAGGTGCTGGCGCGCAGCGCGGAGCTGCTCGGCGTGGAGCTGACCGACGAGGGCTCGGCAGAGATCGCCGGCCGCTCGCGCGGCACACCGCGGATCGCCAACCGGCTGCTGCGCCGGGTCCGCGACTACGCCGAGGTGGAGGCCGACGGCCGGGTCACCCGCGCCGTCGCCGAGGCCGCGCTGGCGCTCTACGACGTCGACCACCTGGGGCTGGATCGGCTGGACCGCGCCGTCCTCGAGGCGCTGGTGACCAAGTTCGGCGGCGGTCCGGTGGGCGTGGCCACCCTCGCCGTCGCTGTGGGGGAGGAGCCGCACACCGTCGAGGAGGTGTGCGAGCCCTTCCTCGTCCGCGCCGGACTGCTCGCCCGCACGCCGCGTGGGCGGGTCGCGACCGAGGCCGCCTGGCGGCACCTCGGGCTCGAGGTGCCCCGCGGCGGAACCCCCCTCGGGCGGGTCACAGCTGACTCACAGGGCGCAGGCTCGTCGTCAGAGCCGCTCTTCGACGCCTAGACTCCCGATCGCTGGCGCGCAAACTGAGAGGCCGCGGCCGTGCGCGCCCCACCGGGTCGCCGCGCGCCGTGGCTCAGCTGCGCCGAGGCGTCCGACGCACCCGAGCGGCCCCAGGGCCGCACCGACCGCGGAGCACCACGCGCGGTAGAGAGGCACACCTGTCGTGGAGTTGTTCCCCTTCATCATGCTGGCCCTGCTGGCCGTGCTGCTGTTCGTGCTCCCCGCACGCCAGCGCAGGGCCATGCAGGCCCGGGCGCAGGCGCTCCAGGAGTCGCTGACCGTCGGCACGCCGGTGATGACCACCAGCGGCATCCACGGCACCGTGGCCCGGCTCGACGAAACCACCGTCGACCTCGAGCTCGCCCCCGGCGTCGTCGTGACGTTCGCCCGTGCGGCGGTCCTGGAGATCCGCCAGCCGGTCGCCGGGATCCCGGGCGACGACGCGCCCGGCACGGC
>Ga0210040_10005800_pt1 | contig 15594 bp, 10 predicted proteins | sample CryGeyCG12114_NA_FD_185462 | JGI IMG/M metagenome (GOLD analysis project Ga0210040, IMG submission 185462) | Groundwater microbial communities from aquifer - Crystal Geyser CG19_WC_8/21/14_NA (SPAdes) (version 2) | ecosystem: Environmental > Aquatic > Deep subsurface > Groundwater | place: USA... | reverse complement strand
TAGTTACAATGTCCCTGTGTACTTAAACGTTGTTAGTTATTTACTAGTAGTAGGATAGTGACGATAAGGTGATAAATGAAAGTAGGTTATTATTATAGATGTTTTGTCTGCTGCCATGCGTGAAAAATAGTAGAGGCATGCGATCCCATATCGATTTTCTAGGCAGACATCTTTTTTTTGTGTGTGTGATGCTACTATAGGAAGACCCAGGCGAGCAAATACGTAATGGGATTCATCATTGTGTAATACGGTGGAGAAAAGTAACTAACAAACTCACTATGTAGTTAGGCGAATGGAAGTGTACAATTTATCACATTCGAATTTGCTCACGCCTGGATGAAAATCAATACTGGAAAATGTGTAGCGTGTACACAGATTGGTTAAATAGTTGGTTTCAAAATGAATCCTGTCTGAAATTGGATTCATTATCTTGTACGTACATCTTGAGACTTTGCATAGGTCATGATGAGTTGTAGAATTTGGCGTGGAATAAAAAAAAAATGGTTTTCACTGCTTGTTGAATCTCCAGCTAGTTGTGGTTTCGTATAATTTGTATTTGTCATGGTTGTACCAGTTAGGAACATTAAAGTTAAACTTTAAAAAAGATCTGTGAGCATGAATAATTGGAATGATCATATAGTGTATTTATAAAAGAGGCTTTGATACAGGATAATTAGATATTTAGTGGGACAATTACAAGATCATCTCAAATAGATTTAATGGTAGCTTTTTGGCTAGTTAGTTAGTAATAAAGGTAATATTTTTGCCGCGTGTAAATTGCTATACGGCTGATTTTTGTCATATTAATTTCAGGAGAATATCTTATATATTTCATCACTAGGTTGTGTGCCAACCATCATAATAAGTAGGTAAGTAATGCAATTTAATATGGCTTTTGTTATTTGAATAAATGAAATTGCCATCTCATCCATTTCTTATCGTTGTTTTATATTGTTACCACAAGAATGGACATCAAACAAAAGATGATAAAGTCCTCTACGGCCTATCCCCATGCTACGCATATGCATACTACTCCACTCACTTAACAGTGGTCGCGTTCATTTGTAGATCAAATTTTTTCTACAAGTTTATTCTCCAAAGATGTTTCCCCAAGTTGAAAATGACTTGCAGTATGAATTGCTCAGAATGCATAACTTTTTTTCATCAGTGTTAAGAATGCAAAGGTGATGTTTTGTATCAATCAAATACATGGCCTCTACCTGGCCACTTTTGCCACGTAATGCATTAAATAATGGGGGATGATGTAAACTCGGTAACTAGATAAAAACTTTGAATATTGTCAGCAATCAAAAGATTGCAGGTAAAAAGGGAATTTGACGAAAAACTGCATGTTTGTGCACACAAAAAAAAAGACTTGTTTTCACAACAAAAACACTAGTTAACATAACAATTACGGCCATAGTGTAATTAAATCATGTGAAACGCTCATCACAGCAGTTTGGCTTGTAAAAAAAAGACGACACCACTTATGCTATAATTAACTAACTATAGCTACGCCAGCTTGTTCAAATTCTGCATTTTGGATATCCATGCATACACAATTAAAGGTACATAACTTCGATTAAGAAACTATAGAGGTGGAATGGCAAAATTATACACAGTTGTTTAATCACTTTTGCAAATCCTAAGATGCATATGAATGAATTCATTAGAGTCAAGTTTCCACTCCAAGAGTTTATCACAACCCATTTAATTCAATCCAAGTATCCAAGGTAGTGGCAAAGTATACGGTGAAAATGCAAAGAGATTCAAATTATCATCATCATGATTACTGGTTTAGTTTAAGAGCGAAAAAAAACTGACTGTTTACATGTTTTTCTCAACCTCCTCATCCACATTACATAAAGGGAACATAACATAATTCATTTGGCCCTGGTCACATTCACATATGTTGGCTTCTTCAGAACGGGTAATAAAAGACAATCAATTTGCTCACTCACACATTCTTTATGACGCCTATTAAGTGCAGAGCAATTTCCCATTAATTGGACACCATATATTTTGCCAAACTTTAATCATAGTTCCACGTATTTTACACGCATCATATGGTTGGTGTTGAGGTAACTACTAAATTATTGAATAATCCTGTTGAGTTTTTTTACCCACGGAATTCCTCATATGCTCACAAATACCTTGATTGATATGTCAAAATAATGATGGGTATTCAAACCCTGCAAACAATGGACATGGGCTCCGTTCTCATTTTTGAAACTACGATATTTATTCTGGTTTGTTTCGAATAAAGTAATCACACTGAAATGAATAGCATGATTGCATGGTAATACTAGATAACGTTCCATTGATCTTGCAACTTTAGAGCACAACAACAAACATGAAACACAATACATCAAAGTAAAGTAAGTAAGTTACAAGAATTACAAAATAAAAATATGCTGGAAAACAATTATATTCATGTATGCGTCCCCTCTCCAACCAAGAATGAATAGATGCTGAAAATAGTATAGTCAGTAACAATAAATTCTTATACGATTCGAGTATTTATAAAGTACTGGTAGTTAGTTAGTTTACTTACTAAAGATGGAATGAAAATAGCATAAATTGAAGATATAATAATAATAATGCTTTCTCATTAGTTTGTTACACATTTAACTAACTACATAACTATTAAATAGCATAATAAACAATATGATATAATTTATATATGTACGTCTTACACTTTTAGTATCATCTTCTTAACTAATTGACTTGGAAAACGGCTAGTTCTTTACATTGCATAAGAATGCACTTGTCACAGAGAAAAGGAAAAACACACCCTCGATGTCTTTCTTGTCAAAAGACAAATTAAAAGCACACATATTACAAAATATTATCGTACAAATGATGCAAAAAAAGGAGGACTAAAAAGTTGACAAAAATAAAATAAAATCACTGCACAGTTTCTGCTTGTATATTTCGTAGTTCATATTTTCTTGTCATTCATTGCGTTCTCTGAGCACTATATTACTTTACTCGGTACATTTTAAAACTACACATAGTATTATGTAGGGTAACATATATTTCGTGTTTAGCAACCGCCCCTTGTTTAATTTCGACGACATGTTCACATTTCCATTCATCTAACATCATACTAGTGATTTGTGAGTAGCTTCTTAATCATAGTTTCATAACGTGCACAAAATATTGTAATTTATCAACTAGCTTTTTTCTGTAAAACATTATAAAAAAGGTGACATTCTCATTGATTTCTGCCCAAAATATGAAATGTTGAGCAGTTTACTTTACTACACACAAGCACAGACCAACCATGTTGAAAGTTTTGTGACCACATTCACTTCACTACAGAGAAAAGTAGTAGGAAGGGCAAGAATGGTTGATTCACATTGCACATGCACACAAAATTTGACTGCGACTGACTGACTAACTGAGACAAAATAGGGACCCTTTCAGTTTGATTGCCCTGTAAAAAAGAAATAGAAGACTACCACCCCTAAATTCCTGATAAACACAACCCCCGAACCCAACTCACACTGCACAACTAAAACTGTTCAGTACAATTGACAGCCTAGTTTCATTCAAGAAGAAAACTGGTATAAAAAACTAACATGATCAGCGTGAGCAAGAGTAAATAAAGTAATTTATTAAACAAGTTTTGGAATTTCCATAAAGAACGACGACGAAATTATGATGATAACAACAGTTGCACTAACTAACTAAATTATAGAATGCATACAGAGAAGAAAAAGGTTGGTGGACAAAATTTTACTAAATATGTGGTAGAGAGACGTAGTCTGTTGTACTAGTAGTTAGTTCGTGGTAATGAAATGCTGAATGAACAATAATTGTTCAACTCAACAATGAATACAAGGGAATCAAAATCTGTCACCACTCACTAAACAGTCACATGACGCTTCATATGCAACGACAAATGGTCTGAGCGGGAAAATGCTCGGTCACACAACCGACAATGAAACGGTCGATCTCCCGTATGTTTTCGATAGTGTCGGGTCAGCTCATCCGATCTCGCGAATTTCCAACCGCAACCTTTCCAACTACACTGGTACGGCTTTTCCCCTGTATGTGTTCTGAGATGAGCTTTCAAATGAGACGATTTTGTATAAGTTTTCCCACAACCAGGATGTGAACAAGTGTGAGTAGTCATTTTCTTTCGACCCCAGCCTCGTCTGGATCGTTTACCCAATTTGGGATCGGTTGTGGGATTCTTATTCCCAGGTCCGTGAAGATTAGCTCTACTGGACCCTCCATTGTTACTTGTAGACAAAGGCTGGACTAGTGCAGGATGTTCGTTTGTTTCGCCTGGTCGGGCCGAGTCAGATCCATTGATAATTCCATTAGTAGTCCCAGTGGACGATAATAAATCTACTAAATGGGGTGAGGATGGCGGTGTCATTACTTTGATCTGTATAGGTAGTTGTGCAGAACTAGGCACAGTAAACTGGGCAGACTTAGTTTTTCGGCTGGTGACTCCAAGAGTGGAAATACTCGGCAACATTTGATGATTTTGATTATTATTGTTGTTACCCATTGCAGGATTTGTAGAAATCACATGATGATGAACTGGATGCAGCATTCCTGATCCAATTGTCGTACTGTACGATGACTCAGAGTCTACATTCATAGGAATTGAGGAAGTAGTGGGATTAGAATCCAAGTTTTCACAAGTCACCCCTCTGAGGTCACCAGAGGACAACAAACTCGTAAGTTTCCCGTGTCCATTGGAAGACAATCGGTTTGAGTTCTCAGGGGGACTTTCTGGTGGTGAGATTTGACCATTCATTGTATAACTTGTGTTCGTGTTATTGGAAATATTATGAAGGGTGCGTCCAGGCCGGTTACTCTTATTGACACGATTACTACTGGTATTATTAGGAGGAATTTCACTGCTACAAACATGGGGCTCAATCACAGGTAAGATGGAGTCGAAAGAGTTCTCAGAATGACCCGTACTGTGGTCACTCACCACTCCCACAGAACACGAATTCCGATCCGACAGAGAGTGCAGTCGTTCCGACAAGGAGTGACCGGACACTGGAGCCCCAGAAGAAGAAGTCGAGTACAATGAGTGAGGTTCCGAACAAGACGATTGACAGATTTGACTATTTTGACTATGACTCGTTTCTGTAGACGGGTGCTGGGGATGGTGACTACTGGACGGCTGAGGGAAGTAAGGAGGCAAGTCCTCAGCAGCACGATTGATCAACATGTCGAGATCAATGTAGTCTTCAGAGGATGTGTAATTCCCTATGGAGGGGTCATTCGACACACGGAATGAGGTTGGACCACTGGCCACCACGAGCACATAATTGCTCTCATGATGTGGATTGAAGCAACTCAAAGGGTGGTCCGATCCTGAGGTCATCGAAGCATGGAGTATGTGTTGGGACGGCACGGCCGCCAGAGAGGACGCTCCATTCGCAGTCTCCAAACTTGCTACGTGTTGACAGGGTGGGAGGTCATTAGATAGATCTGGTCGGTGAAAGATAACGGAAAGAGAGTCTCTGGTGGAAGAGGAACCAGAAGGAGACGAGAGAGACTGACCTTGTAGTGTTGCATTCCCCGGATGCGATGGAGACTCGGAGCACCGTTTGGAATTGGTAGTTGTAGACGAGGCACATGAAGAGGAGGATCCAGTGGGACTTGAAGGGTTACTTAGAATACCCCCTGAGGTGTCCGAGGATGGCTCACCGAGGAGCACACTTTCGATATCCTGCCACATCTGAAAAGAAAGAAAAGTTGGTTGGTTAGTTGGTTAATTGTATTGTAATTTATCATTTATCATGCTAATTGGCTACGTACAGGTTGGTTATACAATACAAAATACAACCTGTTCTAATTCGCTCATCATATCGTCAGTTGTTCATGTGTTGTGGAAAAGTTACTTTGATACTTTTTATTATTACAAAAGGAAATTGTAATGCGCACTAATAGTGTTCAAGGGGGGCTGATGGTTAGTTGGGATTATAATCACTAACGCACCTGGTGTTTTAATTTTCGCTATGGGGAGAATGGATTTATATTCTGTGCGGATTTAGATACATTAAAATTAAAACTGGTTTGGCCAAATGATAGATAGAGATTGATAATAAAAGGGATGAATATGGAAGTAGCTGAAAAGCGTAACTTTTAATTCCCGGTATAAATAAGCATGAATCGCGTGGAATCACAAATTTCCCACTTCATGAATGCACTATGTAATGCACGAAAGTGAAAAGACTGGGTGAGTGCAGTGAGCAAGTCCATATGAACGTATGGAATACAAATGCCTCTCACTATCTGATCACATGATATATGATAGGGCTATTATGTATCACATACATAATCTATTGACGTTTTAAACATGAAAAGAGAGCCTAGAGCGAAGATTCTATAGATTTATCTCGTGCTAAAGATTATTGAAAAGTAACACTTGGCTCGTCGAACGTTCCTCAGGAAGCAATCTATGCGTGTAAAGTTTTGCTCACTGCCACAAAACAAAATTATCATCACGTTAACAATAGTATAATCGCATTCTCAAAGCTTCCAAATCCACCCCATTATATTTCTATTATTGTGGGCCCAGATTATAAGCGGTAGATCGGCGAACACACACGTCGTGCGGTGAGCAGTGAGCACTGTTTTAAACCACTACATGACATATGAATGAGTGAATGAAATGATTAAGTTAGAGAGCATAGTCGTGTAGCAGTTTACAGCATATCACACATTTATTAAATAAGCGGTTCATTATTATCCCTATTATGATCATCATGACTGCATTTTTTCTCTGCTCACGTTCAGTCATCTCATGATGCTTTTATGATTTCTCCAATTGCCCTCTTTTAGACGATAATAATGATGCGGCCTAAGCGTCTCCATTTTCTAGATAATCGTCAGTTCCTATCTTTTAGCTTGAGAGACTTCCTTTAGTTAGTACAGTACAAAATATTGCACAAGCAAATGTCCTTTCACTGCGAGTTATTTGCATATAATTATCAACAATTAGATTCATATACTTTTTTGATATGCTGCAAGGAAAAGGGTGAATTTCGCTAGAAATTGTTTTGCATAAGTGAAAATACCGAGTATTGTGCAGTGCAAGTAATTAATCATTGATATTAGTTTCGGTAATAAGTTTGGATTTCTAGTTAGCAGGTTCAAAAGGGCTTATTAATAACATAACGTATATATTTACCGCTGAGCTTCGACAAGAGCTTTAAAACTTACAAACAAAACAGATGCAATGAAACGAAAATAAGATATAATACGAGTTGCATGTTTAAGTTATTTGCCTTATATTGCCTTGAATAGAATGCATGTTTTGGACCCATGTTAACAACATTGCAATCACATTAGCACTACATTGGTGTGAGTACAAAAAATCCAGTATTGATAGAATGAGCTCCAGATTGAGCAAATAGGATACAATTGATTGAAAAAATTCTTTTCGACATGAATTTTTAGCAAAAATATTTACATATTGACATTGAACACAGACATATAGACAGTGGCCATGTTTGACAAACACAAAACGTTCTTTCTATTCCCAAGGGTCATCGAGGAAGTAAAATTGTATCATGCTAACCAAAATGTTACCTAAACTTGTAGAGCAGTAAAATCCCTTCCTTCACGTCAATCACAATGAAAAAATAACCCAAAGCACACACACAAACAATGATGGAAATAATACCCTTGAAAATAAATATTCCCCATTATGGAAAAATATTTCACCAGCTCACATGCTAAACACTCCTCTCGTGTATATTGGTGTATTCAATGAGCACCAATAATCTCACAAGTTCACGACAGCCCCATATTTGGTGTACACGAATGTATAGATCCCTAAAATTTCATGTGTGTGCAAATTGTTGCCCTTTGCAGGAGGAAATAAAAACAACTAAATTGGTTAGTTGCTCCTGAAAATTTGTTTGGTCAAGATAAGGCAAACACAACTTACTCATTGATTATAAGTAAATGAGAATATGGAAGTTAACAAGTAAGTAATTTCATTTTCATGGGACTCATAATCATAGGGGAGTTGTTAAAGTATGAGTGAGTTTCTTACGTCCCATCATATCATTATTATGATTTATTTTATCCATGAAACCATCACCAAGAAAAAAGTGGTTACCAACTATCTACCATGTAGGTAGCATGCTCACATCATGATAGAACATGCATATGCATGCAATCATAAATGCATAACCCGATTGGTTTCCTATTGTCTGGAAAATTACAATGTTTACCACCACACAGAGAATTTGGCCACAAGAATGGTAAATTGAAGGATCATAAAAGTTATGGAATCAGCCGTTTGTATGCAACCTATGAAATTAACGTTCAGGGGAACCTAAGGAATAATAAGCTGTGAGTGAGCTGAGAAAAAAAGTTCACAACCCATCAATTAACTTCAAAACTAGCTGGGTAGATGGAAAAAATCGTTCAGTTTTCACATCTTTACACTCACAATAAATCTTCCTCAATCTGTTGTCCTCTCTTAACAAATCAATACTAACTTAACGAGCTTGGGAACTAATATTTTTTCTATAATGTCATTAATTCAACCCACAAACTTACTTACAACACATAATTTACTAACTAACTATGTAACATGCTCAAGTCAAAATTACTACATATAAAATGCGTGGTCCAAACGCAACGTCAGCGTACTTGAAACAAGAAATTAAGAATATTCACAATCATAGGCAAATAAGTGAACCTTACTATTCTTAAAGTTAAATGCAGTTATCATTGTTATTAAAACTTAAATGACCATGAGAATTGGTTCAATTTTTTGGCCATTTCTTTACCGTTTCTAGCACTGGTTCCTCCTTCTTGCCATTATGATTAATTTCTTGCTTCTTTACGATGATGATAAGTAGTTGCAGTTAGTTCGTCAGTTGTTTAGTTTTTGACAAGGATTGTTCTATGATTCTATTTTCTATGCAGGCTCAAGGAATGACATTAGTTAAAGTTACTCGAAGTTTAGCTAGAAAAACAAGTCTATGCATATTCTATATATTCTATGAGGATAGATAAGGGACATTCTCACTCTTATAGTTAGCTAGTTAGTTAGCTAGTCAGTCAGTATATGACAGCAGGGATAAATTTGTTTGACAAAGTCGTCTTATCATTTCATGTTAGTTAGTTAGTCGGTAACTAACTGCACTCATTTAAAAAGCAAATCCGTTTTGGGCCATTCCCTTTATCTAATCTTGAATAGTTTAGTTTGATAGAGTTGTTCGTGAACTTTAAAAGTTTTGGCTTCGGTTTAATAGGTCCACTTAAGGTAAATCAGTTTTTCGGTTGAAAAAACAACACGTTTTTTGAGGTCTGAGTACAAATTGTATTTTAAATGAATGAAACTATATATCTAGGATGTTTCCGGAAAATATATGGGAATAATGATTAAAGAGTTATTGCAAATAAGAGATAGTACAGGCAATTGTTGAAAGAGATTGAAAGGATATTTGGACGTCGTAAAATGTGCAAATGAATTTGGCATAGTGAGATAAGAATATTATGTGGCCAGCTAATATGACATTCCCATCTGATAGACAATGAAATGAAAACACTACAAGTTGTCTATAACCTCTATTGCAACACTAGACTTGCACTATTGATCGGCTCTATTGGTTTTCCATATTCTATCATCAGCGAGACTATTTCATTCGTTTATAGTGTAGTGGTAAAGTTGGTTTTTTTACGACCATTGGCGATATTTCACAATTGGCTTGTTTGGTATTCAAAATAGATACTTTTGTGGTGACAAACTATTGATTGCTATTTTGACCTCAAAGTGGTGATGTACAAAAAAAAAGTTTCACTAATTTTTTTCTCCTGCAATGCGTTGGAAAATTTTTCGACAGAAAACTCAAAATTTAGAATTGTGAAGCCTTGAGACAAAAACACATGATACAGAACATTAAAATATCTTGGTCAAGAAGTTAACAAATGTAAATTTGATTTTTTTTTATTTCTACTGAAGGTTGGTCTGTTTTCAAACTTTAAAAAACAAATGGATAAATTAAAGATAATGACTAAAAATTGTTTTAACAATTCTGCTGCAATTTTCATTTCACTGGAGTTCCTTCATGTAACAAGGTGTTCCGAGAAAGTTTTGGCATGAATGTCAATTCTAAAACTAAATGGGCAAGATATTATAATTAAGTTAGCGCGTAAATATACCTCATTTGCCAAAAGATATTTGAAAACCAGTAAATGAAGAAGAAAATTTAACACTTTTCTCAAACAACATAGATTCAACAATTCCAAAAACAATGAAAACCAATTTCTACTGCAACAAATACCCATCGCCCCATTTATAAGGGAAAGCCGCAAACTTACATCATGAAAGTAGGAAATTTCGGTCGACATGTTTCTTTTTTTTTTCACTGGTCAACTAAACAAAAATGGCACCACTTTTCCCTTCTGACTTCACAATTCACCACAATTCTTAAACGTTGAGTGAAAATTTTTGCACGATAATGTTGTGGGTTCATCCCTAAAAAGAGATGATTGTCGTTACCTTATCCTTAACACTATACAATGATTCCATTGGTTCAACAAAATCAACACAAATCCACAATTACTGCTATCCGTTCTCACTTTTCCCATCACCCAAACCTTTTCAGTTGTAGAAAAACATTAATTGAAATTCTGGTCATTTTTTCTCGTCTTTCATCCTAAACTGTACATACGTATAACTCACACAATTTTCATCGCCGATCAACACACTACCGAAAACCATTCAGCAATTCAATAATGATAGATATTCACAATTTCACGTGAAATCAAGTTCTCGTAAAGATTCTTCATTAAATCTTGATATTCAGTATCAAATCCAAAAATTAACCAACTAACTAATTCAACTGTTGATGATAAAATTTGACCAAGGTAAAAAATTTGCTCCAGAAATTCACCACAGATTCCAAAGTCCTTTTATGTCGTGCAACTCACACAATGCACAGTTGCTGAATTAAATCGCACTCACAGGCAACAATGTGTTCTTTTTTTAACAAAGACTGGATGTTTATAGCTGTTCAGTGTTTCTGGGAATGCACAGAGCAGTTGTGTGAACACAAAGTCTACATCCCTTATGGACTCAGGTAACCAGACTAAATTATATTTGTGGATGCAATCTCATATGGCAGGAGAGATGCTCATTCACTCAATTCACCCCACCTGATCAGATAGATAGTTAGTTAGTCAGTTAGTTAGTAAGTTCGTTACCGACTGGCTGACTACATGGCCTGCTCTGTGTTTTCAACATTATCTCTTCCCTATGGTCCGCTCCGTTTAACGCGTCCAATACGCACTCATGTAACTAACTCAACTCGTATATTGTTTTGGTGTGCACCAAAAAATACAACGTGTAGACGCTTATTATTATACTTGAGCGCTCAGGTATAGCTGCTGGTACATGTGAATGCAAGATGACAGACGTCGGATTTATGTCCACCGTGTATAAGTGTGAGATTCTGCGGGAAAGAAAAAAAATGATTAACTGTTCTTTTTTGTTGTTACCAATAATATGTTTCTCAAAGGCAAAATAGATTGTTTACAAACTGTTAAAATTTCGTGAAATTTTTTAAATTGCGATAGCAATACAAAAAAAGTCAATAAATTGCTCGTTGGGAGAGTTACTTCCTTACTAGGTGTACTGTGATAGCAATGGGGCTTAATTAAAAAAGTGATACTGAATTTTGAGCCACAACTATTCATTTGTATTTATGCATGGAGAAAAAACCGACTAATCGAAACCCTAAAGTTACTCGCAACTTCAATGTAATGAGAATGGATGATGATGATGATAAAATAATGTTCTTGTCCAAAGCGAATACCAGAGTTGTTTCATGCAAGCGTAACAAACTATTGGGTCTCTTGCCAGTGTTATAGATTGTTGTAATGCAACACTTTTAGACTGACACCTAACTCAACATGTTAGTTTCCATGTCGATATGCAAATACTCAAGTGATACAATTGAGACCAACTAAGAGATTGTTCCTGCAGACCGTCTATTCGCTTTTTCTTGGATTCCATTCTTGTTAGTACACGTGAACTTACTAGCTACACAATGGCATCTATTCTTGATCCAAACAAAAATAATAATGCTAATATAGCGTAATCCTTGTATACACAATCTTTATGACTTCCAAGTTCATTATCTTGTTGTCTCATCATTTCCCATCATTGGCTCCAATAAATCTCTAGATATTCCTACACCCAGTATAATTATGAATCTAATCAAGTTTTTTATAACCTGTATATAAAACATGGGTTATGGAATAGACTCTGTGAGTCAAAATTCCATTACAGAGCTGATGGAAGATCGCAACCCTGGTTTCACCTTGCCCCGTTTTATGAACTCCCAATGAAACTTTTTCAGAAGCTTGTTATGCTAATGGATTATTATGGTAGTGTGATATCAGCTGTCACTTCCAGTCAGTAGTATACAGGATTCAGTGAAGGATGTAATGACCAGATCCAGGAGCTGGCGTCACTCAATAGTTTCATAGGTAGTTGTGCCCGCTCATTTATTCACAGGCTAACTCACCTAGCTGAGACAGTGTAACAGTTGTTATGCAGAAACCAATTAGTAAAAAATGTTCAGCTCCTACATACCGGATTTAAAGGTGCGTGGGAAGCAGAATATACTTATGCATTTGTTAGTTAGTTACTTTTAGTACATGGTATTTGACCACTGACTGAGCCAATATTATCAATCACTCTTGTTTTTAGGTAGTTACAGTAGTTATGATTAGTGGAATGGACTGATAGTTTTTGTGTGGGTTTTAGATTGGAATTCAGGCCATAAGTTTTGCACAGAAAAAAATATGCTCATTGTATTATCAAACTAATGGGTCGCACAAAAAGTGTTTTCAGCACTTATCAGAACCATGAAACGCATCCACCTGGAGAATTAACAGAATTCACATACAAATCGCAATGAAGGGAAATCATTTTTGAGCCAATATTTACTATTTTTGCAATATTGTTTAAAACCAAGTCTCAATTTTTAGTAAACTTCAAGGCTAACAGGCGCATACTAACTAACTAAATACCTTGAAACTGCATCTGCATATTTACGGCGCTGGCTACGTGCCTATGATGATACGCACGTATGGAGTTTTGAGTGTGTGCAGAGTGGTATAGTTGTGAGTTACAAGATCACCATGAAGATTCCTAAGGCAAAGAGAATCCCAGCAAAAAAGATAATCAAACACCTACGTTACAGTATAATATCCCAATCTCAACGTACGCACAATATTTTTTACCCCTGTTGTCATGATTTCCCACTAGTTAGTTAGTAGTCCATCAATTTTTTTCCATACCGTATCGTTACTTTCATCTTGACGACATTTGTCTCATTCCTTATACAACCCCATTATATAATGGTAATTAGTTAGCTCCAAGACGGAACTTGGAAATAAAATGAACCGGAACCGGATTCTCGCCCAAACTATTGTTTCATCATTTCATTCACACCATGTAGGATTTGCAAAAAACATTTGTGTGGTCCGGATCGGCTCTTTGCGTGAATGGGAATTCCTATGATTGGAGTAATTCTATCCGTTTCTATCAATCTACCGCTTACACAAAGTAACATTCGATATCAAATTTCACATGAAATTTTATACCCTCGTAATACCGAATGATTTGAGCACACTAGCTAGCATATGTACAATGGAACTTAAATTCCCTTTTAGCTGGCCGATATGGTATGGTGCAAATAATTTATTGTGCAAACTTGACTGATTTTGACTCTACACATTTATTTGTTAGCTAAAGTTTTACCATTACGTAGTTAATTTTTATTGTCTTTCGAGTTAACACATGCATTTAGTTAGTTAGAGGTGCCATAGTAGACAACATACAAGTACATAAATTGAATCCAAAATGCGGATAAACTTTCTTCTAACTAACTAACTAGCTCGGAAAAAATCTAACCAACCATCATGGTGATTAAATTTTAGTGGCCACTCTCACTCAGCAAACGTAAAAAATGGAATGAGCAACCATCTGGTAGTTTTGAATCATCATATCACACCCCATTACTACTTATTAAATGGAGTTAACCACTTTCCGTTTACTTTCCTTTACCACCCGATCCTACAGTTTTCACTTGGCACATGCTGACAAAAAAAAAACCGTCAGTTGTAGCTACATTTTTTTCCGAGCTAATGTTTTCTCTGAACCATATTTGCACCACCTATTACTTTTAGAGCCCATCATTATGTAATAATAACAACTGACGTTTGTAAACATTATACTAGAGGCACTATAGAAGAGTGAGCCCTACTTTTCTGATATCATGCTTACTTTTACTGCATCAACTTGGGAGTTTAGTTGGTTAGCTAATAGGTATAGATAGATTTATTGATGATACAGTAAAAAGAAAATGCTTTGTTATCCCACATTGTGTACTATTAATTAGACAGTATATTTTTTTAACCTGGCTTATACATATGTGGTCCATAACGTGTGTGTGTGTGTGCCGGTAAAGTTAAAAAGTATACAAGTAAATAGCCCACCTTCAGTTTGTGAGCTGTCAGAATTATTTGCAATAAAAACTTTAAGACTGGTGATGGTTAGTTAGTTAGTTAGTTTGTTACAACCCATTGTTACAGGAGGTTGTAGGCAGACAATGTTTTATGTTGGCTCACTTTTGTAGATAATTAGTAATTAAAGGGAACATGTGCTATTGCCTGTAAATGCCACCAACTGTGATGAAAAACAGAAGCTGTGTGCAGGATAAAAATCCATATAATTAGGATGAGAATGGAGCTATAGCAAGTTAGTAAGTAAGGTAATAATGATTGACTATCTACAATGATGAAAAATTGTGAGCAAATATTGAATTTAGAGAAAATTAAATGGTGGCAACCATTAGAAAAAAGTGACTGACGGACTGTGTAAGTTTGGTGACTTGACTGGCTCACTATGTGGTGCTTGTGCACTACATTTGATTACGGAGGTAAATTATGAAGTAAAGATTTAATTGTCTTGTATTTTTGAATCATCAGTGAGAAACATGTAATCTGATCGTGAGTAACGGATGACAAATTGATGGCTCCTATAGCAGAGCACAATGGAATTCCAAACGCTGTTGACCACAGGGTTGAGTGAGAAAAGTTGTGAGTCCACTTCGTGAACCAGCTGTGAAAGGAATTAGCAGAGCTGCCAAATTCACATCATATATTTTGAACCACTTTTTGGCATTTATGGGTGTTCACAGTGGACACTGCTGAGGAAAATTATACGCACCAACGGTTGGACATGTTCAGTCAGTGAGTCACAAAAATTGTGCATGTCTACACCATTTGGGGGTGCGAGAAATTGAGCTGGGCTGATTAATTGACTATGAGTTATTTTGCGCACAATTTTCTCAAGTCTAATAGCGCTCACACGAAGATTTTCAAAATTATTTATTGCTAGTCTCGTTTATTTGCTAGTAGCCACTATGTCGTGTGATTCCAATAACGTGTTCAATAAACCTCAGCAAGAGGGTATTACGACGAAGCCGGGTTAGGAATTATTTATGTTAATATTACAAAAAACCAGTAATAATAATTAGGGGTTTTTATCGTTTTTCGGTAGTCTCATCAGCTAGTCTT
>Ga0210040_10005799_pt1 | contig 15596 bp, 12 predicted proteins | sample CryGeyCG12114_NA_FD_185462 | JGI IMG/M metagenome (GOLD analysis project Ga0210040, IMG submission 185462) | Groundwater microbial communities from aquifer - Crystal Geyser CG19_WC_8/21/14_NA (SPAdes) (version 2) | ecosystem: Environmental > Aquatic > Deep subsurface > Groundwater | place: USA... | reverse complement strand
TTGGCCCCGCGTACTTTACTTATTGGGCGCCATTTTGATGCATAAATCAATTGGAGTATTAATGAATTTGCCTTTCAGGGATTACCAAGCTTTGTGTTTTTTACTTATTGATTGGTGGTGGGTTTATCAAAATATACCAATCGGCAATAACATCAAACAAAAACTAAATCTATATTTTTCGAACTTCAAATTTCTAAACCGCGAATATAAAGTTTCAGAGTAGCCTTATTATTTAAGTAGCAAATGCTTATTTTAAACAATTGGATTAGGTTAATACCAAAAAATAAAGGTTAATCATTTAAAGCTATCATTCAGAAACTTTAGACCGTCTATTATACCAGTACGCCAATAATTCCATTCATGGCCACCGTTCCGGGATCGATACTCGTGCGGAACACCTAACTGCGTAAACTTAATATGTAACATGGCATTACCCAGCGTTAAATGATCATTATCGCCGCAATCCAAATAATACCGCACACCTTTAAGTTCGGCTAAAGTTTTAACTGTAATTAAGTCTAAAATACTGTGCTGCCGGTAGTAAGGCGTAAGCCGGGCAGTACCTTTAAGGCCAGGCCCCGAAATATATTTAAAGCGTCGGTCGTACTCACCTTGACTTAATTTAATAATTTCCTCATCCGACCTGACCGCAGCGCTCAAAGCAACACAGGCACTAAATAAATCCGGGTATTTAATTGCATAGAGCAAACTGCCGTAACCACCCATACTTAAGCCCGCTATTCCCCGGTACTTCTTTTCTTTTTTTATCCGGTATTCGCTTTCTATAAAAGGAATAAATTCTTGAATAAACATATCTTCGTAGCGCACTTTGCTGGCAAAATCGTTTACATAATACGTTACTCCGGCATCGGGCATTACCAATAGTAACGGTACAATATCCTGATTCTTAATTGCTTTATCCGTTATGTTATCCACCTGTCCTTTATTCAGCCAGGCAGTATGATCATCACCGTTGCCATGTAGCAAGTAAACTACCGGAAAATCCTGGTTGTTTTTCTCGTAATCGGGTGGTAAATAAATACTGTATTTTACTTCGCGGTTTAGTATTTTACTAAACATAGTTAAACCAATAGAACCTGGACTAGGCTGCGCTACTGCCCTAACGGTTAAAAGCCCGAAGATTGCCAAGAGTAAAACTGGTACAAAGTGAGAACTGAACCGCATGTTTTATTAATTTAACACAAACGTTGACTGTTATTTGTATCTGAAAATATAAAAGCAAATTACATATTCATGCAAATTCAAATAAACTGTGTTGTTTTACATGTATGCTTTAAATAAATATTAGTTGATTCTGAATGCTCTAAGAAATTATTTTAGCTGAGACTTACAGGATCTTCATTATATTAGGACTGCAGCGACTTTGTGTACAGATCAATTAATTGGGGCTTAATGACCGTGGGATGAAATTCTTGTTCGTAACAGCGCCGGGCGTTTAAAGCCATTTCCAGGTATTTATCCGGGGAAAGCGCGAAGATTGCTGCCAAGGCATCGGCTGCTTCCTGCGGATTACTTACCACAAAACCAGCCTTATGTTTTGCAATCTTATCCTGAATGGGAACTTGTTTAGATATAATAACCGGTTTATAGGCCGTAAGTGCTTGGGCAATGCTCAAACCAAAACCTTCCGTGCGCGAAAGCTGCATATAAACTTTAGATTCGATTAAATTTTGGTTTCGCTCTTCTATGGGTATTTTACCGGTAAATATAACATCCCGGCCTTCTACTAATCCTAATTCGTTGCATAAAGTTTTACAAGTCTCACTTGCAGCTGGGTCAGCCGGACCAGTAAGTTTATACACAATATGCTGGGTATTACTGGTATTCTTTTTAAAAAGGGCAAAGCCTTTTAAAGCTAAATCAATGCCCTTCGTTTGGATATTAAACCGGCCAATAAAACAAACCTGAGGTTTGATTTTAGAAACATCAAACGCCAATTTCATATCATTTACTTGGTTGGTTACTACCATAACCGGCGTTTTAGTGATGCTACTTAAACAAGGCGGACATTGCTCGGAAATACCATGAACTATTACAGCATGATCCAAGACATATTTATCGAAGACAGAAGTAAAAAGATTACGGTAAATTCTTTTCAGGGTCGGCAAATTATTACGGAAATCAGCACTGTAAACAAAAGAATCGTGGGGAGTGATAATGTAAGGTAAATGGTTTTTGTTTAAAGCCTTCGCCAGCGTATAGTTGCGTAAATTCCAGATATGATGCAGGTGGAATAAGGTATTCTGCGGGGAGATTTTTTTTAGCCAATCTTTAAACAAAGGGGATACCCGAATAGAAGCTAAGCCTTCAATACCGAAAGCATGAATCGGAAAACCATCAATAATTTCCTGGGCGTAATAACTTAAAGGTTCATTTTTTCTAAATTCAACAAAATTAAAGTTAAATTCATCTTTCAATAAATTAACCGTTTGGTAGTTAAATTCGGCTAACCCGTCTGCTGCTCCTTTTCTATAATCTGATAATATATAAATAGTTGGATTGTTATTCATGATTATGCAATAGTACTCACTTCTAGTACAAAATTGGTTTATTAGATTGAGTTTATTAAAAGATGCTATTAGCTTAAGCTAAAGCATTTGCATTATTTTTTAAGGCTTAATTTATTTAGCTCTTCAGTAAAAATTAAAACTTATAACTACTTTAGTTAAGGTACAATTTAGTAAAATATAGTAAAAGCTTGTTATCCTTTTTTTAGAAATGTGTTCTTAATTTCTAATACTTGGTTAAACTTTTTCCGACTGGCCGGATTGCTATACCATAGTAAAATATAAATAATTGCCCCGAGAAAAAAACCAAAGCCACACAATAAGATAGCCGGAAACTGGTGAAAATAATACTTCAAAAACAACATAACTCCGCCACTAATCAAAGAGAAAGCTATCGGGAAAGCTATTTCTTTAAAGAAGGTTGTTACGGATAAAGAAGTATTACTGAAAGTATAATATAAAATAGGCAATATAGAAAGATAGATAACGATTACCTGCGAAGCCGCCACGCCTTCAATTCCCCAGTTTACGCCAATGGCAAAACCCATTACCATAGCAACCGCGTTAATAACACCAATTCTAAAATGTTTTTTTACCTGTCCGGAAGTAATTAATATTAATCCGGTAGTACCCAGAACTGGATGAATAAATGCGCTGATAGCTAATATTTTAAAAATAATACCGGCTCTTATCCACTGATCACCTAAAACAACCAAAATTAATTCTTCCGAAAAAACAGCCATATATATTACCACCGGCATAGATATAAAGGCCAGCAGAAATAAATATTGCCGATAGAAAACCATGTATTTTTCATCGTTGTTTTGGAGCGAACTTAAAGCCGGCAAGGCAACTGCGTTTAGGGGGCCTCTTAATTGCGTTATAGGTAACGCAAGTAAGGAATAAGCTTTGGAGTATATACCAAGGCCAGCGGAACCTACATACTTACCAATAAAGAAATTGTCACTGTTCCGGGCAAAGTAATTAAAAAAATCAAAGCCGGATACCTGGGCGCCAAATTTTAAAAAGGGCAACGAATCGGACAGATTAAATTTTAAGTTAGGACGCCAATCACAAACTACCCAAACCGATATTGAGGATACAAGCGGATACGCAATGCCCGAAAGCACAATTGCCCAGTAGCCAAACCCTAAATAAGCTAATATAATACCCGTAAGCAAAGACGAAAAAGAACTAATAAATTGAATTCGGGAAGTAACTTTAAAATGCATTTGCCTTTTTAATAAGGCATCGTGCTGAATAGATAAACTTCCGATAAATATACCAAGGGCGGATACCAGAGAAATATTAATGACCCGAGGTTCATTGTAGATATAAGCTAATAAAGGCGATATTAAAATAATTAAAAGCGCAATACCAGCAAGTGCAAGTAGGTTTAGCCAAAATGCCGAACTAACCTCACTTTGTTTTATATGATCTTTCTGAATAACCGCTACCGATAGATTAAGATTGCCTAAAGTGGTAATAAGTCCGGTTACTACTGCCGTCATGGCTACTAAACCGTAATCTTCGGGTGTTAGTAATCTGGCCATAATGGCCGTTTGGCCGGTTGACATGATAAAGGAGATAGCTTGGGCACTCATAGTGCTAAAACCTCCCTTTACGGAACGAGATTTTAAATCACCGGTAAGATGTTTTGTTTGAAACCATTTAAGTTCTCGGTTATTAATTTCAATATGATTTTCAGTATCAATTTTCATTATCAGTAAATAAAAACGATGGCGCTTATAAAAAAAGTATTTCTCTAAAATGCCAAGGGTTTAATCAAATTTGTTTACTCGTTCTTTTTTCTTGAAAATAGTACTACTTATTAATATACCTGCTGACTAATTAAAGTTCAATTTAAAGTACTAAGAAATGTAAGCTTTACAAAAAGGTAAATATATAAATATATTTATTAACAGTTATCAAGAATTAACTTTGCATCTATAAAAAATTAAAGTTTTATGGAGCTATTAAGGTTAAAGAGCTTCTATATTTTTAATATTCCAAAAGAGAAAATATAGCTTAGAATAATATTTTGTTTGTTCTTTAAGGAATAGCAGGTAAGCTTCTTACTATTGGTGCCAGTATATTATACAAGATTCAAAATTTTTGTACCTCGCACAAACGTATAATTTTAGGTGCTTAATAGGTAGCTCACTTAGTGCTCCTTTTTCGTAGTTTTTAATTATATTTAGTTGCTGTAAATATTGCGGCTGTGTTGTTCTATTAGGTCTTTCGAATTTAAGGGTTGTGCTTGAAAATTGCGATAAACTACAAAATTCTTCATGCCGTCCGGATTGGCTTTTAACTGGCCATTACGTATATTTTCGGTAGATATTTGAATATTGGCATGCACTAAGCTGTAATAATCTTCGTCGGTATCCGTACAATTCTCGGCTTTTTCTTTTGTCGTATTGCTCAGGTATTTCAGAAAATTTTCTATTTGGGTCTGATCTAAGGGGATGCCCATTGCTTTCGCTCGGTTTACTAAATCTAAATCTTCGTGCCCTATGGGCAAAAGACTTTCGTCGTAGCCGCCAAGTTTAAGAAAATTTTGTTTGTAAAATGATAAGCGGCCCACCGTACCCCAATAAGGCCTTTTAAAAAATTGGTAAATATTATTAGTCCCTTTCTGATTGAAAAGGTAGTTTAGGTAATAAGCAAAATCTTTTCCGGTATAATTGTCTCCGTCCAGATTGCATATTACTTCGCCTTTGGCAAGCGTATGGGATAAGTTTTTAGCATAAGAAGCATGAAACTTTTGCGGTTCTTTGGTCTTATAATAAGTTAAAATGCCCTTATCTATATAGCTCATGAGATTAGCCTTCACGTACTCCTCCAAACCATCCTGAGAATTGTAATCTATTAAAACAAATTCTATATTGGGGTAGGAGGCATTATCCTTTATGTTCTGCTCTATCGTTTCTTTTAAGTGGAAAAGACGATTCATACAGGTGATACATAAGGAAATGGAGTAAAACTTTTTTGGCGTGTAAATTTCTGCCGGAAGTTTTTCGATTTTATAACTCCGTAAATTCTTATCTCTAAAAGTCCGGATTTTTCTTTCCAGTCTTTGCGGGATAAACTTATTAATAAATAATGTTAGCTTTGACATGTTGAAACAGGAAAATAAGGGTGCCTGTATTTTTTAATTACCGGATCTATTCTGGTTTAGAAAACTTAGGATCTTTTGATTCGGGTGGAAACTTCGGATCAAAGTTCTTTTTAAATCTTTTTAACTCTTTTACTACTCTTTCTTTTATTATCTGCGAAAAATTGCCACTCCGCTGCAACGTACGCGGGCCGGTCCAAACCCGGGCTTTGTTAGATCTTACTTGTTTTACCTTGCCGTATTTCATTAAATCCAGACAAAGTTGCCCGTCTTCGCCCCGGCGGTTAATTTTAATAAACCCTATTTTTAAGCCGTATTCTTTTACATAACCCATGCTGATGCCATAGGTATTAAAATAGGGCCGGTTTAGGTGACGAACTTCCGCTATTACATCTTTCATTGATTCTAATACGGCAAACTTCCAGCGGGGAAGCCCGGGTTCGCTGATAAAAGAATAACGCCCGTATACACAAACAATACCCGGTTGTTTTAAAACTTTAATCATTTCGTTTAACCAACAAGAGGGGTATAAACAATCGGCATCGGCGGTTAAGATATATTTGCCTAATGCTTTTTCTTGTCCTAATTGCCGGGCCGGACCGGCACCTTGAATTTCTTGAAAGTATGATTTAACATGCAGGTTATTTAGGGTATCCTGCGTTCTGTCGGTTGAGTTGTTGTTTACGACAATTATTTCGAAAGGATAATCAGCTTGTAATTTAGAAAGGCTGGCAATGCTGCGCAAAATATTTACTTCTTCGTTCCAAGCGGCAATAACAATGCTTACAAGCGGCTCTTTGCTTTGCACCCGGTCTAAATTCTGGTTTATATCATTAAAAGTAACAGCTGGTATTTCGGCAAAATTTTTAAATTTAAAATTAAATTTCTCTAACCAAGCCGGGTTATTAACGATATTCATGGATTTTAAATAATTTATTATACAATCTTAATTCGAGGCATTTATACTATCTAACAAAAGCAGAGTCACTCTTTCCCAGGTAAAACTTTTGGCAAAGTTAATCCGCTCTTGCTGCCGGGAGGTATTATCTTCCGCTAAAGCTTTTTCTGTTTGGCTGATATAAGATTCTTTGTCATTGGCTAAATAAGTATCTTGGCTAAATACCTCTTTCATGGTATTGGTGGCAGTGGCTACCACTGGTTTACCTAAGGCTAAATATTCTACTACCTTTAAAGGAAAATTACCGATGGTAATCTCGTTTATAATTTGCGGATTTAAACAAACGTCGAAATGCTCTATATAGGCCGGAACCTCTTGGGTGTGTTTCTTACCTAAGAAATATACATTCGGCAGTTGGTGTAATTCGCTGTTTTTAAATTCTTCATCTTCCCAACCAATTAATACAAAGCTCCATAAAGGCTTCGCTTTGGTCATATCTATCAGCAAAGTTAAATCGAGCCTTAAGGTTATTAAAGCACCTACGTAACCAATGCGGGGCCCGGGAATAGCTTTTAAATCATCGGGTATTGGACTGCTTTCTTTTTTTAAATACTGCTCTACATTAAAACCGTTGCCAATGTAATAGCTATGAGGATTATACAATTTTGCTCGTTTGGTAAAATCATAAGAATTACAAACCACCACATCTGATTTTTGCATTAACAAGGGTTCCAGTTTTACCCCGTGCTTCCGCCAATAATCGGTGCCAATGGTATAATCCCGGTCTAGGTAAACATATTTCGCCGGTTTTAACAATTCTTTTAAGTAAAAGCTCCGGAAAATATCTTTATCGTTAATGAGGATAAACGTATCGAATTTTAATTTTTTTATAGCTTCCCGAATATCTTGCGCAAACCTTTTATTATTTATTTTATTGAAAATAGAGAAAATAGCAGTAGAGGGAATCCAGTTTACGGACTCCAGAATATTGTCCGGATTTAGAACCCATAGATTTTTAGCGGTTTGGGTAAGCGTTTCGCCTTTGGATTTTATAGTTGCAATATGGGCTTTGGTGTAATCGTCGTTTTCGTTCGAATAAATAGTTTTTCGGTCAATGGGAGAGTTTACGTATAAAACCTGATGATTTTTTGCAAGTTCTTTTGCCAGACTCGTAGAAGTAGAATCTCTCTCGGTATTGATACGTTGCAGGCTGACAAAAACGAAATTCATTAAAATTGGTAGTAAGTTAAATAATAGGTCGTTTATCTAAAAAGCAAAAATGGTAGCGAATTACTTGAGAAAATTTATATCGTAATTATATTTTAATTGCCGGTAAATACTTCTGCCAAAAGCAACTACGGGGTTTTTACTCGTCTTCCAGGATTTTTTCTGCCAGGTACTGGGCTCGGTAGATGAGTTTTCCTGAATAAATAAACTTTTATAATCGTTATAGAATAACCCCCGGCCTTTTTTCTGAATAAAAGCCACACATTTCAGGTACTCGGTTCTTACCGGATTTGGGCCTTCGGCATAACGGCCAAATTTCTCTAAAAAGTTACTTTTTCTTAAATGCGGATGGTCACTGTAGTAATGCAACTTAGCGGCTTTTAAATTCCAGTGATTAAACACCATTTCGGAAAAACCTTTTCCATAGGGTTTTAAATAAGGGTAAGCACCGTACGCGTATAAGCGTATAATATCCCATTGCGTATCGTTTTGCATAATTTCCAAGGCATCTTGAAAATGCTCCGGGAAATTAGCCGTTGGCCGGAAATCTTCTTGTACATAGAGTGTAAAAGAGGTTTTAACACTTTCTTGCCCTTTGTTAATGTTATTTCCCAGGCCTTTATTTTTTTCCGAAGTAATAAGCCGAAATTTATATTCTGATTGTAGTGCTTTTAGTACATTCAAGTGTTCAGGTTTACTGCCATCATCCGAAATAACAACTTCCTCAAAAGAACATTTCTGCTCTTTAAACGCTTCGAGTAAACGTTTAAGAGAATTGCTTCTGTTATAATGGGTAATTAATAAAGTTACCTGTTGGAAATGATGCATGGGTTAAAGTTGAAGTAAAATTAAACGAACTACTTGATCATAAATTTACTTTAATGAGTAAATAATTACTATTATTTCAGTCTACTAACCATTATTGATAAAGTTAATAAAGTGCACATTCTGAAAAATACATTAGCTTCTATTTAGAAGACGTAACCCTTTCCCAAGCGCCACTTTCAAAATTATACTGCTTCAGCAGTTTAGCCGGATTTCCGCCCACAATAGAGTAGGGCGGAACGTCTTTCGTAACAATACTGCCGGCAGCTACTATGGCATGCTTGCCTATTTTAACCCCAGCTGTTATTACTGCGTTCGCCCCAATCCAGCAATCGTCTTCAATTATTATCTCGGCGGTAGTGCAAGGCTGATCTTTAATCGGCACCTGGATATTTTCGTAGCCATGATTTAAACCCGAAAGAACTACGTGCTGGGCAATAATAACATTGTTCCCGATTGTGATAGGACCGATAACAACACTATATAACCCAATAAAAGTATTTGCCCCTACGTGCACGTGGCCCATACCATTATTAACGACGGCAAAATCTTCTATTACGGCATGGCTGCCCACGGAAAAAGGATTAAAAGGTAAAACATCCAAACGGGCATTGGTGCGATATACAGCATTTTCTCCTTTTTTATGATAAAAAGGATTCATAAAATTTCGAACCCACCACCGCGGCCGCGGCTGATTTTTGGGCATTAACATATATAGTGTTAAGGCCTTTAGGCGGGGATCAGCTTTTATTTTTTGAACAATGCTCAACTTGCTTGATTTTAGATTAGGTAAAGGTAATTAGTTTATAGTTACTTTAAGCGCTGTTTTAGGTACTGGAAAATAGCAAATAAAAACAAAGTAAATTTTAGCTGGGGTTAGAAGAAAGCACCGTCCGGTCGGCCTTTTCCCAGGCCGCCGGTTGCGCATCCCGAATAAACCGGGAAAATCCAGCAAATACCGCTACATTCATCATCGTGAAATACAAGGGCACCATAAAGGTTTTTATCTTTTTCCCGCTCGCATCGGCTTTCCAGCCCAACCAAGCACAAAGGTAAAAAAGCACCTGACCCGCAAAGAACAAAGTATAAAATCCACCTACCTGCCAAGCTAACATTAAACTAATAGGCAGCAGCAAAGCAAGTAAAACCGGCGTTAAACTCCAGCGCAAAACCCGGTGCGACACATAAAGAAAAGTAACCACCGGTTGGCTCAACGGATTTAATAAGGATTTTAAACGCACCATGGATTGCCAGCCCCCGGCACAAATTCTTATTTTCCGTTTCATTTCTTCGGCCATCGAAGCCGATGGGGTTTCGCTGGCGTACGCTTTTGGTTCGTAAACGACTCGGTAGCCCATTTCCACTATTCGCAACGATTGGATAAAATCGTCCAGAATAGTGTCTTTTTCCAGCGGCTGAAATAATTCGGAGCGGAAAGATACCAACTCCCCGGCAGCTCCCATTAGGCTATGAATTTGGGAGTCGCAGCGTTTTAAAAATGATTCGTATTTCCAGTACAAGCCTTCGCCGGAGCCCGCATCTGCCCCCAATTCAATTATTTTCTTTTCGCCCGAAACAGCACCTACCAGCGGATTTTGGTAATGTTTCACCAACTCCTGCACAGCCTCCGGGTTAAGAAAAGAGTTGCAATCGGTAAAAATGACGTACGGGGTTTTTACAAACTCCATGGCTCGGTTTTCGGCCAGCGATTTACCGCCCCGCAAGGAGCTATGCAAATGCGTAATGTTCGGATATTTGGCTAGTATTTCGGCGGAGTTATCCGTAGAGCCATCCGTAATAAACATTATCTTTAACTTGCCCGCCGGATATTGTAAGGCAAAGCAGTTTTCGATTTTACTTTCTAAAATATATGCTTCGTTGTAGGCCGGTATAACAATGGTTACTTCCGGCTCAAAAGGCAACAATGATTTAGGAGAACGCGACTTTGTCTTTATTTTCGCCCATAACCATACTATAATGCCATAACCAAAATAGGTATAAAATACCACGGCAAAGGCAAACCAAAAACTAAATAAAAGAATCTGCATAAACAGTTATTATGTACTATTAATTACTCCTGACTTGCTTTCCGACCTTGTAGAAAACCATATATTAAGAAAAAGAGGCCCGGAATGATAATGATCTCGAACGGCATATGCTATAAATTTAAGTATCGATTTTAGTGGAAATGCTTTGCGATTTGTGTGGCGTAGCCAGAAAAGAGGTTTTTGTTTTGTTGATCCCGAATAAAGCAATAACCATACAGAAGATAGCGTAAGGCAATCGGACAATGGCTTGCCACAGATTTTTATTATACAAGCGTTGGGGTAAAGAAATTAATAAAGCGGCGGCCAGCATCACTAACAATACAAACCAAAAACTTACCGGCGGGCCCACCGGAAGAACAAAAGATACTAAAAACAATAAACCTAATAAGCCAATTAAAAGCATGCGGGGCACCAGGTACGCTTGCAATACTTTATTAAAAAACTCAAAATTACCGTTTCTAAAAAGCTGCACCAAACCTTCTTTCGAGTACTTCTTCAGAAATTCTAATTGCGCCGAAATCCAGCGCGTTCTTTGCTGGGTAAATACCTGCGCATTTTCAATTTTCTCATCGTAAACGTAAACTTTATCGAGATAGCAAATTTTTACCTGGTCTTTGGCAATTCTAAAATCTATTTCCTTGTCTTCGCCCACCGTATCGCCAATACCCACCAGCAGCTTTTGCAAGTACTTAAAATCGAAAGCCATGCCGGAACCAATTAATGCCGAAGATAAACCCACGGCAAAATGGCCTTTCCGGTAAATATGATTATTAATTTCTTCGTTACAAGTATCGAGTAGCGCAAAGGACGTGTCCATGTTTTTAGCGGTGCGGTGCGCCTGCACTACTTTATAGCCAGCTTCGAAAGCCCGATTCACTTCTTCCAGGAAACCTTTGCCCATAATGTTATCTACATCCAGAACGGCCGCCACTTCGTAGCCTTTTCCTTGTAACTCATTTAAAGCTACGGCCAAGGCTTTACCTTTGGTACTTTTTTCAAAACTCACTTCAACCACCTGCGCGCCTTGTAGACGTAGAGCCAGCACGGTTTCACTTTTCAGGCCATCGGCAATTACCACTACCTCAAACTTGCCTGAATACGCATGCTGCAAGGCCGCCATACTGGACTCCAGAATAACCACATTTTCGCGGTAGGCCGGAATTAAAACACAAAATTTTCGGAACCGGGAAGGTTGATTTGAAATTGTATTGATTTTTTTATGACCTGCTAAGGCAAAAAATAAAAGGTATACACAATTTAGGAATAAGAATATACCTAATGCATATAACAGATAATGAAAAAATGTAGCAATTACATCCATATATTTTTAATAATCTATCTTAAATATCCTCTCACTTGGTTAGCATTAGTAAATTAATGGCCAACACGACTCTTTTTACTTTAAGATTGTATCTTTTCTTAAACTTGCTTTCTTCTTTTGATCTGGCTGGTATACTTCCGGCTTATTTTTCTTAGTAGTTTTGATTGGGTTTAAGTTCCAACTTAAACCTTGAAATAAAGCCCGTAAGTGTTTCCATTCTTTATGTAAAACAAAGGTTAAGGCTTTTTTGGGAACGGCAGCCGTTAAAAATATAAGCGAACTCGTTACAAATGCCAAGCCTTTGGTATTTCTTTTAATGAACAAAAGCCGGTTGCGGTTCATATAATACGTTTTCAAAACCGAGGCTTTCCCAACCGAGATTGATTCTTTGTGGTAGATAGTAGACTCCGCCACGTAATGGCAGGTAAAGCCCGCCCGTTTAATCATTTCACACCAATCCAGTTCTTCGTAGTATAGAAAAAATATCTCCGGCATTAAACCTACCTGTTCTACAACCCGCCGGGGCACCATCATGGCAGCACCATCGGCTAGTTCAGTCTGAAACGATTGGTTGTGCTGCCCTTTATCTTGTTCTAAAGCACCTACCGTAATACTCCGGCCAGTCCAGTTATTGATACCTTTGGAACCGGCGTACTGAATAATATTATCTGTGCCAAAGTAAATGATTTTAGGGGAGGCAATACCAGCTTGAGGATTTTGTTCAAACAATTGAACTAAAGACTGAATAAATTCGGGTTCAACTTCGGTATCGTTATTTAGGAAAAGCAGGTACTTGCCGCGGGCTTCTTTTATACCCAGGTTATTGCCTCCCGCGAAACCCAAGTTAGATTCGGAGCGAATGAGATTTACGTACGGATACTTTTGTTTTATTACGCTTGGATCATCGGTTGGAGAAGCATTATCAACAACAATAATTTCCACCGCCGGGTAGGTAACTTTCTGCAAAGATGCAATCATCTCGCAGGTAACCTGAGCTTGGTTATAATTAACCGAAATAATACTTACTAAAGGACTAGCCATTGGCTTCAGCTATTTGGGCTTCTTTATCTAATTTAGGACCTAAAAATATAAAGGCCCAGGAAATATATAAAATGATAGAAGAAGGCACATTATTCATTACTTCATTTCCGTAGCTACATAAAAAAATGCCGGTAGCTCCAGCCGTAAGGGCAGTTAGTTTAAATTTGAGCCGTTGATTTTTTATATTCCAGATAATGCCGGAACATTTACCAACAATGTACATCATTATACTAAACCAAATAATTAAACCCACAATGCCATAATTAGCCCAAATCTTAACCCAATAACTATCCGGTTCAATATTAGCAAAAGGAGCTTTTTTAGAAGCATCCCTGGAAGCGTAACCAATGGAGCCGATACCGCCACCAAAAGGATAGTGTTTTAAATGGGCAGCAAGTCTTTGCTGGTTATAAAATCGGAGGTTTAGCGAAGCATCGTTCGGGTTTAAAGCGGAGCGCATTCTTCTTACTTCCGAGATATTATGACCAATATACGTGAATTTTAAAAACCCAAATCCAATAACCGCCAAGAGAGCAGCAATAAGAATCATTTTAATGTTTTTGCTCGCTACCAGAATTACTAAAATACCGCCGAATAAACAAAACATGGCGCCCCGAGTACCTGATATTGACATGGAATAAAGGAATAAAACCGAAGCTCCGGCACATACTATCCGTTTCCACATTTTGTAAGGTCCTAAAACCAAAACAATACAAATAACACACATTTGCGCCATAGAAGCCCCAAATTGGCCGGCATCACTATAAAAAGAAAATACCCTTAACTTACCAAAAATTACGTGCGTAGGTGAAGTAACCAGGAAGTTTTTTTCGGCTTGGGTAAGCCCAACATGCGTTTGTCTAAGTCCGTAAAAAGCAGCTGCAATCGAAGCCGTAAGAATTATTAGCAGAAATATATTTAAATCTTTATTCGAATTAAAAATAGTCATAGTAAGCGGGACTAAGAGTATCCATAAAAATGGATAACGCGCATCCCCAATCCATGAATTTACATTACCAAAGGTGGTCGGATTAAAGAATTCCAGTACTGTAAGAAGACACCAGCCTAAACCTAAATAGGTGATGTCTTTTTTCATGAAAGACCAGTCGAAATTTGCTGTATTATGAAAAATAACGGCCAGCCAGGTAAGTAATAGAAAGCCTTCTACCGCGTAACTAAACGGAAAATTACCTACTTCTCGATAGAAGAGCCACATTAAAATACAATGAAAGACAAAAGTAAGCAGGCCTATCCGGGGATTATTAAAGACAATTAATAAGAACGAGACAATAAACGCTATTCCTAAAAGGGCAATGGGGATAAAAAAGCCTAAAATAGAGGTTAACCATCCAACCAGAATAGCCATAAATATACCTATAAACAGAAGTTTATTTTTGTTTTTAGGTTTAGTAGAGAAGGAAATTTCTTCCATTTAATAATTAGTAAAATAAATTTATAGCCTTATCAGTAAAATCAATTAATCGATTATTAGATATTAATATTCATTTAGCTTTATTGTAATTGGTAATTTTTTCTTTTACGTCTAGCTATAATTAGGTATATAACCAATATAAAAAAAATAGGTGCAATACTAATTAGAATAATATCTAAAATGGAGTAGTTATAACCCAGAATTCTGGCCTTCAATAAAAAGAAGAATTGATCCTGTTTGGCAGCACTATTTTGTTTTTTTATTTCCTTAGTTAATTTAGGCTCTTGTTTCATTAAAACCTTCCGGTTTTCTAAATTTAACCGGTGAATCCAGGAGATGCCCCTTTTGTTAACGTAAGTATCTTTACGATGATAAAAAGGATTTTCTAAAGCCTTATCCAAAGAAATGAATTCATAACTATGAGCTTTAAACAAGTTTAATAAAGCATTTAGGTTATCCGCATTAATATCATTTACATGTACTAACAGTATTTGCGGAATGGCAGAACCAGCAACCTTTTCGGTTAAATTTTCAAAATAAAGAAGCTTCTTTTCGGTAAAATCCAGGTAGCTCTTTACGGCCCTTCTCATTTGCACCGAATCTCCTTCAAATTTTGCTTTTAAGTAAATAAGGTTAAAAGTAAAATCAGAAGATTCAATTGTCGATAATGCCATTATGTACCCGCTATCACGTAATAATTTCTCCAGCTTCTCTTTTTTCTCGAGAGTAGATCCAGTAGAAAGGAAAGGAGGGCGAAAATATTTTAATTCTTTACTATGCTCCTGCAGTACTTTTCTAGTATATATGGCTCCTTGGTTCAGTTCTTCTACAAAAATATTATAAGGAGTAGCGTTGTAATCAACGTGGTGAATAGTATGGTTTCCCAAATCAAATCCGGCCTGCACCCAAAGCTTTAAAACGCCTACTCTTTCGTCTGTTTCATCTTCTGCTGTAATTTCTCCTTCGTTTACAAACCCAATTGCAGGAACGTGTTGATTTTTAAGTCCGGCTACCAGTTTTTTATTCAGATTAATGGTATGTTGTAAAGAAATGCGCGGCAAAGCCATTGGTAAATCATCAAAAGTTAAGGCAATTTGTTTTTGGCCGAAACTACTGGCTTGCACCAATAGTAAATTTAAAAACAAAATTAAAAACCGC
>Ga0210040_10005797_pt1 | contig 15597 bp, 2 predicted proteins | sample CryGeyCG12114_NA_FD_185462 | JGI IMG/M metagenome (GOLD analysis project Ga0210040, IMG submission 185462) | Groundwater microbial communities from aquifer - Crystal Geyser CG19_WC_8/21/14_NA (SPAdes) (version 2) | ecosystem: Environmental > Aquatic > Deep subsurface > Groundwater | place: USA... | reverse complement strand
TCTTGAAATAAAATTTAGGGTTGGCAGTTTTGTCCGAATACCAATACACAAACACCCCCAGAAAATGAAGAGTATAAAAACATGTCGTTAGTGCACGTAAGCTAGGAGAAACACTATTATTCTCAATAGAGTCTTATGAACAAGACTAACAGCCGTTTTAAAAACAAGGGCTCTCATTTTTCTCAGTGCATAAAAATGAACTCACAAAATACAACTACTACTTATTCAGGCTCCTTTTGTTTATGAAAGTATAAATGACGGTAATTATTTCATAGCTAGAAACGGTATTTTAGATTAATGCAAAAAGTAATTACTATTCTCACGAATGCGTTGGTTTAATATATGCGAATACTAATGTATTTTCTTATCCACAGCTTTGCAATTTTGTTCCCTTTTAGGCTCGTGTGTATATAGATAGTATTCTTCTGTTTTTGTCAAGCTTCTAGTTTAAACTCTTGCATGGTTTAGTTAATACATGAATACCTATCCATTGCAAATTCTGAAACTATTTTTTTTCCTATGAAATATGGAAGTTGTGCTTTCACCGTACACGAAAATTTGTTTCTCCTGGTTCATTTGAATGCCAAAAAAATATTCATGCTCCAAGGGAAATCTTTGCATTTTAGTGACAGAAACTTTCATGTGTCCATTTTGATTTTGTTGGCAACTTTGTATTTTTACGAATCGTGCTTTTTTGTCTGGTAAACAAAACAGAGGTGGGATTCAATCTAATGTATGAGCAAATATATATGACCAATTTGAACGACTTACCTACCGCCGGAAAATAAAAAGAAATCCGAAAGTCAAACATGTATGATTAGCTGTTGTGCAACTATATAGCTGTTTGTTCAATTAAACCTCATCAACTCAAGTTTGTTTGCAGTAAATAAAAGTTGCATGTCACTTTTTTTGTGCCCACGTAATTGGAAAAGCTACTGTGTACACTCGACATGGCAAAAAATCCGATCTATGCAATGTAAACGTGAGGAACTGGGGAAAGGAGAAAAAAAGAGGAGAAAATCGTCATCAAAATTGCATGAGCTCGGGAGTACAGAAAAGTTGTCATGATGAGAAATCGACTTTGTCACTCTCATTCATAATTGATACCACTCTAGCTATCGAGACCAGTTTCTATTCTCTGTCCCATAAAGCCCATAATAATTCCCCTTTAAACAAGTTAGTAAATCTGGGAGTTAGTATCAATCTTTTTTTTGTGACAGAGTGAGCTAAAAAGATATTACTACATGAATTGTCATGTACTTACCATATTATATTGTGTCTATAGTTGTGTACAACTTGTAACAACAAACTGTGGACTTTCTTATGAAAAAGATTTTTTTTTTCACTTTTAAACAGAGCTGAAACACTAATACTTTTGCTGTCAAATCACTATAGGCATGCAATTTTTACTAATATTTTTCCAACAGACAATGGGATAACAATACGAGAATAAAATTGTCTTGTCATTATGAATGGCCAATAGCATTGCTCACCAGTCCACAGGAAATTTCATATCTGTGCAGGCGTATGAAATGACATTTTTTTGTGCATTTTAAGATACGAACCGAAAATAAACAAAACAAATTGTCTTTATACAACACAGAGATTACTGTTGAGTTGAAGGTGCGTATGGTTAATATAATAGCTAGTCGTATTCAAACAAAACACGTGTAGACTGATCATTTAGACACTTTGGTAAAGAAATTAGACCCATCCCAAGTTCCTCCCGGCAGTCAAGCTATAGTTAGTTGGTATAGTGGTGGTTAATAATGTAGAATTCTAAAAATCCGGTACAATTACGAACTATATAGAGTGGCCTTTGTCAGTGACAGTATCATTACCCATAAGGGTTGTCATAATGTGAGGGTGCAGAAAGATTGAGACACATTATAATTCGAAGACGAAGAGCTAAACAGAAGCAAAATTGGGGGAAAAATATCGAGTTTTTGTGCCATTTGAAAAAATAAAGAATGATTATTATGTGTTCAATAATAAATTCTTGATTTTTTTTCATCCTGATGTTCAACATACATAGGGGGTGTGAAAGGTTACAACCTCTGGAAAATGGCCTAATAGGATATAGAGGAGCAATATTTGCATTGTCAACATTAAACTGGCAGTGGAAATGACGTCGTTAAATGTACAACTAAAGTGCACATATAGAGCACACGGTTTCCCTCAACTAACTTTACATATGGGATATTATTATTATTATTGCAAAATATTTCAAGCTATAGCTTCCATGTTCCCCAGCAGTGCGTAACATATGGAAGGTAATAATCATTGTGAAGATAATTGCCTCATAAAAACCCAAGGCACTTGACTTGTGCACTGCGTATCTATTCTCGTGGTATTCAAATATTTAACTCTTTTCTATGCAAAGTTCAACGAGGGGAAAAGGTTAATCAAATGGGAAAAGTCAAAGTCCCTCTGCACCCCCTAAACTACTATCTATCTGCTCATATTCCAATGGAATTTTTGAGAACATTATGCTATGCTGGCTCCCAAATAAAAACAATACTGGCTCAAAACACAGAGCAAATGCAAATCATTGCTGCTACAAACAAAATATAGCAAACGTAAGAATATAATAATCAAACTAATATGATTTATTACGTATGCAACTTTAAATTAAGACAAAGTCGTACTTTTTGGTATTAAATTAAAGGGATTTTGGAAACTTGCTTTTAACATACACTATTTTATATGTTCCAACATGTGGACAAATAATTTCTACCGATTTTTTTAATATGGAAAAGTTGGATTACTGAATAGGACCTTATTGAGCATTTAGAACTTGGGCCAAATGTTTTTTGCCAATATTTTCTTTAAAATTTACCAATTCTTGTTCAATCGAAATGCGTAACCGAGTTTTCCAGTCTTCCGCATCTTGACTTGGGAATTGCTTCCCCACTTTATCCAAAAATTTGGTCATTTCTTCTATTAGCACTATAGAGTGGACATAGTCATAATATTCTCTGTCTTGTGCTTGAATTTGCTCCCATCTTTGGGAATCCTGAAAGTCAATAATGTAATCCCTATTAAAATTCATGCAAAATATCATCATATACTTACATCTTGCCAAGGAATACTCACACTGTAATCTGGAACAATTTTTGTAGAAGGAGCCTTTTCCAAATGGATTTTCATTTTCGCCTTATAATTTTCCATGCTTTCTGCCATAAACTCGTCAATCTTCAATTCTACTTTCTTCGGATTCACAATACCTCTCAAAAAGTCATATTCCTTCCTATCAATACTAGGATATCTCATAAACAGACTTTCCAAATCGTCAAAAATTTCAGCAAATCCGGAGCTCAAAAAATCCGCCCCACTCGCTATTAACCACTCATCACGGTTATCAAGTATGTTAAGACGAGTAGCTGATTTGAAATCCTGTAAACTTTTCTTCAATAAGTCAAGAGTTTCCTTTTTCAGCTTCTTTCGAGAACTGGATCGATAATTTTTCACCACTTTTAATAACCCCATCTTCCGTTTCGCTATGAATGACTCCCGGTTAGTATTAGTGCTTTGTTTCTTGCTAGCAAGTATGACATCCATTTTCTCACTCAACACGCGTCTGTATTTGTCTGTAAAAAAGGAATCCCCTCTTTTTTCAGCTTCTTTGAATTCCTTAAAAACCGTTCTCCGTACATTCTGGTCCAACATTTTAAACTCGAAATCCAGAAAAAAGGGACTGGCAGAATCCTTCGGATGCTCCAACATGGTTTTATAACGCTTACTCAATCGTTCTACCAGCTCATTATTGAAAGCATCTGCTTGCAAAAGCCGCTCAGAGTTAAGTTTTTTCAATTTTGCTCCCTCCATGTTCAATTCCTGGGTAAGTTTCACAACATAAGAATTCAAAATGCCCTCATTTTCCCCTGTACACATTTCTTTGAATTCAGATACACAAATTTCTATCAACCGGAGCACAATTTGGTCAAGATTTGAACAAATTTTGAACGTTGATCCCGTCAATTCCCTTTTAATTCTGTCCAAAAATGACTTTTTTGCATCCTCCCTCGCAATTTGGATGGTTCTCACATTACATGAATTGATTTCTTTTTTCCGCTTTTCAAACGCACCGTCCAAGAAAGTTTGTAAATTAGTTACCAACTCAGCTTGACCTGGGGATAAGTTATTCCGCATTTTTGAAACTGTGTGGATTGCAATTAGTTGGCTCCGGTCATTTGCATCTTGCAAGTTTTCATCAGACATCAAACAGCCACTGAGTTTACAACTGTGCTCCATTTTAGCTTCGTATTGCCTAATTGCTTCTTTGACGGCCATATCGTCCAGCAGTTTAGACGTAGCTTTCCAAACTGCTTGGCAGCCACATACTTTCTCATTTTCCATGCTATTCATTGTGTACAGAATTGAAGCATACTCTTCCGCGAAAGTTTTGAAATTTTCTCCTTTCACTATGTTTCCACAAATGGAAACACTTTTCAAACGACCAGAAAACAGTCTAGTAATAAAGTTTTCAATTGTTGGAACAAATCTGGGGCACAAATCACATAGTTTTAGAACATTCGCGTTCCAAAGATCCTCGGATTTAGAAGCAGCAGCAGGCATTACAAAAAATTTAGGTTTTTCGGAACAAAATTGGCCTAAGGCGTCCCATCGAAACTGGATTTTTGAGAATGTTCCCAATTTCATGATTTCATCAAAGTCTAAGAAACCAAATATCGAGTCATTTGCAGTCAATTCATTGGAAATGGAGAAAATTACTTTTTGAAAAGCGGTCCACTTTTCATGCGTGACGATTTCTTTTCCATACGTTAACATGATGTCCAATTGAGGTATGATTTTGGAATCCGTGAAGTTCAGAATTGTACAGGAAGACATTAGCATTGGGAAAAGTAAGCAAGAACAAGATTTCGAATCGGGTTCTTCTTTCCCATTCATTAAAATTACGGCCATTTCTCTCCCACGATTCTGTATTGTCAAGTAATTGTTCCAGATCCATAATCCACAGGGGTTAATTTCGTTTCGGTTTTCCCATGGAACATTGAATCCAGTTAGAGTTTCATCCTTCAGCTTGTCATAAGGAATCCAATTTTTTTCACTCCGTTGTTGTAAATATTTCAAAACGAAATTTAAGATTATTGCATTTGAACTGTAGCTGTCCCCGATTACTGACAAAAGAAAAATTTCTCGGTTTTCCGTTTGGTCGATCAGTTTTTTCAATGGCTCAATATTGATTGTTAGTTCTGAATTCACGGTTTGAATTATTGACACGGCTTCACCCAGTGGAGATGTATTGGAATCGATTGGCTTTGTTTTTGAAGTTCCTGAATTAGTAAATATTTGTGCTACAAAATTGAATATCTACTCTGCAGTACAATTACATGGCGAGAAAAAAAAATACCTGCAATGGGAGTAATCTCCATTTTAGCTTCCAAAATTACCTGTACAGCCTTACGAAACTAAATTTTTCTGAATTTTAAATGTATTGCTCAGATTTGAATTAATTTAGCAATTAAGCACGTCTAGACTTATTTTTAGTTTGTCCTCAATCCGTGACATTTGTGTTTATCATTGGCGCCATACAGTATGCATCTTGATTTCAACGCTGATTTCAAGCAATACAAATGAAAATGAATAGCCAAGCATAAGCAGTATTACATAGACAGACGATAGACAGACTAACTAACTAACTAACTATACCTGCAGATTTACAAAAATTCGTGCAACAAAGATTATTTCTACACTACTACAGGCCATATAAAAAGTTAGCTATCACTAAAGCTTTGATTCAATACAATTCATCCCCATTCTAAAACGGATTTCTAAGCAAATCCATAATAATGGAAAAAGAATACCGCTGAATTCACTACCTACAACATCAGTTTCAGTCAGTAATCAACAACTGAATAAAAGTTCAACTTTCTGCTCTTATTTAGATTCCAGAAATAATGATAAGGACACAAAGATAACAACAATAGTCTTTCTGTTGAAAGCAACCCACATAAATATTGCATATAATGTTCCACACGGCAACAATATTTTTTTGCCTACTTTAATATTCAAGCTAAGCTCCTACAATCCTACATTAGTGTAGTTACGTTACACATACACATGTACGTACGTGCTCTATCCATTTTTCTTCCTTTTCTGTTAACGAGCTTTGATGCCCTTTAAAATGCATATATGGTTCGTATGCTAATATTGTTAGTTGTTACCGTAAATAGTTTATTTACTTGCATACAATGATTGCATTACATTTTATGTCTACATCTTCAATACCCAGGCCAAAATCTACTACTTTCCTGTTCCTCACTGCCGTACATGTAGCTAAAATTTAGAACAGCCAAACATTTTGTTGTTGTTGCTTTAGTCAACATTATGTGTAAATTCCTGTAGGAAGCTTCCATAATATGAAGGCCTTAAACCAAATTTTTCAACTATTTCTGTATGCAAACATTTGAAAAAAACGTGAACGTAAAAAGGGTAGCAGCGTTCAAACTAACTAACTAACTAACTAACCAACCATCTAGTGTGCAATGCATATTATTCGGGAATCAAATAATGGGGGATGCCGTCGACGAAACTCCGAGTCTGGGTACAGAGCCCATGGGGTCGCTTATATTTATTTACGAGTGACTAGCATGCCACTTAGGAACTAACTTGCGTTAACTATCTAAAGTACACATTGTCATCACATCACTATGGTTAACTCCAAGTGCTTAAGCTTTTATCTCCCAAGATACTTGCAAGTTGGTAAAAGTACACAGTATACGTACACACTATACCCGGCCTAGCTTGCTCTCCTCATATACTCTCACTCACAGTCACTTGAAACTTTCTTGTTTGTTACTATTACTTTCCCTTGTAGTACTTTTTACTTTGACACTGCATAATCCACCTATAGTTAGTTAGTTAGTTAGTTAGTTGTGTGATTAAAAACGTAGATAGATAGTTATATTGTGGGTTCGGCTTTTGGGGTTCAGTCATAGTCGTCAATACTAACTAACTAACTAACTCTGCTGAAACTTTAAGTAAACAATAAATAATTTTTGCATAGTGTTAGTTAGTGGAGATTGCCAAGGATTCGAGTTAGCCCTAGAGGTTAACACTGGAAACTTTTACATGCAATTATTTGATGAGAGTTGTTTTCGTTTCTACAATCCATTGTCGTAGATTGAATCCACACGGTGTCGGCTATGCATACTAAAAATACACTTTTTACACATCTTTGCTAAACTAAATAGGGGAAAACGTTGAAATTTCGGGCTTTGCTTTTCAAATTCATCTTTTTAAGTTTTTTTGTATCATTGAATAGAGTGCCGCCAGTCCGATATTGCATTTTGTAAGGATAACGTTTTAAATACCAAGAATACTATTCAATTTCTTTGAAAGTAAAACAAAACCCAGTGGAAAATGCATTCTGAGGAAAAATAATGATTATTATTGTTACCTCTTCGTCAAATTATGAAATGTTTAAATTAAAACTGTAACTAAAAATAGTTAGCTGGAATCAGAAAACATTGCGCAAAAAGAGCATGGAGCCCGGCCGTCCATGGATGATGAAAGAGGAAGTGGTAAATTGGAGAGATAAGCTAATTTGCGCAACTCTTTTCATCCTGTGGCATAAAAGTTTTGAACCAACTCAACATAGATTTATACGTGGAGAGCTTTTTTTTCTTCCTACTGCTTCCTTGTGCTACATGAACAACCTATTCACTGCTCTCTGTGTTCAAGTCAACTTGGGTTGTTGACTTTAAAAATTGTTTGAGAGCAACAAACATAAATGAATGGCCAAAGTTTTCATTCTGTGTTCATTAAACCACATTTTGGGGAGAGTGCTTTATGTCGATTTTCACCGTAAACTTTCAAATTATAGGTAACTTGAAACGTTAGTTTAAAAAAATACTGATCAAGTTTTCATGTATGATAAACTAGTTTGAACGGCTGTATGCTACGGAGTGAGCACAATTGTTTCAGTTCAATTTCATTTTTAGCATTGTTTTGCTTTGAATCCCGAAATTTGTAATCATTCAATTGAAGTCAACAATACCAATTGAGGATGGCAAATACAGCTTATGGTAACGAACGAACTAACTAACTGTTTTTCCCATGTAGAGTCAGATGTGCACTCCACTCACTTAAACGATGTAATTGAGTTGCAGCTAAAATCGGCAGTAAATCTTGCACCGGCAGCTTATAATAGCGGAAAGGAAATTTTCTGTGCATCCCCGAAACAAGTTAGATAGTTGCATGGCAAGCCATAAATATTGATTCTTTCACTTCAAATAATGTGGTGCACAAAAATTTCGAAAAAAATCTGTTATATCGAATTTCATCCATGTAAAATCATTTTTTCAAAAGGTTGAAAACAAGGGAACTTTGTAAATGTTTCGTTCACAATAGAACTATAGGCAGAACGACCTTTTTTCACCATCTATTGTATTTTCTATCCAATTTAGATCTTAATTTCACACAGCTTTTGCTTTCTACCTTTTATCAGCAGCTAAAATATTGTGGCAAGTAAGTAAATACAAAAATCATACTCTAGCTATCTATAGTTTCCAAAAATTTCTAAAATTCTGTACAGAAGTGTATGCATTCAGCATCCGGTTCTCCCCTTGCATTGTTGCATTCAATCTGACTCACTGAAACTTGCTATGAATAGTGAAACCCTAAAGCCATACATATGTGGAAGTATACATGATAGTGTTTACCTTGCAAGATTTGAGTTCCACCAAAATAGCTCCTGCATTCTTCAAATATGGAATCTGGATAAATGATTATTATGATTATGTACACAGGAAGTGACGTGAATGGGGTGGATTTCATTCCCATCTCCATAACTAACAATGATAGGGAACTTGATAGGCCCATTTTGAAATACCCGTGTAAGGAAGGAAATGAGGCATGTTATAGTTTGATGGCATGCATATTTTTGGCCCCAAGCACTTTTAAACTATTTTGGCATCACAGACAGTCAAAATAAACATTTAGTTAGTTAGTTAAAATGTAAAATTTTTATTTCCATTCAATGTTCTAAGGGTATAAAAGTTTTTTTGCCAAGAATTAATATGCATACATGATATTGGATTGTAAAGTTTATGCTTGCAAAGTCAGACAAACCTGTCAAATCAATGAAATGTTTTTTTGACAATAGCTTCTTTCGTATTCCACGGAAGTTTGCTATTCCCTGCTTGCAAATGCTTAACGTTAAGCGAGGAATTAAAAACTTTTACTTTCTACGCATCTTTAACAAGTCTTGATTACAAGGGAATGTAATTCATCCCACACTAGTTTTCGTATTAACTGGAGCGGCAATGAAATATATGAGTGCAGAATTTTATTCATTAGTGTGTATATTTAGAATATGGGAAATTTCCAATAGTGTCAAAAGCATGAAAATGTCAACTTTCTCCCACACATTTAGTAAACCTTCATTTCATAATACCAGATAGAAAACAGATGAATTTTACTTGATTGAAACACTATACTAACCTATAGATTTCTAGTTTTCGAAATGTGTGAATAATGGATTAGAAATTTTTAGCTAAGAACATGACTAGACATTTAACGGTGGAAAAGGAATGGAGTGAATTTTTACGTGCTTAAGAAAATGAAACCAAACCACACATGAGTTTAGATGAGTATAGTTGTACACGTTAGTTGGTTAGTAACCAAATTTTCATACTCCAGTTGCTCCCAAAAGTTTCTTTCCGGAACCGGCCCACTTTATATAGTACTATCTAACTAACTTCTCGTCAAATTAAACAATCGATCCTTCACTCACTTCTTTGAATTCTGTATTAGACGTGTAGTCAGTTTCTCTCACGTCTCATTATAAAGGTCGGTATCTGTGTCCAACCTTTGGGAAATTTTTTTTTCTTACAAACTCGGATAATACTAGGTGGCTTTCAATGGAATTTTTATTTCAATAGGTTAAAAATATCTAGAAACTGTGATATTTTAAGGTTTTCATGTGTTTAGCTATGTTTTTATTGATAAATTAAGAAAGTAGAGTAAAAAATCCATTTAAAACGTGAAAAAGATTCCTAATTTCTTCTTTTGACCTGCGGATCCTATAAACCCTTGTTAAAAGTTTCATCCCTCATGAATATTGAATGGTGACTGGTTTAATGCAGCCACCGCTATTATATTCAATGCATGACATGACAAGCATACAACACGCATCTAGTTAGTTAGTCAGTTAGTTCGTTGTTACTTACTTAATCAAACTTCCGTTCCACCCCTGCCCAATATAACTTGATAAAAGTCACTTTTAATTTTGTGGTTTTTGGTATTCAGCCCCATTTCATGAATATTGATATCACAAGTTAGTAACTAACTTACTAACTAACTAACTACACTAACAAGCTCCATAAATGTCAAACAAGTTTACATTTCACTCTGTTCCCCCTATTGTTTAGTGTGCGAAATCGCCGAGTTGTCAAAATTCCCAAGAAATCTATAAGAACAGTATATTTTGAAAACTCACCTCCTCCCACGTGTTATTCATCTCAATAAAGACACAAAACTCACATGTGGTCTCTAAATGAGAATCCAAACTTTTGAAATTGTTTCAACTTTTACACTTGAAAATCACAACTTTTGTCATAACCCATTCTTGAAGGAAGCACAAGTGGCTTTTCTTTGAAAATCAAGTCATAGTCTGATGGCCCATTAAGTTGTTTAAAAAGTAACTTGCTCTCAGAAAATAATATTCAGGGAGCATGGCATCAGAAACTGCCAGGAACATAAATTATGTTAATTTTGAAATTTATATTGCATTGACAGCTGAAAGTTACATAAAATAAGTTAGCCTCCTGTGCTATGTATGTTCTATTCCGGTATGCAAATGTATTGATGATTTGCAACATGCGAAATAAAAAGAGCACAAAATTTTATTATCCACCCAAACTATGCAAAAGATGACATTTGCATCCATTCAGTTCAAAAAGAGTTTTTCACAAATTTATAACTTTTCCCATTTTTCATCAAGTTAGTATACTATAGTGTGGTGCAAAGAAAAATGGACCTATGCTATACGTTACATACAGCTAGCTAGCTAGCTAACTAACTAACTAACTAACTATAGAAGATTCCCCATTTGCTCACAAAATTTCATTCACTTGCTTTCTCCAAAATTATCTGGCTATCATATTTCCTTGGCTTAAGTAAGCATTGTGTTAATTCGACATGATAATGAACCCCTTGGGACGAGATGTGCATTAAAACTGAATACGTGGTTTGTTCCGGCTTCTCTACTCTGTTATTAACTGCTACTCATTGTATCATACCAGGGTCCGGAAATTTTTGGAATAGACGCATTCTAAGAACTATTCGGTGCTACTTTTTATCAGCCACTACGTTATAGGCAAGCACCTAAGTAAGTTGGTTTAAAAATTACACTTTTAATACAGCTGTATATAAGCTGAATCTGGAATAGTACGATTTTTAATACAGTTTTTTTAGAAATATGTCAGTCAGCACTCACCAGACCGTTTTTTTTTGCTAAATATAGGTAAAACCTGATCCTTTTCAAAAGTTATATTATTTACTTGAGAAACGATTCTGTATATAACAATATACAACAAACTGTGGAGGAGCAGGAAACAAACTGTAACATGTCAATTTTATGAAAGAAAGTAAAATGAAGCTCCGAGTTTCAATCTCCTGACAAATAAATCCCCCAAGACAAACTGTGTTTATCAAGCAGATGAGTTATCATCACAACCTGCTGCTCCTATTCACAGGAGTAAGTAAGCAAGTTTTGCATTCATAACTTAAAGTACTTGGACGAACACTATAAAGTGTGGAACAATGCAACTTGTAGGAAATAATGAAAGCCAAATTTAAGTTTATCGAATAATACAAACTGATTTCCTAGAGGGAATTCATATGTCGCTTCACGTCACAAATGCATGAATAAGTTCCAGAGGAAACTGTAGTTTTAGAACAATGAGTTTCCATAGAATACACAGATATCTTTAGTTTAAGATATATTTTTAGCAAAATGTATACAAAAACAAAACATTTTTCTGTCGGTTTTTGTGAAACCATGCAATCAATGAGTTTTATGATACAGAAAGCTTAAATTCTGACGAGAGAATTACTAGGGAGAACTTATTTAATGTATTGTAACATAACATACAATAAAAAATGACTGACTGTTCGAACGTCAAAAGTTGATAATACTATGCTGTTGTGAATTTCAATAATAGAAAACAGATAAAGTGACTGGAAACCAAATAAATGCTGACTTGGAGAACAAGCTTTTGTACATCACTACAAAATCAACTCCCCAAAGGTTACTATGTAAGCTCTCAACAGTTTCCAGATTTTGGATCCGAAATCGGAATTCATTACCTTCCACAGCTTTGATTTTGCTTGACAGCATGAGGATAGTAAACAGCTACAATATAAATAGAATGCACGAAAATCTTTCCTAATGCAACTACTGCTTAAAATTCCAATTTTGAGAAAACACTTGAAATACGTCATCTAAAAATTTTGGTGCCTTGTCATAAAGGCCAAATGTTATAATTTTATGCAAAATATTTTTTTGCACTAAAAAACTGAAGCCGACTTTGGAAATTTTACACGCAAAATAATCCGTTTCTCTTGTGATCTGACAGTCGGCACATAATATTCCGGGAAATGGTTATGAAACTTGCCTAGTATTTCCTAATATGATGAGATTTGAAAGGTATATGAGATGCTGATCTCATCTTGTGGACACAAAAGTCGCCACAATAAGTTTGAAATCCTTTCACTATAGACGTATCTCTTAGAATCTACTAGTTGGTGTTGGTAGTACATTACACAAAATTGCTTGTTTACGAAGAAAATGAAATGTGCTGTTAAGCATTCCACATTTCACAGAAATTCCTATGGCTAAAATCTGCAGTGTCCCAAGTAGTAGAGAAACACACCTGTGTGTTATGAAAAGGATTTAATTTGGGTGAGAAGAGCATGTGTACAGCATTATTGCCCCTAATTCCAAGGCAAACACGTATGCATTGGTAATTGTGAATTAGTAAAAGCCGCTTCCCATGATAGTGTGCAAACTTTGTTTGAGAGAGTGGAGAAAACTTATCCAATTATTTCACTCAACAAGATACGCATACAAATTAATAATCACTTTTGGCTTATAAACTGGGAAAATTGAAGAGCCAAAAGGAAATTAAAAACGGTCTACTGAGTTTATCCATGATGAATACAATTAGCGAACGCTTGGTCACTCTTTTGGCACAGTACAATCATTGGTGTGGAACGAAAAATTTACTCTTTTTCCAGCTTGGTCCGCAAAATGAGAGAATCCCGTTGGCTTTCGTTCACACGTGCATACTACCATGGTTTTTCTGCCCGTCAGATCTCTCATTATTTATCATGAGCAAGTTAATTTCCGGAAAATGATGACTCCCTTTATTTGCAGGTATGGAGTGGTGTACCAATCCCAGAGGTCGGTTTTCTCCGTATCAACAACGTCAGTTAAAAAACATTTTGTGAACTTTTGTCTCTCAAAAAAGTCAGGTTATGTTTAAAACAGAAAAGTGTTTCATCCCTCCTATGTGGACACAGACATTTTTTTTTTAAATTCATGGAAAATAAAGATGCAACAAATACAATACATGGCCCTGTTTTGTGTTTTGTTTTTCAATTGAATAGCGGAATGTGCTGAATTCTCTGTGATAAAATTAAAGTCGAAAGGAGATGGTTACCGATCTCTCCGAATGCAATACATGTGCTCATCTGTTGTATAAAATATGAACGTGATTGTGAAAAGTAATGATGATGAAAACATAGAAAACGGGATGGTGAAAAGGCATGAACGGAACATAGTGGTGCATATTGCGTAACGTAACATATGGAATCCAATGATAACTACATTCTCATCCAAATGACGCGTCTGCAATTCGTTGTGCACCCATACGCCCTTTTAATTCACTGCTCCGTCTTTGGCAAACGTACCATATTGCGTATATGGGAAATATAGTATACCGCACAACCACACTCGTGTGAATCTGCAAGAACATCATTTTTTCATTCAACTGTGTAATTGCCTTTTCATCCTGGTTCAATACATTAATTGGTCACGCCTTGAAAATGCAAAGTAAAAAATGAATTATAGTTTTTACTGATTATGCATAGCAAAATCTTAAGAAATGTTTAGTTTTTACATATTGCTCAAAATTTTTCACATTAGGATATTTTTTAAAATGTCTGCAATACAAAATGACAAAAACAAACACGATTTGAAACAAAACTGTTTGCATAACCGAATTATTATAAATTGGCTGTATTACAATGACCAGCGTAAAACTTTCCGCCAAAACGAAACATAATGTATGCAAAAAAAATTTGCACACTTTTGCACTAATGTTGACCTACCATAAAATATCAAAGGAGGAGTCTCATTGTATGCATTTAAATGGTAGCAAATGACTGGTTTGCAAGTAATTCGAATGTCTTTTTGTCATGAAGGATGTACACATTGTCAATATTTGAGGAGACCATTACCTGGAGCAAAGTAGGTAAAAGATTGAGCTGAGAAGATCAAAAGACGTGGACTTGCGATGCTCCTTTGAGACTAAATAACTCAGAAATGACATCCCTTTCCATTACTCTAATTGCAAAGATGAAGATGTAGACTCTCCGGATTCCACAAAAGGTTCTCTCACCCATTTACAGGAGCAACAAAAAATAGTCCAAAAAAAAAAACTTCACGTTAGTTTTCAGACAATCATTGTCTTGCAAACTCTGTATATTCGTGAAATTTCTGATTTTAAAAAACTAACTCAACCTAAATGTAAAATCCATAATGAAAAACTGTATGCATGATTTATGAGAAAAGAGAAATCTCGTTTGTCACGAATTCTAAAGCCTAATGTAACGTGCATGGTTTTCAGAAAATTCAACATACCCACTCTTTCATTATTTCATGTATCATTTACTATGACAGTTTAAATCTGTCATTTTAAAGTAGAAATGCGTTTATATAGCTTTAAGAATGAGCTGTCCCAAAAAAAGACAACTTACTTTTGTAAAAACATGATATTAAGTGTAATTCGCAATTCGCAAAAAGCTTACTTTGAAATGCATGAATAATTAAACAATACTTACTCCTTAATTGCTCCTACTTACTTACTAACTTACTTCTAGTTCATTAGTTAGTCAGAATGTTAGAGAAGCGCACGATTTTCAAATCATTAATTCATACTATAGAGAAAGAAGGAGAATTTTCACAAAATTCAGTCATTGCAAATCTCACCCAGATTTGCAAGTCTTGGCTCTTTTATCCCACTTACTTGCTTATGCAGAATGTCAAAGTCAATCCACTCCACAATGACAAATAGAGTAGGAAGGATTTGGATAAAACTGGAGTAGGCACCACACACATATGTAATACATGTGTCACTCAGTTTGAGTGAGCACTCTTATCATATATTTTCCTTGGGGAACATTTAATTTTTTTACAAAATTTGAATCTCATTATTTTTTAGGTCACTGGATATCTTACATTTTCATTGTATTCATACACTGTAATGCAAATTTATTTACTCAGTCCAACTAACTCTACTACTGTTTTGGATTTTTAACACTCATTAGTCGCCAACCTAAAGCGTT
>Ga0210040_10005796_pt1 | contig 15599 bp, 19 predicted proteins | sample CryGeyCG12114_NA_FD_185462 | JGI IMG/M metagenome (GOLD analysis project Ga0210040, IMG submission 185462) | Groundwater microbial communities from aquifer - Crystal Geyser CG19_WC_8/21/14_NA (SPAdes) (version 2) | ecosystem: Environmental > Aquatic > Deep subsurface > Groundwater | place: USA... | reverse complement strand
TTGCAGGCAGGTTGCATGTCATAATCGTAGAAATCCACGAACAAATATGGAACTATATTATGTGACATCTGTTGAGTTGAGTATTAAAGTTGAGTGAGTAGCAATAATTAAAACATCTGTTGTCTGTTAAGCAGTGGAGATTCTCAAATCTAAAATTTTTCAGCATTGTTTTTTGAAGTATGACGTATTGTAATGTAGACGTATAAGACGTACCATCAAACAAATATGTTTCCGACAGGATCAATATTCGGATCACCAGAAGGCACAGAGGGTGCAGCACTACTACTAATATTGGAAGACGACTGTAGAAAGCCAATAACTTTGTCTTTAATATTTTCAACCCTACTATTAGTGTGCTTGTCGCTTTCCGTTTGCAATGGCATCGAAGGAGAATTTTTCAAAACAGTCTCCGTATCATGAGTTTGGACAATAGCTACTTCTAAGCGTCGCTGGCAAGCATCAAGATCATTCTAAGCATCAGAAATCAATAAATAATAAAAGTAACACCAGTAACATACATGTTGTATGCAATTGTAAAAAACGATAAACAAGTCAAATACCTGCAAACGTGACATCTCCTTTTCATGGTTGCTCTTCGACTGGATATAATCTGTACGAAGAGACTGCTCAGATACAGTTAACGAAGATTTTTCCTGCTTTAAACCAACGTAAGACTTTTCTAATCGTTGCTTGTACTCGAAGAGAGCTAGAATCAAACATATAAGTCATTTAAACCTCCAGTGTATGAGTGTATGCGGATCATGCCATTTAGTCCAATTAGGTAGGCAACACTCTTACAATCAAATTGCTGAAGCAAGCTGCTGTACTTCGAATCCAACTGAGTATACGTTTCTCGAGTCTTCTCCAGCTCATCGTGAGTTTTTTGGAGCAAAACCAGAAGAGTGATCATACAGAAAAAGGCACAGCCCACCCCAAATACTGTCTGGTAATTCAATCTTGCAGACATGGCTTTATGTTGTAGGAAATTCAAACCGCGACTAGAAAATAGAGATGCTTTATATCTCGTAGCCACAATCAACAATCTCTACACAATTTTTCAGTTACGAACTTTCGAAACAACCGATAGAAATACGCAATAACTTGCCAAACTTGTTAAGCAAAAATGCAATTAAATTAAATCACACCATATCAGCGCGACTTCTTCAAACACTAAAACATAAATACTTCATCTAAACTTGAAATAACAACTATGAACAACAATGAAAATGGCAATCAGAGCAGAATAAAATCGACAGTTATGTAAACTACAAAAGAACCTAACAATTAAAGTTACCGTTACTTATTGTTGTTCCGAATGAACTGCCAACTGGGACAGCATCTGTCAACAAAAACAACGATCTTCAACCAGCATCATTCCCGCAAATAAAAATCCTACTGGCAGCTTGAGTACCTATTGCGTCAAAGCACGAACAAAGCAAAGGTTTTCAAGCGCGAAACTCAAATCTTCACGTCGGTAGTGAAAATCAGTATATTGAACATGGATACTCTTAAACATTATCATTTCATTTATATATAACAGCCATTAAAGTGTTTAAAAGAATTAGTTTTAAACCAGAAATGATTAAAAATGTCTTCTAGAGATGTTAAACATGAAGTGAATCACAGTCGATCCAGAAATGACCGTGATAGAGACCGACGGGATCACCGACACGATTCTAGCAAATCAAAACACGATTTGTCATCGTCTTCAGGGAGAAAACGACACAGGTCTCAATCCCCTCCGGGAAGAGGAAATGTCCAAAATGGAAGGATTCATAGTGATCACCAGAAGAAAGAAGAAGAAGAAGATGACTTATTTAAGAAGCCTGAAGTTAAAGTGAAAAAAGAACCTTTGTCATTGGAGGAATTGTTAGCGAAAAAGAAAAGTGAAGAAGAAGCTAGGAGCAAAGTAATAAACATCTGTCTTTTTTCTTGTTTATGGCTAATACACGAAATTAATTTTTGAATTCATGCTTATTATTATAAATTGCAGCCCAAGTTTTTGACGAAAGAAGAACGAGCTGCTGAAGCTCTTCGAAGACGGCAAGAGGATGTGGAAAAAATGCGGAAGAAAATGGAGGAAGAGAGGAGTCAGCGGATGAATTTTCAGAGGGATGCGGAAGATTCCAAAAGATCCGATCGGGATAGAGATAGGGAGGCACGGCGAAGAGAAAGGGAGAGAGAGCGTGAGAGAGAAAGAGCAAAAGAAGTAAGTCTGTCAGATGAAATCCCAACCAATCAGTCGATCCTCACTCTTAAAAGTTGTAATGTATGTTTTTAATTTTCTGCTATGCAGGCTTCTGACAGTAAGGGTCAAGGTTCCTCCAACGCTTCTGTTCCCGAACTTACCGAGAAGGACAAAGAAAAGGAACTTGAAGCTATTAAAGATAGATATCTTGGGATGGTAAAGAGAAAACGAAGGATGCGTCGACTAAACGAAAGAAAGTTTGTGTTTGATTGGGATGCTACAGAGGATACATCTGTAGATTACAATCCTTTATACAAAGAAAGGCATCAGGCTCAGTTTTTTGGACGAGGGCATGTGGCTGGAATCGACATAAAAGCCCAAAAAAAAGATCAGTCTAAATTTTATGGAGATTTATTAGAAAAGCGAAGAACTGAGGCAGAGAAAGAACAAGAAAAGTAAGTTGTGGTCATTTTCGTCGTCGTTTGTGTCATATTATCCCTTTTCCTGATACAAATATATGCATTTACGACATTTGCATGCAGCCACTAGATAACTAGACTATATGCTCATTATTTTTTAGGGTTCGCCTGAAGAAAGTCAAGAAACGTGAAGAAAAGGAGAAATGGGATGACCGACATTGGAGTGATAAGAAAGCAAGTGAAATGAATGAGAGGGATTGGCGAATTTTTAGAGAAGATTACAACATTAGTATCAAGGGGGGTCGCATTCCAAATCCAATTCGAAACTGGGAAGAATCAAGTATTTCCGAAAACATTAAAAAAATTATTGCAGAAGTGGGTTACAAAGAACCCACTCCAATTCAACGACAAGCTATTCCTATTGGTTTATTGGTAATTTGAACTAACTAAAATGTATAAAACTATGGCTTAAGGCATAAACGTTAATTGAATTCATTTGGAATTATTGGAATCTATCTTTGAATTTAGAATCGTGATATCATTGGAGTTGCTGAGACTGGTTCTGGAAAAACTTTAGCTTTTCTCATTCCTCTGCTCGTATGGATTAGTAGCTTGCCGAAAGTTGAAGTGAAACAAGCTGTTGACCAAGATCAAGGACCATACGCTATTATACTTGCTCCAACTCGTGAGTTGGCTCAGCAAATTGAAGAAGAAACAGCAAAGTTTGGAACCCCGTTGGGCATCAGAACCGTTGCTGTTATCGGTGGATTATCCCGAGAGGAACAAGGTTTCCGACTTCGATTGGGTTGTGAGGTATGACATCACAAGTTTTCATCCATTTGGTTTTTTACCGTTACATTCTAACTCTATTTTACTACTCATCTAGATTGTTATTGCAACCCCTGGACGTTTGATAGATGTATTGGAAAACAGATATTTAGTTCTGAATCAGTGTACTTACATTGTGATGGACGAAGCAGATCGCATGATAGATATGGGTTTTGAGCCCGATGTACAAAAAATCTTGGAGTATATGCCCGTCACGAATCAGAAGCCCGACACTGAAGAGGCAGAAGATGAACAAGTTCTGATGAAAAATTTTTACACTAAAAACAAATACAGACAAGTGCGTTTAAATTTTTGCCAGTAGCTTTGTTTGAAGGTTTTAGAAGCTATTTATTTATGTGTTTTTGTTTTGTTACAGACTGTCATGTTTACGGCTACTATGCCACCGGCTGTTGAAAGACTGGCCAGAAGTTATTTGCGTAGACCAGCCGTGGTGTACATTGGATCCATTGGCAGACCAGTAGAGAGAGTAGAACAAATTGTGTACATGGTTTCAGAAACAGAGAAAAGAAAGAAACTCATTGAAGTTCTTAATCGTGGTGTGGAGCCACCAATTATTATATTTGTCAACCAGAAGAAAGGAGCGGATGTACTGGCCAAGGGCTTGGAAAAATTGGGAGTAAGTTCTTTTTAGCACAAATTGGTTACTATTAACTTGATTTCTAATTATTATGGTTAAATTTTATTACTTACAGTACAACTCATGTACTTTGCATGGCGGTAAAGGCCAAGAGCAAAGAGATTACGCACTCCACAGTCTCAAAAGTGGAGCTAAGGATATTCTCGTGGCTACTGATGTGGCTGGTCGAGGTATTGACATTAAGGATGTCAGTCTTGTCTTGAATTATGACATGCCTAAGACGATTGAAGGTAAGATACATGTTTTTTTATTTTTTCTATTAGACAAGTTAGTATGCATTTAGAAAACGTTAAATCCCTTGAGTTCGTTAATTTTAATATAGCAAAGTAAAAATTTTTAAAGTTAGTATGCCTTGGTTTATTTCATACTTGACTTTTTTGCTCCGTGCTTAGACTACACTCACAGAATTGGGCGTACTGGACGTGCTGGAAAGAAAGGAATTGCTATCAGTTTACTGACAAAAGATGATGCTCCACTATTTTATGATTTGAAACAATTAATCGTATCTAGCTTGGCATCTACTTGTCCTCCAGAATTAGCGAACCATCCGGATGCACAACATAAACCAGGCACTGTAATGACCAAGAAACGCAGGGAAGAGAAAATATTTGCTTAAAGTTAACTACTATAATATGTTAAATGTTAAGTTACAGTATTGCAAAAAGTTATAAAATATAATATGGAATGTGGAGTGTGGAGTATCATTATCACCTAGTTTTACTGTATGAATGTTCTGTAGCTGCAGACAATTCACATTTCTATTGAATTTTGTGTGTCATATAGATAATAAGTGGAACCCTGTACCCTGTAGAGCCTTGTCTGAAAATAAAGGAAAACAATTTTACTAAAAGTTTCGATAATTTTTATTGTGTTCTCGTTCAACTTTTTAGACTTTAAAGAATGAGTTGAGTTCTTGAGAAGTAAATTATAATTTATTAGTAACAAGACATTGGACAGTTTTCAGTGGAGTAGCGAGATGTCATACACTCAGCGATGGTGGGAATCTTTTCAGTTCAAACCTACAAGGTTTCATTTATTTACTTCCCATCCGATCCGAACTCCCAAGATTTTGACAGGGAGATTGATGGCTCATTTTGTTAAATAAAGAATATTAAAGAATGAAGGATTAAGGAAAAATTAAACTGCCCATTAAAATAAATAAAATGGCATCAAGCGAGTCCCAAAATTTTGAGTCTACTGGGGAAGTGCATTGCAGCGAGATCATTCAATTAAACGTTGGGGGCACAAGGTACAGCTGTGTTAATTGATTCAGATTTATTGTTATTACAAAACAGCATAAGGACTTGTTTGTAAATAAATTTCAATGATTTCATCACAGGTATAGTACAAGTACTCAAACACTTACATGGATCCCTGACTCTTTCTTCACGGCTCTTTTGAGTGGACGAATCTCATCTACGAAAGATGAATCTGGCGCATATTTTATTGATCGGGATCCAGCACTCTTTGCCCTTATTTTGAACTATCTTCGAACAAGAGATATTGATTTACGCAGTGTCGATGTACGGACACTAAGAAATGAAGCTGAGTTTTATGGAATCGTTCCCCTATTGAAACGGTTAGCTCTTTGTGAGGATTTGGACTTTTCTTCTTGCGGAGATGTCTTGTTTTATGGATATTTATTGCCTCCTCGTAAGCTCATGTCTATAAACTAAAGTCTGTGAAAACTTTCTCACGTAAAATTATAATTCCGGCCTCCGACTGAAACATTTTTATAGCTATTGAGAGCGCATTATTGAAACCACCGCAATCTACTGGAGACGCATCTAAAGGGAAAGATTGTAGTGGTAGCAAATCAACTGGAGTTGTTAAAATTCCTGAGCCTTGTAACAAAGGCTGCCCAAGCCATTCCAGGAATAGTAGCACTGGTAGTAGCAACGGATTCAGTTGGAATGGATCCCGAACTGCTTGCTCTAGAGGGTAAGCTTATATCTTTGTGAATAGGTCGTAGTTTTGGATCTATCGTAGTCATATGTCTGTGAAGAATAATTAAATGACAAAATGCTATTCAAGCCATTCCAGAAATCCTTCTTTGGACGCACGTCATTCCAGGAATTCATCTGCAGATCTAAACAAATATTTCAAGACTGAACTCTCTCTTCTTTCTCAAGTGTCTTGGGCGGATCCCCTACGAGTTAAAATGGTGAGAGCTCATCAAAATTGGATAGCCGCTGCGTTTCCTCATTTTGTATCATGCTACAGGTTTGCGCAAATATTTTATTATTTCACTACTATCTAAAATAAAATAACTTTGGTCTTAAATATTTACCTGCCAATTTTCTTTACCAAAGAGTCAAGGATTCCACTGGATGGCAGTTGATATTTACTAGTCCCCGAATTGATCACACTATTGATCGACTAGCTATAAATGCTAAAATAAGTCCGGGTCAGTCATCTATCAATAGTGACTCCAAAATGGTGGCCATTGCTGCTGGTTGTACAGTAGTAATGTGGAGCATAACAGATGAAGGAAAACGAACTGATATCGGTATGCGCTTTTGATTTATTACTATTTCGCTTTCGCTATCAACCTTGCAACAAATACTAGAAACAAATATTTTTATGCAGGTCGCTTTTCATTGCCAGTACCGGTGGATTATTTATTTTTCATTGGAACCCAACTCGTGGCACTATCGCAGAGTGGGAAAATTGGTGTATGGCATTCCATGACACAACATGTTTTAGTTCAGGATATCGTTCCTATCATGTCATTTGACACTGCTGGATCCTTTCTGCTTTTGGGATGCAGCAATGGGGCTATTTCATACATTGGTACAATTTGGAAATTCTATACAATATCTTGGTTTTATTACCTTATGCGAATCGGGATCTTCTGTATTAAGCTGGTTTAATTTTTACTTTAAGATATGCAAAAATTCCCTCTACGTATGAAGGATAATGATCTTCTGGTAACAGAATTGTACAGGGATCCCTCATCTGAACCAATCTCATCCATTTCTGTGTATTTAACGCCAAAGACAAGTTAGTTTGCAATTTTACGCATCTAATAACCATTTTCCCCAACTGATTGAGTAAACTACTATATATTGAACGTATTTCCACAGATTTATCAGGAAATTGGATAGAAATTGCCTACGGAACACAATCTGGGATGGTTCGTGTAATAGTTCAACACCCTGAAACTGTTGGACATGGACATGGACCTCAACTTTTCCAAACATATACTGTGCATAGAAGTCCTGTGACCAAAGTAAAGCTAACTGAAAAGTATTTGATATCAGTATGCAGTGAATATAATCATGTAAGGAGCTGGACGGTGACTCGATTTCGAGGGATGATATCAACTCATCCTGGCTCCACTCCCTTATCATCTTTTAAGATTGTCGCACTCGATGATTTCAATGAACTAGATGCGACTGCTATTGCTAATCATCCTGGTATAAAAAACTGAAAATTCTAGAAAAAAGTGGTAAAATTTTGACTATTTTTAAAGCTTTTGATAATTTTAGGTCCTTATGGCGAACAAGATGATGAACAAGTTTTCATTCAAAAAGTAGTGCCAGAAACTGATCAATTATACGTTCGGTTGGCTTCGAATGGGAAACGGTGAGGGAATCGATAATCATACCATAATGCTTAGGAACATCGGATTCATTAGTTGCACCTTTCTTGAAACCTTGATATTTTTTTCTCTTTAGAATTTGCTCTATTCGCTCGGTAGATGGAACAACAATCACCTCATTTTGTGTCCATGAATGTGAAGGCTCCAGTCGAATGGGCTCAAGGCCTCGTCGCTTCATTTTTACAGGTCACTCAGGTGGTGCAATTCAAATGTGGGATTTGACTACAGCGCTATCCATGCATGCTAAAGGAGAACCTTGTAAGTATAAGTGCCCTCATAATATCTCCTCCTTAGTAGCCTTAGTTTGCGCCCATCATGTTAGCATTAGTGTAGAATTCTCTCTGACTGTGATTCATTTTGACATCAGCTACACAAAGATCTGGAGGACCCACCTCTGTGGAATTACTTCGACTTCTTGATCAATGTGACTTAAGTGTGTCATCCGGTTCTACTCCAAGTATTTCTCCCTCTCCGTTCCCTGCATTTTGCGGCCAGTCCCAGCGATTGAAAGGAACAAATGTAGATTTTCTAGCATCTCAAGCAAACTTGTCTAACCCTTCAGAATCTGAAGATACGACTAATTCCGGTGGGAACTGCTCTAATAGATCCAATTAGTTAGTTAGTATGAACATACTGGCACTGGGGATCTTATTGTAGTTGTACTTTGTACTACATTTGTTTGCACTGACTTTTTGCTGTAAAGTATAGTGTTGATACATCCCGTATGATATCTCGTTCACAAGTTGTAATTTATTGTTCTTATTATTGTTAGTTAAACAGTGAGTGATAGAATATAAGAATACTTGTGTGGCAATACTTTTACTACATGTGATCACCCTACCCGCAGAGTTTTGTTTTTGCGCATCGATATCGAATAAAAGACCACGAAACAGCCGCAAACAAAGCACTCCCACTTAATATTATTGCCATCCATGAAATCACATCCAACACGTGTAGGCATTTAACCATCAATTTGATTGGGGCTAAAAGTTCAGGTGTGACCTCAGCGCTCTGGAATCCAGAAATCAAATCAAACGAAGCAATATTCGTGTTATTTCCAACACATAATCGACTGAAAAGATGTGCTGAGGAATTGAAATATAAGTATATTTTTTTACCTCTTCCAACCATAAGACGGGAAACATCATATCAGGAGCATTTATGAAAGTATCCATGGCTTCATATGATCGTAAATCCACATTCATCTGCATCTTGAGACTAGCTTTTATTGGTAGTCCAACAGTCTATGTAAACATCACGCACCAATAGAATGTATCTTCTGAGCAGTAAAATAACAAATAGGAAAATTGTTCATACCGGCTCCACATCCAAGAACGATTCATATTTAGCCTCCGTATTTAAACCTTCAATTTTGTCGCGATATTCTTTTGGGGCACCCATAAAATGAGGTTTGCTCAGAAATAGTGGTGCACCTAAAAGTATATGAAGACTGTACAACAAATCCTCGGTTTCAGTTTATTAGCAAAGTCTAACATAATTTTCTATAGATTTTACCTCCATAACAAGCTCCCACTGGTATAACTCCACCTATTTCGCACCACTCCCAAGTGTCTTCACAATAGCATTTGTTTTCTTCATGCAATGTGACACTTTCGAATAATGCGTTGTCAAATGAGAACCTTAGAGTGGGTAGCGTCATAAATTCACCCGGTGAATGGTAAACCATGTTGATAGATCTGAAAAGTGAATGCAAAGGTTCAAGCGTTTGACAATAATCCGTATACTTTAGTAGCGCATAAATTGCTTCAAAACACAGTTGCAACAATGTCTCAATGCCCGTGTATCATTATTGCGAAATATTCCAAAACAGTCCATGCCTGTAGTCTGTAGTATATCTAGTTCTATTTATGTTCTGACCTTGAATCGTCTTATGGTTGGTGTTCTTTGAATTCTCAATTTATAGGACACTCTAGTCGGTCTATACATAAAAGTCAAGTTTGCTATTTGGTAAAAAAACCAACCTGCATAAATCTGGATGAAACATCTGTAGTTTTCTATTTTTGTCTGCAAAAGGAGGAAAAATTGTACCATCAGTCCCTACAAGGGCATTGCACTTGTCGTCTTTCCACGCGTCCAATTTAGTCATTCCATTGTAACTAATAATTTTCCCAAATTTACTAATGTCCAGTTTTCCTGTTTCCACCACCCAAGGATTATCAAGGGTACCATTTTTCTACCATTTCAAAATTTTCTATTAATTATTCATCGATAAAATCTTTTGTTTATGTTTTATTAGAAAATTTCCTTACGTCATCATAGAATCCAAAATCGCCGTCTAAAAGTCTTTTTGGAATCTTCAACTTGGTTTCAAATGCGTCCACAACAGGGAGTGATAGTAGTTCCATGTAACTGGCAATGGAGACTCCATCAAATAAATATTCTCGAACTCGGTTGGTGTGAAAAAGTCGTTCCCCCTTTTCAGCTAACATGTCGTCCAATGTTGACAACACAAATGGCTCTTTGGACATGTCCCACGCCATTTTTGCTACACCCTTGGTTGAAAATAATTATTAAACTAAATAACTGAATTTTTTTAAACAGTTTTAAATTTTTTAACTAAACTTACAACGAAAGGAATATTTAGCAAAGTCATGTAGTCATCATCACTTCCAACCGAAAGCTCAGGTCGAAAATAAAAGGATTGTTTCGGTTTATACTCAACAGTTTTATCATTCGCGTCTAAAATGACTTTGCTCCGTTTTTCTCTTCATAGTTATGCAATTGGGAAAATAATTCATTATATTTCAAGTATCGAACGAATGTTTGAATTGATTGGTTTTTAAATCTTACTGATAAACGTAAGGTCCGATCTCAACCAATTTGGGTTTTTTTCCGTTGCTAACTTCATCAGGGTTGGTGACATTGAAAAAGTAGAATTTCGAATAGATCGGGATCGGAATATCTTTCCAAATGTGCCATAATGTTGTTCCTGGCTCCAGCTTCACCTCCTGAAGTGTTATTTTTTTACATAAGATGTTATGAACTTGAATCCGCAAGAATATTGTAATGATAAACTTACAGACAAAACTACTTTTTTCACTAAAAATGACACAAGACCCCATCGCAAAATGAGTGTGACTAAAATGCCAATGATGCCAGCAATAGCTAATTTCTTTGGTGTGATTCTGTTGACTTTATCTATATCTGCTTTGATGTTTGTCCTATTTGGCCCTGCCATTTCGTTTATTAAAATTTTGAAAAACCGATTCCATGAGATACGTACAAAAATCCGGAGACCACAGAGAAATATTTTGTCACTATTATCCCAAAAGACTGGAGTTTCGTTCCATAGGAAATGAGTATGTGCGGATATGAGGATAATCATACAGTTAAAAATTATTCCAAATCTGAGGTGCTACTTTCGGAGCAAAAAATATAATTATGGTTATTATGCTCGCAATGGAACATATCTGTTATGCAAAGTTTGCTATTCATTTTATTCAAGTTTAAATTGCTACATAAATTTTTTTTGGCACTGCGTATTTATGTACACAGTTCGAATTTTATTTTGCTCATCAACATGCATCTTATTATAGTACACTTTTTCACTAAAACTCAGGACTGCATTATTGACGAACTATATGCATTTTTAAACAAAAATTTAAACACTAATTATACCTTCCTAGGGATTGGTATGCACTACATTATACAATTTTCAATACTGTAAACGAGGAATGTAGCAAAGAATATCATTTTAGTGTACAAGTACTAACTAACCCACTAACAAACCCAAACAATACTACTGCATGCTCATCCATTTCAGAGCGGAGTCAACTAATGACAATAATTATATTATGGTGACTATTAAAATGATTTATCCTTTAACATCCCAGGCTGTATATTTCCGTAGGCAGCCTTTAATATACGTAATAGTAACGATGACATAACCGGTACTCAGTATTCATTACGATTGTCCTTGAAACTACCAAATCTTTTGAAAGCGGACTTTAAAAATCCATCTTTATTGTTATGACGGCTCAAAACGCTCCCCCAATTATACTGCTTCGGTAGCAATGTAGGTTCTCGATCCATGTGCAAGGAATAGCGATTGGATCCCAAAGGTTGCGAGTATCCTTCATACAATGAGGCGAGAACTTGGTTCAAATCCATTGGATTTTGGTCTTCACGAAATCCTCCCATTGGGTACATTGGAGATTCACTCCGTCTCCCGATTCGGGGCAAAGATTTTATTCCGGGAGCCTGTGTTAGGACAAGGAGAGAAAAATGAGGATTTTATCATCCTAGGTGCATATTATTATTAACATTTGCATAATAAATGAACGTGCACTGAAAAAAAATCCAATATTTGAGAACTATAACATACGTTAGGAGAGACTGCTTCCGCAGACTGGTTTTCCATTGCAGCAATGAATAAATTAGCAAAATACGACATTAGAATAATTTACAAAAACTTCAAGACAATCGGCAGGAAAAACTTACTGTTTTGAAATATACTTGAGGTTGCCCATTGACTAGCTGCGAAGTAAAGATGAAAGCCAGAGTCACTAATAGGACCCAACAGCATGGTAAACTCCCTATGTTACATTAGATTGTGTGAGTAATAAATTCAGTTAAATATAAATCCCCTGTAAATAAATTCCATACCTGTGTTCCTTTGAGATCCCATGATGATATTTTTAGCTTGGACGCCCCCTACAAACTGTTTTTGCTTTTACCAATTTGCCCCAGTTGGGTTTGTAATTTCTTAATTTCCCAACTAACAAATTACTCAACACAACAAATGAATGGTAATTGGTAGAATTGAAGCCCTCATCGAATCCTTTTATATGATTCCTTATTTACACCAGATGTACCACATATGGAAGCGAAGGATAAACAAAAAGGCGAAAACTTTCCGCCTGCATCATCTTTCCATAAAGTGAACAATTAGAAGCCCTAGACCTGTGAACCTTGTTTACTTCTACATCAGGTGTGTGTGCGATCAAGATTCAAAGTTTATTGACGTACCCACGTACCCACATTATAACTTGTTGATTCACCTTTCTTTGAGATTAATTTGTAACCAACAGTTGGTTGATTGGTACTACTAAAAGAGTGAATAAAACTTGCTGATATTAATACCAACTATAACTAATAGCAATAATTTAATAATTTAATAATATTTCATTGCATTCATCATCTTACGAAACAAAATGTTAAAGTTCATCCTGTGCAGGAATCATCGTCTGGATTTTTATAAATATGCCAACTCGCTACTTACTTGCGTCAACTTATTAATTATAGATGAAAAGCTATTTATTTCTAAAATGACAGCAAAGTTTCACAACTTATTTTGCTTGCTCATGACTGTTTACTATGCACTATATTTTATTTATTCATCCAAAATAATATTTTACATTGATTGAATTTTTTTCCGCTGATGGCACGCGTCATTTCATTCTTCACAACATTGTCTTAATCGACAACGGAGGCATATGACTATGGTTGCAAGCTACATGCATTCAAATACGCCTGCTTACAACTGTGCTGTGGCATGAATATGCAACATTTTTTATAGTTTATAAACTATAACTAACTACTATATTACTTGAATAAGGTAACCGTTTGTCCGAACAACCAAAAAAATGTCTACCGATATAATAAACGAACAACTCATTTCACTACAAAATGTGTACTAACAATGGAATCTCTAATTTGAGAGAATTAATTCCAAAATGCATACAAATTTATTAGTCTTCAATGAGTGTTTATATCTTCATCTTCTGGCGTTCTCCATGTAAAACATGGAGCAAGTTTCCCACGCTATTTCACATAGACTTCCAATGGACCCGATTCTGCCAGGGGCTCCTCCATTTTCCCCACCTCCGTACTGGGGGTTTGAACCACCTGTATGATTATATTGATAATTACTGTACTTTCTGGATTCGCGATTTCGAAAGAAACAAGTTGATATGTGCTATAGTGTGGCGTATGCTATGACGACAACTGATTTTTATGAAGACTGCTTTTTGAAATTGTGTTTGGTTGGTATTCAAGGATCATACACACCATTAAAGGTTATCAATTCACCGTATCAAGCCAAGTTGTTTGAAAGTAGTAGTAGTAGTAGTACCTGCTGAGCTTCGTTTTCCAAAAATGCTGCCATTAAACGGTGGTTTCCGATACCCAGCTGCTCCAGTGGCGTCCACTTGTGCCGATTGTGTGAAAAAAACACTGGCAACAATAATAAGACAAACTAATGCGATAGCGTATGACTTCCCCATGCTGAATATTACTGTATCTCAAGCAACTTTGAAGGAGCCAACAACAACAAAGAGATAAAGATGATGAGTGAAGTTTGATTTCTTACAACTATGGGCTTTTATATCAAATCAAACATGGTATTTTCACTCCCACTGGTCCTTTTGCGGGTATATTGTGTTGGGAGAAAATAAATTGTTTTCTGGACCATAATTGAATTGGAAAGCAATTTGATCAGGTTCGGTGTTTTTGGGGCTTTACCACCACTACCTCCCATTTGGCAATCAAATCATTGATCATTCCTAAATTGTGTTAGGATATTCATACTACAACAATGTACCATATGTTTGTGAATATTTTTGGTTCATCGTTCATCATGGTTATTGACATTATAAAACATAATATGCGGTTTGGGCTACAGTTGTAAAGGGTGAATCAAAGTCTCTACGTTTACCAAACAGTTTCTCAAAAGGTCAAGCAGTATCCAATCTATGTTTTGTGAACGGGTTGGTCGAGTCGTTTATGACATGAAGTGCGTACAAAACAAAGGATGGTAGCAAGTAGGAATGATTGTAGAAATATATTTATCATTGGCTAATCGAGTTAAATTTGAAGATCTCACCAATAAACAAGCAGAAGTGAAAATAGTTGACAAAATATAGCATTTAATATGGTTGGGGAAAAGTGAGAGAATCTTGAGTTTTTCAAATTATAAATTTACAACAGGCTACAGACAGACTTTAAATTCAATTTTAAGAATAAATTCATGCCGCATTTGGCCTTTTAACAGTTTAGACAGAAGTTTTTGTTTGTGTAATTCATTGCGGTTTTTTCCGTGATGAAATTTTCAAAAGCAATAGTCTTATTGGTCATTATTTGGTTGTTCGGTTAGCAATAGTCTTGTTGATTGGACGTAAATTCAATCGGTAAAGGCTTCCTCGAAAACTTATTCGGACAGTCCATTTTTTGTTTCTACAAAAAAATCCATCAAATCAACATTGGAATGCCTAAAGAAAGGATTTGAAAAATGACGAAAAATATTACCTGTTCAGCGAAATAAATAATTCCACAACTAGCACTGGTAGCAACTTTCATGCCAGTAGTAAAAGCGTCAAAAATGGGCTGCATAGGGCCCGGCACAATGGTAGCAGCTTTTGAGCCCATGAAATACCCACTAAATAACACATCCAGTATTCTCGGATTCTTGTAAAACAATCCAACTAGTCTCTTTTGAATTATGGACAATTTATCGGATTGACAATCTTCACTATCCATGATTCCTATTCTTCTGATCATATCTTTTGCAATAGTTTTAAGCTGACTCATATCCGAATCTTGGTTGTGAAATCGTATTAATTTTAGAGGCAAAGATTTGACCCAAACTGAAGCCAACTTTTCATAGTCGCTGACTTTAACTCCCGATGAGGTGAGATAACTCTTCAACTTTTGTACATTACTACTGTGACCGTGCTCATCTACTAGATTAATTTCCGTTTCAAATACTGCTTTACTTTTCTCACAAAATGAGTTCAAAACTTCTTTGACACTGTCCTTTAAATGGTTAGTAACTTTATGTGCACCTAGTAAACACTGGAGAAAACAATCGTTGTTATTAATGGGTAGTAGTACACACATTGGCATTTTCGAGGCACAAGACATAAAATTTTTAACGAAGCTGTT
>Ga0210040_10005795_pt1 | contig 15599 bp, 11 predicted proteins | sample CryGeyCG12114_NA_FD_185462 | JGI IMG/M metagenome (GOLD analysis project Ga0210040, IMG submission 185462) | Groundwater microbial communities from aquifer - Crystal Geyser CG19_WC_8/21/14_NA (SPAdes) (version 2) | ecosystem: Environmental > Aquatic > Deep subsurface > Groundwater | place: USA... | reverse complement strand
GAACTCGGTGGAGGGCGGGGTGTCGGCCACCCTGGACAGCCTCGCCTACGGCGACCCGCTGCTGATCACCCGCGAGGTGCTGCTGCCGGTGCAGTTCACCCTGTTCGGCCGGCCCGGCACCCGGCTCGCCGAGGTCCGCTCGGTGCTGACCCACCCGCACGCCGCCGCCCAGTGCCGGAGCTGGCTGGCCACCCACCTGCCCGAGGCCGTGGTCACCGAGAGCGGCTCGACCGCGGGCGCCGCCGCCGAGGTGGCCGACCCGCAGTCGCGTTTCGACGCGGCGGTCTGCGCCCAGGTCGCCGGGGAGCTGTACCGGCTGAGCCCGCTGGCCCCCGCCATCGCCGACAACCCGGACGCGGTCACCCGATTCGTGCTGGTCTCCCGACCCGGCCCGCTCGCCCCTGCGACGGGGGCGGACAAGACCACGATGGTGCTGTTCATGCGCGAGGACCACCCGGGTGCTCTGCTGGAGATCCTCGAGCAGTTCGCCAGCCGCGGGGTCAACCTGTGCCGGATCGAGTCGCGCCCGACCAAGCGCACCCTCGGCGACTACTGCTTCTCGGTCGACGCCGAAGGGCACCTCGACGACGCGCGGCTGGCCGAAGCCCTGATGGGGCTGCACCGGATCTGCGCCGACGTGGTCTTCCTGGGCAGCTACCCCCGGGCCGACCGGGAGCGCCCCACGATCCGGGTGGGGACGGCCAACAGCGACTACACCGCGGCCGCCCGTTGGCTGCGTCGTCTCCGCGGCTGACCCGACCGGGCCGCCCCGCCGCTACCCCGCGTGCTGGGCGAGGAACTGGGTCAGGATCGGCAGCAGGACCGTGTCGCGCCGCGTGACCTGCATGTGGGTGGTGCCGGGCAGGACGGCCAGGGTGGAGCCGGCGATCAGGTCCAGCATGAACGCCGCGTGCTCCACGGTGGTGAAGTCCTGGTCGCCCTGCACGATCAGCACGGGGCAGCTGATGCCGGCCAGCTGCTCGTCGGTCCAGCCGTCGAAGTCGGCGTCCATCCCTCCGAGGTAGGCCAGGAACTCCTCGAACTTCTCCGGGTGCGGCGAGAGCCGGCGGTAGGCGTCGCTGAAGTCGGCGAAGTCCTGCGCGGTCGGCATGATCGGGGAGGTCTGGTACGTCGACGGGTCGCTCAGGTCGGGGTGCAGACCGTCCTTGCGGACGCTGGCCGACATCGGCACCGCGGCGTGCACCCGCTCGGGGTGGCTGACCGCGAGCTCCAGGGCCACGGCCCCACCCAGGCTGTGCCCCAGCACCGTCGCCCGGTCGATGCCGAGGTGGTCCAGCAGCGCCACCACGTCGGAGGCGAGGTTCGGGTAGGTGATGGCCCGGTCGGTGTTGGCCGTCCGGCCGTGGCCCTGCTGCTCGATCCCGATCACGGTGTGGGTCTCCGCCAGGGTGGGGATGAGCGTGGCGAAGTTGAGGTCGATCGTCAGCATGCCGCCGTGCAGCAGCACGAGCGGTGGGCCTTCCCCGTACACCTCGTAGTAGAGGTGGAGGCCATTGACGTCGGCGTAGTCGGCGGTGTGCGGTGCGAGGGTCATCGTCGGTGTCTCCTGCTCGTGTCGGGTTGTCCGCTACGACCCCGGGCCGGCTGAGAACTGATCGGGTCGGCGACGAGTCGTGGGCGGCGTCAGCTGTGGACGCCCTCGATGACCGGTTCCTTGGACTGCTCCAGCGGGTTGGCAGGCTGGTCGCGCGAAGCGCTCAGCGTTCGCGGCACCCGCAGGGTGAGGGCGGCGGGCTTGACCTCGGCCACCAGGGTGCCGCACTCGCCGACGGTGTCGCCGTCGAGCTGGTACTGGTCGCGCTGCTCCACGCTGATGGTCACTTTGCGGCCGGTGATCCGGTCCAGCTGCTCGTCCGAGCGCCGCTGCCGGGTCAGCACGCGCGTGGTGAGCCGGACCCAGTCGCGCGCTGACCGGGGCGAGGCGACCATCACGTCGAGCAGCCCGTCGTCGTACTTGGCGTCCGGGATCAGCGGGATGTTGGCCTGCAGGTAGCCGACGTTGCCGACCAGGATGACGTGGGCGCGGCGCCGGATCGGTGATCGGTCGTCGACGGTGATCGTGGCCTGCAGCGCGGGGTGCTTGGCGTTCTGCGCCGCCGAGAGGAAGTAGGCAGCGGAGCCGACCGCCTTCTTCAGGTCAGGGTTGGTGCCTTCCATGATCACCGCGTCGATGCCGATCCCGCCCATCACCGCGAAGTGGTCCGGCTCGCCGCCGTCGACCCGGATCTCCACCAGGTCCACGCCCTTGTCCACCCCGTCGAAAGCGACGTCGAGGGCGGCGGCGTGGTCCAGCGGGATGCCGATGTTGCGCGCCAGCAGGTTGCCGGTCCCGGACGGGATCAGCCCGAAGGGGATGCCGGTCCCGGCCAGACCGGCGCAGATCACCCGGATGGTGCCGTCCCCTCCGGCGCCGAGCACCAGGTCGACGCCTTCGGCCACCGCCTGCTGCGTCATGGCCCGGCCCGGATCGTCCACCGTGGTCTCCAGCCAGAGCGGCCGGACCCAGCCGCGGGTCTGGAGCTCGTACTCGACGTGCCGACGGAAGGTGACCCAGTCGACGATCTTCGACGGGTTGAAGATCACGGCGGCCCGCTTCGGCGTCGCGTCCGGGTCCTCGGTCACCGCCCGGTTGCGCACCAGGTCGGTGACCACGTCCAGCGGCACCGGCACCCGGACCCCGGCCAGGATCAGGCAGACCACCGCGACCAGGGAGCCGACGAGCACCCCGCCCACCAGGTCGGTGACGTAGTGGGCACCGAGCAGCCACCGGTCGAGCGCGACCGCCAGCAGGACCACTGCGGCCGCGCACTGCCAGGCGAACCGGACCCGGACGCTGCGCCGGGTGACGGCGAAGATCGCTCCGACGGCGATGGCGGTGATGCTCGCGCTGACCAGATGACCCGAGGGGTAGGAGTAGCCGGACGCGGTGATCAGGTCCACCGCCTGAGGCGGACGGGGCCGCTTGACCAGGTAGCGCAGCGCGATGCTGCCGCCCCAGCCGAGCACCACCATCAGCACCAGCGCGACAGACAGCTGACGCAACCGCCGGCGCGCCGCGCCCCAGGCGAGGCCGAGCAGCAGCAGGTACTGCAGCAGGGGCAGGGTGAGCAGGGCGAAGGCGGCGGCGACCTGGCCGAGCGGCGAGGTCGGCGCCAGGGGGCGGGCGAGCAGGCGGCGGTCCTGGTTCTGCAACGGCTCCCCGGTGAGGGTCAGCCAGGTCCAGACCACCACGGCCACGAGCAGCAGGGCGCCGAGCACCATGGCTGCAGGTCGTGGGACGCGGGTGGGCACAGCGACCATTCTTGCAGCGGCCGCTCGCGCGGGGGCTGTGCTTCCGGCGACCGCTCGCGCGGGGCGCTGATGACGCGCCTCCTGGACGCTCGCGGCCGGGTACGGTTCCGCGGCCGCGGACCGCCCCGCCGGGCGGGAAACGCGCTGCTCGGGTCGGGCACGCTGGATAGGGTGGCCGGGTGATCGACGTCAAGGTGCTCCGCTCCGACCCCGACCGTGTTCGTGCCTCCCAGCGGGCCCGGGGCGAGTCGGAGTCGCTGGTGGATGACGCGCTGGCGGCCGAGGAGTCCCGCCGCGGGGCGATCACCCGGTATGAGGAGCTGCGAGCCGAGCAGAAGGATCTCGGCAAGCAGGTGGCCAAGGCCGGGGGCGAAGAGCGGGCGGCCCTGCTCAGCCGTACCCGGGAGCTCGCGGACGAGGTCAAGAAGGCGGACGCCGCGCAGGCCGAGGCCGCCACCGAGTTCGATCTGCTGCTCAGGCAGGTCGGCAACCTGGTCTTCCCCGACGTGCCTCCGGGTGGCGAGGACGACTACGTGGTGGTCGAGACCCACGGCGAGCGCCGGGACTTCGCCGCCGAGGGCTTCACCCCGCGTGACCACCTCGAGCTCGGCCAGCTGCTCAAGGCCATCGACGTGGAGCGCGGCGCCAAGGTCTCCGGCTCCCGCTTCTACTACCTCACCGGGCAGGGGGCCGAGCTCGAGCTGGCCCTGATCAACCTGGCGATGAGCATGGCGCTCCGCAACGGGTTCACCCCGATGATCCCGCCGGCCCTGGTCAAGCCGTCGGCCATGGAGGGCACGGGCTTCCTCGGCCAGGCGGCGCAGGACGTCTACCACCTGGCGGAGGACGACCTCTACCTGGTGGGCACCGCGGAGGTGCCGCTGGCCGCCTACCACTCCGACGAGGTGCTGGACGCCGCCAGCCTGCCGCTGCGGTACGCGGGCTACAGCCCGAGCTACCGCCGCGAGGCCGGCTCCTACGGCAAGGACACCCGCGGCATCTTCCGGGTGCACTGGTTCGACAAGGTCGAGATGTTCGTCTTCTGCGCGCCCGAGGACGCGGAGGCCGAGCACCAGCGGCTGCTGAGCTGGGAGAAGGAGTTCATCGACGCTCTGGAGATCCCGTACCAGGTGCTGGAGCTCGCCGGCGGCGACCTGGGCCTCAGCGCGGCCCGCAAGTACGACTGCTACGGCTGGCTGCCCACCCAGGACCGATACCGCGAGATCACCTCGACCTCGAACTGCACCGAGTTCCAGGCCCGGCGGCTCAACGTCCGGGCCCGGTTCGACGGCGGGATGGGGCCGGTGGCCACCTTGAACGGCACCCTCTGCGCCATGACCAGGACGATCATCATGGTCCTGGAGAACCACCAGCAGGCCGACGGATCGGTCCGGCTGCCGGCGGCGCTGCGACCGTTCCTCGGCGGGCGAGAGGCGCTGGTTCCCCGTTGATGGGCAGCTCTGCGGCAGCCGGGTGGCAGCCCGGGCTGGTGGCGCTGGACGTCGACGGCACAGTGGTGGACCGCAACGGTGGGCTGCCATCGGCTGTCGGCGCGGCCATCACCGCGGTGGTCGCGGCCGGGGTCCCGGTGGTGCTGTCCACGGGGCGCAGCTGGCACGGCACCAAGGACCTGGTCGACCTGCTCGGCCTGCCGCCGGGCTTCACGGTGTGCTCCAACGGTGCGGTGACCGTGAGCTACCCGCCGGAGGAGATCGTGCAGGCGATCACCTTCGACCCGCGTGACGTGATCGACCGGGTTGAGGAGTTCGCCCCGGGCACGCTGATCGCGGTGGAGGAGATCGGTCGCGGCTACCGGCTGAACGGCCGGTTCCCCGAGGAGGACCTGACCGGGGAGATGATCATCCAGGACACCGTGCAGCTGGGTGCCCAGCCGGTCACCCGGGTGATCCTGCGGGACCCGACGCGCTCCGCGGAGGACTTCCTCACCCTGGCCGAGCACCTCGGGCTGCACGGCGTCACCTACTTCGTGGGCTGGAGCGCCTGGCTCGACATCGCCCCGGAGGGGGTCAACAAGGCGACGGCGCTGGCCGTGGTGGCCGACAGCCTCGGGGTTCAGCGCGAGGACGTGCTGGCCTTCGGCGACGGACGCAACGACATCGAGATGTTGCGCTGGGCCGGCCGCGGGGTGGCCATCGGAGACGCGCCGGCGGAGGTGCAGGCAGCGGCCGACGCGGTGAGCGAGTGCTTCGCCGACGGGGGTCCGGTGGCCGAGCTCCGCCGCTGGTTCGGCTGACCGCCCACCAGCCTGCCCCTTCGACCAGCTCAGGGAGCGATCCGGCCCTCCCCGGTCCCTCCTTCGACAAGCTCAGGGAACGGGCCTGGCTCTGCCCAGTCCACCCTTCGACAAGCTCAGGGAACGGAGACCTGGCCCTCGTCGGTCCTCCCCTTCGACAAGCTCGGGGAACGGGCCTGGCTCTGATCGGTCCACTCCTCCTCAGTTCTCGAAGCGCAGCTGCCGACGAGCCGAGCCCTCCTCGTCGTCCTCGTCCTCGTCCTCGTCGAGGCCGTACCCCGCACCGGGGCTGCCGAAGGCGGCGCCCTCCCCACCGAGCAGGGTCCGGGTGAGGGCCTCGGCATCGGAGAGCATCTCGTCCAGGGCGGTGACGAGGTCGTCGTCGGCAGGGTCGCGCCCCTCCTGAGCGGCGTTGATCACCGTGCGGCGGATCGCCTCCTTGCTGAACGAGGCGGTCACTCCCTCCGTCCGTGCGGCCGCCGCCTGCAGGGCCGATGGGGTGAGCTGGCCGGCGGCAACCAGTGGGGCGCCGTAGAGGGCGAAGAGCCGCTCGCGGCCCTCGAGGTCGGGCTTGGCGATCTCGACCGCCAGGTCGACCCGGCCCGGCCGCTCGACCAGCGCCCGCTCCAGCAGGTCGGCCCGGTTGGTGGTCAGCACGAAGGTGATGTCGGCGTCCGCCGCGAGGCCGTCCATGGCCTCCAGGGTCTCGAAGAGCGCCGCATTGGTGTCGCCGCCGCGGTGCTCGGCCACCAGGTCACAGTCCTCGAGCACGATCAGCGCCGGCTGGGCCGCCCGGGCCAGGGTGGTGGCCGTGCTGAGCAGGTTCAGCGTCCGGCCCGACAGCAGGACCGCTGTCGTCCCCGGGGTCCGGCTGAGCAGGTGCCGCACGAGATGGGTCTTGCCCGTTCCGGGTGGGCCGTAGAGCAGCACGCCACGCTTGAGGTGCTGGCCCGCGGCGCGGAGCGCGTCCCGGTGCTCACCGACCCCCACGACGTGCCGGGTGACCCGGTCGAGCACGCCATCGGGCAGCACGACCTCTTCGGCGCTCACCTCGGGCCGGCGCAGGAAGGTCAGCGCTCCACCCGGGTTGTGGTAGTCGAAGTCGTCGGCGGCGAAGGAGATGACCTGGCCGCGCAACACCGTCCGGCGGGCCATCTCTGCCCGCACCCGCTGCATGAAGGCCTCGGTCGTCGCACCGTCGGCACACATCAGCTCGAGCGTGTGGCTCTCGCGGTCGTGCCGTCGGCTGGCTGCTCGCTGCATCCAGGCCAGCGGCACGCCTTCGACCCGCACCAGTCCGATGCCCATCGTCACGATCCGGTGCTCGCTGTCCGGTCCGGTCGGCATCCGTTGGTACGTCAACGGTCCGCGACGGAACTGCCCGTACGCGCGGCTGAGGTAGTCCGGGAAGGTGTCGACATGAGCCCGGTGCTGACCGCTGATGCCGTACCGCTCGCCCCCGTACTCGGCGAGCAGCGCGTCCAGGGCGATGTCGAGGTCGACGACCTGGAGGGTCGGGAAGATCTCGGTCACCGGCTCGATCTCGGCGACGTCCACCCCGAGGAACCCCTGGACGTGCTCACCGATCTCGGTCAGCTCGCTGCGGGTCTCGTCCTGGCGGTGGGCGAGCTGGATCATGGCCTCGGTGAAAGCCGTGAAGGTGCGGGCGAACGCGCTGATCTCGGGATCCATGAGCCTCCGTCGTCGGTCGGGCCCTCACCCTAGGTGAGCTGGCGCCGCGGCGACAGACCCTTTCCTGCCCCTGTGGATGACGCCGGTCAGGCCGCACAGGAGGCGGTCCGGGTACTCCCTGAGACCTCCGCGGCTGCCGCGAGCACCTGGGCCAGGCGGGGCTTGGGTGCGCTGTCGCGCGGAGCGGACGGGGTGGCGCGCTCGCGGCGCAGGTGCCGCTTGACGGTGGAGAGGGAGCAGCCGATCCGGCCGGCGAGCACCTCCAGGCTCTCGTCCGGGTGGGCGGCGCGCAGTCGCAGCACCTCGTCGTGGTCGACCTGACGACCGCCGACCACCCCGGCCAGGGTGTCGAAGTCCTCCGGCCGGACGGTTACGCCGAGGCGGCGGCGGATGTCCTCGCGCTGGCGGGCGGTGGTGCCGCCGGCGAAGCCCACCACGTCGTGCTCGACCACAGCCTGGTGCAGGCATGAGGCGACCAGCGGGCAGGCCTGGCAGGCGGCTGCCGCGGTGGCCAGGAGGCCGGCGTACTCCCGGCGGTCGGCCGAGCGGGCCGCGCTGGTGGGAGGCTCCTCCACCAGGGGGTGCTGGAAGACCTGGGGCAGCCGGGTGCAGGTGGGGAGGGGCTGCTGGGCGCGGGTGGGGGTGGTGGTCGAGGACGTCGACATGTGCTGCTCCCGAGGATCGTGGTGATGTGCCTCGGGTCTGACGTGACGTCGGACGATCCGGTTCCCACCTCCTGTACGAGGGCGGGCCGCCGTCCTACAGGTACATGCCTCCGCTGCCGCCCTGCTGACCCTCGGGCGGCAGCGCCATCCCGGCGCCACCAGCAGGCAGGGCTCGCCGCATCTGCTCCAACTGCGCCCGCGCGGCCATCTGCTGGGCGAAGAGCGCGGTCTGGATGCCGTGGAACAGGCCTTCGAGCCAACCCACCAGCTGCGCCTGGGCGATCCGCAGCTCGGCCTCGGAGGGGGTGTCCTCAGCGCTGAAGGGGAGGGCGATCCGTTCCAGCTCCTCGACGAGCTCGGGAGCCAGGCCGTCCTTGAGCTCGTCGATGGAGGCGGCGTGGATCGACGCCAGCCGCTGCCGGCTGGCCTCGTCGAGCGGAGCCGCCTTCACCTCGTCGAGCAGCTGGCGGATCATGTTGCCGATCCTCATCACCTTCGCCGGCTGCTCGACCATGTCGGTCACCGACTTGGCGCCGCCGCTCTGCACCTGCTCTGCGGGAGGCCCTTCGACCGCCATGGCCTGCGGCGAGACGATGTAGACCCGACCGTCCTCGGTCGCGCCGGCCACGGCCTGCCCGCCGTCGCTCGGACCGTTCCCGGTGCTCTGCTCGCTCGTCATGCGCCCAGCCTAGGTGGCCCTGCTGACAGCCGCTGGCGGCCGCTGCCTGGCTGCCGGGCCCCTCCTCGGGCCGGGACAAACCGGTGGAGGCTGTCACACCCACGCCCTAGAGTGAACCGGTCATGCAGACCTTTCCCCCGTACGTCGCGGACTTCCAGGACACGGTCGCGCGAGGTCACGGCGCCCCTTCCGGCTCCGCCCGTCCGGGGTCCGCGCTCGCCGTGCGGTCCGACGCACCAGGAGCCCGGCGCGGGCGCGGCGACTTCTCCTCCCCCGACACCCGCAGCCCCGTCCGCTTCCTGCTCTGGCTGCTGCACCAGCAGCGCGCCATGGTGGTCGTCCTGTCGCTGGTCACGGTGGCCCAGTGGCTGCCCGGCGCGGTCGGGCCCTTCGTGATCGGCCGGGTGATCGACGACGGCATCACCGCTCGCGACGTCTCGGTCGTCGGTTGGTGGTGTCTGGTGCTGCTGGGCCTGGTGGTGATCGGCGCGGTGGCCGGAGTGCTGAGCCACACGCTCATCGTCCAGGCCTGGCTGGTCGCGATGTACGGGACGATCAAGATGGTCACCCGCAAGGTGACCCAGATGGGCCACATCCTGCCCCAGCGCACCCCCACCGGCGAGGTGCTCAGCGTGGCCTCGGGTGACTCCGACCAGTTCGGCGGACTGAACGAGACCGTGGCCAACCTGGCCGGTGCGGTGATGGCCTACCTGGTGATCGCCGGTCTGGTGCTCTCCACCTCCTGGCAGCTGGGGGTGGTGGTGCTGGTGGCGGCCCCGCTGATCATGGTCATGGCCCTGCCGCTGCTGCGGCCGCTGCAGCGTCGTCAGGTGGCCGAGCGCAGCCGTTCCTCCGACCTGACCTCGCTGGCCACCGACATCGTGGCCGGCCTGCGCATCCTGCGGGGGATCGGTGGCGAGCAGACCTTCGCCCGCAACTACGCCGCGCAGTCCCAGCTGACCCGGCAGGCTGGGCTGTCGGCTGGCCGCTGGCAGGCGGCGGTGGACGCCACCAGCGTGCTGTTCTCCGGGCTCTTCCTGGTCGCGCTGACCTGGCTCGGCGCTCGTCAGGTGGTCACCGGCCGGCTGAGTGTCGGTGAGCTGGTCAGCTTCTTCGGCTACGCCGTGTTCATGGTCTGGCCCATCCAGACCTTCTTCCAGTCGGCGCAGAAGCTGGTGCGCTGCCTGGTGTCCGCGCGGAAGGCCGTCGCGGTCTTCGAGCAGCAGCCGCCGTGGCAGACCCCCGCCGAGCCGCTGCAGCTCCCGGCCAAGGGTCCGCTGCACGACTCGGTCTCGGGCTTCACCGCCCACCCGGGTGAGCTGACCATCATCGTCTCCGCCCTGCCCGACGACTCCGCGGCCCTGGCCGACCGCCTCGGGCGCTACCTGCCGGCCGAGTACGAGCCGGTCCCGCTGGACGTGGAGGGGGTGAAGGGGCGCGCGGCCCGTGCCGCGCGTGCTCGGCAGCGGGCCGAGCGGGAACGGCTGGTCGAGCGCGACCGGCGGCTCGCCGAGCGCCGCTGGGGGGTCAGCCTCGGTCCGGTGGACCTCGGCGACGTGCCCATGGGCGAGGTGCGGCGCAAGATCCTCGTCTCCGACGCGGCCAGCCAGGTCTTCGCCGGCACCCTGCAGTCGCTGGTCGACCCGCACGGCCGGCTGACCCGGGAGCAGGCCGAGGCGGCGCTGCACACCGCGGCGGCAGAAGACGTGTTCGAGAGCCTGCCCGGCGGCTGGCAGGGACGGATCGACGAGCGAGGCCGCGGCCTCTCCGGCGGGCAGCGGCAGCGGCTGGTGCTGGCCCGCGCGCTCGCGCTGGACCCGGACGTGCTGGTGCTGGTCGAGCCGACGTCGGCCGTCGACGCCCACACCGAGGCGATGATCGCCGGCCGGCTGGCCGAGCACCGCCGGGGCCGGACGACGGTGGCCACCACCGTCTCCCCGCTGCTGCTGCACCACGCGGACCGGATCGCCCTGCTGTCTGCGGGGACAGTCACCGCGACCGGGACCCACGAGGAGCTGCTGCGCACCAGTGCGGACTACCGGCAGGTGGTGGCGCGTGGCCAGGAGATCGACATCCCCGCCTCCGACGTAGCGGTGCCGCGATGACCGGCCTGCGCGTCGAGCTGCAGGGCTCGGCCGAGACCTGGCGCTCCGCCCCGGCCGACCCGGCCGTCCCCGCCGAGCTGTTCCCACCCGGGACGGGCTCGGCGCGCGAGCGGCTCGCCGCCTGGCGGGCCCGGCACCTGCTGCGCGAGCGCCGCGCGGCGGAGTACTTCCGTGGCTCCCGCCGTCCCGAGCGTGCCCTGCCGGTGGCCGACCGCACCGACGTCGTCGCCTTCCTCCGCGGCCTGTGCGGCAGCCGGAAGTTCCTGGTCACCGCGCTGCTGACGCTGCACGCCCTGGCCGCCCTGGCCGGGCTGGTGGTGCCCCGGCTGCTGGGTGAGCTGATCGACGCGGCCACCACCGGCGGCGATCTGGCCAGCCGGCTGGACGGGCTCGCGCTGGCCGTCGCGGTGGTGGTGGTCGCCCAGGCCCTGCTCACCTTCCTCGCCCTGCGGACCTCTGTCCGCTTCGGCCAGGACCTGCTCTCCGAGGCCCGGGAGTACATCGTCCGCACGGTGCTGCGGCTGCCGCTGGGCCGGGTGGAGAGTGCGAGCTCCGGAGACCTGGTCACCCGGGTCACCCGCGACGTGCACACCATGAGCGAGTCGGTGCGGATGGGCCTGCCCGAGGCCATCATCGCCGCGATGACCACGGTGCTGACCGTGGTGGCCATGGTGCTGAACTCGTGGCTGCTGGCCCTGCCCCTGCTGGTCAACCTGCCGCTGCTCTGGTACTCCAGCCGGCGCTACCTCAAGCGCGCACCCCAGGGCTACATCACCGAGGGTGGGACCTACTCCCAGATCAACACCAGCCTCACCGAGACGGTCGAGGGCTCCCGGACCGTCGAGGCGCTCGGGCTGCAGCGGGTCCGCACCCAGCACGGCGACGACGACATCGCCGTCTCGGCCCAGGCCGAGCGCTACACCATGGCGCTGCGGAACCTGCTGTTCGGCTTCCTCGGGATCGCGTTCGACACCCCACAGGTGCTGGTGCTGCTGGTCGGCGGCTTCGGCTACGCCAACGGTCTGGTCTCCCTGGGCCAGATCACGGCTGCCGTCCTCTACGTGCAGGCCCTGATCGAGCCCTTGCAGCGGCTGATCCGCAACGTCGACCGGCTGCAGGTGGGGGTCGCCTCCACAGCCCGGCTGCTCGGCATCGCGTCGGTGCCCCAGGACCGCGAGGCCGGTGAGGAGCGGCCGCTGGGCAACCGGCTGGTGGGTCGCGACCTGCGCTTCGCCTACCGGGAGGGCCACGACGTCCTGCACGGGGTCGACCTGGATCTCCGTCCGGGCGAGCGGCTGGCGGTCGTGGGACCGAGCGGCTCCGGGAAGTCGACCCTCGGCCGCCTGCTGGCCGGCATCAACGGTCCGCGGACGGGTTCGGTCGCCGTGGGCGGCGTCGAGCTGACCGAACTGCCGCTGGACGTGATGCGCACCCAGGTGGCCCTGGTCACCCAGGAGCACCACGTCTTCGTCGGCACGGTCCGCGACAACATCATCCTGGCCCGCGAGACCTCATCGGACGAGACGGTGGTCGAGGCGCTGCGCACCGTGGACGCCTGGGACTGGGTGCAGCGGCTGCCCGGGCGGCTGGACACCATGCTGGGCGCCGGCCACCAGAAGCTGACGCCGGCCCAGGCGCAGCAGATCGCCCTGGCCCGGCTGGTGGTCGCCGACCCGCACACCCTGGTGCTGGACGAGGCCACCTCGCTGATCGACCCGCGGACGGCGCGACACCTGGAGGGCTCGATGGCGGCGCTGCTCGAGGACCGCACCGTGGTGGCGATCGCCCACCGGCTGCACACCGCGCACGACGCCGACCGGATCGCCGTGGTCATCGACGGCCGGATCGCCGAGCTGGGCAGCCACGACGAGCTGGTGGCGGCCGACGGCGAGTACGCGAGCCTCTGGCGGGCGTGGACCTCGTAGTCGGCGCCGGCTGCTGACGCCCCTCTGGGCCTGTCTGCCCGGTTACCTGAGCCTGTCGAAGGGCGCTGAGCTCGGTTTCTGTTCCCTGAGCCTGTCGAAGGGCCGCGCCCGCGAGGTCTGTTTTGTCGAGGAGGCGGGCCCTGGCCGCCCTTCGACAGGCTCAGGGAACGGCCCTTCGACGGGCTCAGGGAACGGCCCTTCGACGGGCTCAGGGAACGGGGAACAGCTCAGGTAACGGGTCTTCGACCAGCTCAGGGAACGGCCCTTCGATCGGTCCCAACTGATAGTTTGCCTGACCCACTAGTTGACTTAACCGAATAGTGGGCAATACCGTTTTGTCATGGACAGGCTCACCGTCCCGGGCGGCCGGGACCCACAGCTCCTCAAGGGGGTGCTGCCGATGCTCGTGCTCGCTCTGCTCGCCGAGGAGGAGTCGTACGGGTACCAGCTGGTCACCCGGCTCCAGGCGAGTGGTCTGCACGACGTCGCCACCGGCACCGTCTACCCCGTGCTCACCCGGCTCGAGCGAGAGGGGCGGCTCAGCTCGCGCCTCGTCGCCTCCGACGCCGGGCCGGCCCGCAAGTACTACCGACCCACTCCTGACGGGCACCGGCTGATGGCTGAGGCCCGGCAGGCCTGGGAGGCGCTGGCCGCCGTCGTCACCCACACCGTTCCTGCCCCGAAGGAGATCGCATGACCAGCCCACTGTCCCTGGCCGACCGTTGGAACCGCTTCTGGTACCTGGAGAGCGTCGAGCTGCGGCTCGACGCGATGCCCGGTCGCCGGCGCCGGGCCGTGCTCGCCGAGCTCAGGGCCAACCTCGACGTCGCCGCCACCGAGGTGGGCATGCCGGCGGCCCTCGCGGACCTCGGCCGGCCCGCCGACCTGGTCCGGCAGTACCAGGACGCAGAACCACAGGTCCGGCCGCGCTGGAACCACGGAGCGCTGGCCGCGAGCCTGCTGTTCGGCGCCTGGCTCTACGCCACCCTCTTCTACACGATGGGCATGCTGGACGCCCTCGGCTCGGCCGGTGCCCCGCAGGCCACGGGCAGCTTCCTGGGCACCCGGGTCGCCGCGGTCGTCAGGTCCGGGGAGATCTCCGCCGAGTTCAGCGGCATCCCCTGGGGCCCACTGGTGGTGGCTGTCGTGGTGTTCGTGCTGGCCAGCCGGGTGTGGAACCTGCTGCCCAGCCGACGGCAGTCACCGGTCCCGGCCTGACTCAGCACTCCCGGCGGCGGGTCACCGTCAACCAGCTGCCGCCGGGAGTCCGGGGTGCAGCCTCAGCGGCCCTTGACCTTTCGGTGGCCGGAGTCGAGCCGGACGGTCCACCCGCGCCGGTCCAGGTGCTCCAGCAGCGGGATGGCCACCCGGCGGGTGGTGCTCAGGGCCTGCCGGGCCTCGCTGGTGGTGAAGGGCTGCGAGAGCCCGGACAGGACGCGCATGGCCTGGGCGGGTCCGGTGGGCAGCAGCACCATGTCGGGGGCCAGGCGGACGACCCGGCCCGTCCGCTCGGCCGCCGCGAGCTCGGGCACACCGAGGCCCCAGCGGTCCAGGTCGGGCTTCTCGGGGGCGAGGAACGGCTGGGCCAGCAGGTGCGCGGTCAGCGAGGCGAGCCCGGCTTCCGCCGCTCCCAGGTCGTTCCCGGCGCCCGGCCGGGAGATCCGACCGTCGACGTGGGCCAGACCGGCCTCGGCCGCCGCGGCGACCACCAGGTCACGGTCCGGGATGGCGGCCAGGCGTCGCGCGGACTCGACGCTCAGCCGCGGGTCGAGGGGACGGGCCCGGGCCTGCTCGTCGACGGCGGCGACCAGCGCCTGCTGCCAGCTCCGCCAGACCACCCGGTCCACCAGCCAGGGCTCGACGACCTGCACCTCCCCGTCCGCGGCGGTGTCGAAGCCCAGGGTGGCCAGGTCGGCGCGGCGGACGGCTCCTCGCCGGTGCACCTGCTCGGCCAGCACCTGCGCCGGATCCGCCTGCTCGGCGGCCACCAGGGCCGAGGCACGGGCGGCGGCAGCCCCCCGCCGTCGCAGCTCGGGTGGGTCGGCGTCCAGCACCACGGCACCGGCCGCGACCGCGTGCCGGCCCGGGTCGCGGATCACCAGCCGGTCGCCGGGTTCCAGCGGCAGCGCGTGCAGCAGGGTCAGGCGCGCGGTCGACCCGCCCAGCGGGCGCACCCGCACCGAGACCGCCGCGGTGCCGGCGTGCAGCACCAGCTCGGCGGGCAGGTCGTCCACCTCACCGGTGTGCGGAGTCAGCCGGGCGTCCACCGTCGTGGTGCTCGGCCAGGCGCCCGGGGTGAGCAGGGCGTCGCCGCGGCTCACCTCGGCCACCTCGACGCCGCGCAGGTTCACCGCCACCCGGGCGACAGCGGCGACCCGGGACTGGTCGGCGCCCAGGCTCTGCAGGCCACGGACCCGGACGGTGCGCTCGCCCAGCCGCAGCTCGTCACCGACGCGCAGCGTGCCGCCCCCCAGGGTGCCGGTGACCACCGTCCCCGCTCCACGGATGGTGAAGGCGCGATCGACCCAGAGCCGCACCCGACCTTCCGTGCGTGCGGCGGGCAGCCGTCGCACCAGGTCGAGCAGGGCCCGCCGCAGCTCGGGCAGGCCGGCTCCGCTGCGTCCGGAGACGGCCACCGCGGGCACCGCGCCGAGGCTGGACCGGGCGATCTGCTGCCGAGCCTCCTCCACGGCCGGGGCGGGGTCGGCGAGATCGGACCGGGTGACCACGAGCAGGCCGGAGGTGAGCCCGAGCGCGTCCACCGCGGTCAGGTGCTCCTCGGACTGACGCCGCCAGCCCTCGTCGGCTGCGACCACGAACATCACGGCCGGCGCAGGGCCGAGCCCGGCCAGCATCGTGCCGATGAACCGTTCGTGGCCGGGTACGTCGACGAAGGCCAGGGTCTCCTCGGTCGCCGTCTGATCGGCCAGGACCGTCCAGGCGTAGCCGAGGTCGATGGTCATGCCC
>Ga0210040_10005794_pt1 | contig 15600 bp, 12 predicted proteins | sample CryGeyCG12114_NA_FD_185462 | JGI IMG/M metagenome (GOLD analysis project Ga0210040, IMG submission 185462) | Groundwater microbial communities from aquifer - Crystal Geyser CG19_WC_8/21/14_NA (SPAdes) (version 2) | ecosystem: Environmental > Aquatic > Deep subsurface > Groundwater | place: USA... | reverse complement strand
GCGCGCGGCCCCGCGGTCTCGGCGGCGGAGCCGGCGCCGACGACGAGGACGTCGACGACGCGCGGCGCGTCCCCGCCGGCGCCGGCCTCCTCGCGGGCGGGGTCGCGAGCGGCGCCGTCGGACGGCGCGGTCCCGGTCGTCATGCCCCGATCCTGCGCTCCCGCCCGCGCCGCCGTGCGGGCGGGGGCGCGGGCGGACCTCGGCGCCTCGACCGCGCCGTCGGGCTGCCATGATGGCGGCCATGCCCGCACCGCCCGCGGCGTCCGCCGCGACCCCCGCGCCACCCCGGACACCGGGCGCCCAGGCGACCGGCCAGGCCGAGGACCGGTCCGCCGCCCCCGTCGCCGGCGCCCGCCCGCGCATCCTGTCCGGGATGCAGCCGACGTCGGACTCCCTGCACCTGGGGAACCTGCTCGGCGCGCTGCGGCAGTGGGTCTCGCTGCAGGACACGCACGACGCGCTCTACTGCGTCGTCGACCTGCACGCCCTGACCGTGCAGGTGGACCCGGCGGTGCTGCGCCAGCGCACCCGTCGGACGGCGGCGCAGTACCTGGCCGCCGGCGTGGACCCCGAGCGGGCGTCCCTGTTCGTCCAGAGCCACGTCCCCGAGCACGCCCAGCTGGCCTGGGTGCTCAGCTGCCTCACCGGCTTCGGCGAGGCCAGCCGGATGACGCAGTTCAAGGACAAGTCCCAGCGCGCCGGCGCGGAGTCGGCGAACGTCGGCCTGTTCACCTACCCCGTCCTCATGGCGGCGGACATCCTCCTCTACGACACCGACCAGGTGCCCGTGGGCGACGACCAGCGGCAGCACCTGGAGCTGGCCCGCGACCTGGCCGGCCGGTTCAACTCGCGCTTCGGGCGCACGTTCGTCCTGCCGCAGGCCTACATCCCCCCGCAGACGGCGCGCATCGCGGACCTGCAGGACCCGACGTCGAAGATGAGCAAGAGCGCCTCCAGCGCCGCGGGCCTCATCGACCTGCTCGACGAGCCGAAGGTCGTCGCCAAGAAGATCCGCTCCGCCGTCACCGACACCGGCCGCGAGGTCGTCCACGACCCCGCGACCAAGCCGGGCGTCTCCAACCTCCTCGCGATCCACAGCGCCCTGTCGGGCACGGCGGTGCCCGAGCTCGAGGCGCGCTTCGCGGGGCGCGGCTACGGGGACCTCAAGAAGGAGGTCGCCGACGTCGTCGTCGAGGCGCTCACCCCGCTGCGGTCGCGGACCCTCGAGCTGATGGACGACACCGCGCAGCTCGACGCGCTGCTCGCCGCCGGCGCCGAGCGCGCGCGCTCGATCGCCGGCGAGGTCCTCGCCCGGGCGCACGACCGCCTCGGCCTCCTGCCGCCGGCGACGGGCGGGTGAGCGGCGCGCACGAGGGGGCCGCCGACCGCTCGGACGAGACCATGGGCCTCCCCCTCTCGCCGCCGAGCGCGGGCGTCGTGACCATCGGCGTGGCCGTGGCGGTCCCCGAGCCCCACGCGAGCCGGCTGCGGGAGTGCCGCCGCGGCTTCGGGGACCCCCTCGCCGACGCGGTGCCGGCGCACGTGACGCTCCTGCCGCCGACCTCGCTGACCGTCTCCCGGGTCGACGACGTCGTCGACCACCTGGAGCGCGCAGCCCGCTGCACGGCGCCCTTCACCATGCGCCTGCGCGGCACCGGGACCTTCCGGCCCGTCTCGCCGGTCGTCTTCGTGCAGGTCGCGGAGGGCATCGCGGCGTGCGAGCTGCTCGAGGAGGCCGTCCGCCGGGGACCGCTCGGCCGCGACGTGGAGTTCGCCTACCACCCGCACGTCACGGTCGCCCACCACGTCGACCCCGCCGCCCTGGACCGGGCCTTCGCCGAGCTCGCCGAGTACGAGGTGGCCTTCCCCGTGGACGCGTTCTGGCTCTACCGGCACGGCGAGGACGGGGTCTGGCGCCCGGACCGCCGCTTCGGCCTCACCGGACCGGCGCCGGTCGAGCCCGTCACCCGAGGGCGGGCCCGGTGAGCGGGGACGCCGCCGCCGACGCCTCGCCCGGCCTGCTCGCGCGGGTCGGCGGCTCACGGCCGGTGCGGGCCCTGCTGCAGTACCTCGGCCACCGCGGCAACGTCCTCGCCGGCGGCATCGCCTTCGTGGGGCTGTTCTCGCTCGTCTCGCTGCTCGTCGTGGCCGCCTCCGTCCTCGGCCTCGTCTTCGGGTCGAGCTCGGACCTGCAGGCGCGGGTGTACGACCAGATCAACGCGTCGGTCCCGAACCTCGTGCAGACCCCGGCCAGCCAGGACGGCCTCCTCGACCCGAGCAGCCTCCTGCGCTCGGACGTGCTCAGCCTCACCGGCGGCGTGGCCCTGCTCGTGGCGCTCGTGACGGGGCTCGCGTGGCTCGACGCGCTGCGCGAGGGCATCCGCGCCGTCTTCACCGAGCCGCCGGACCGGCGGCCCCTCCTCGTCAAGAAGCTCCGCGACCTGCTGGTGCTGCTGACCCTCGGCCTCGTCCTCCTGGTCACGGGGACGGCGACGTTCGTCGTCGGAGCGGCCTCCGAGACGCTGCTGGGTCTCGTCGGGCTCGCGGGCTCGGCCGTGGGACCCGTCCTCCTGCCGGTGCTCACGTTCGCCGTCGTCGCCGCGGTGGACACCGGCATCTTCCTCGTGCTGTTCCGGGTGCTGTCGGACCTGCGCCTGCCGGTGCGCGACGTGCTGCAGGGCGCCGTCGTCGGCGGCGTCGCCCTCGCGCTCATCACGACGCTGAGCGGGAAGCTGCTGCAGCTGGTGGGCGACAGCGACAACCCGCTCGTCACGGCGAGCGCGACGCTCGGGGCCATCCTCGTCTGGCTGGGCCTGCTGGCTCGGGTGACGCTGCTCGCCGCGGCGTGGGCCGCCACCACGGCCGAGGACGCGGGCAGCCACCGCCTCGAGCGGCGCGCGACGGTGCCGGACGGCGTGGTGCGCGAGGACCTGGCCGTGCCTGCGGGCCCGCGCCCGCGCACCGCGGTCACCTTCGACCAGCGGACCACCGACCGCACGACCCTCGCCGCGGGCGCCCTCCTCGGCGCCGTGGGGGCGGGGCTGCTGTCCATGACCGGCGGCGCGGCCCGCGCCGTCGTGGAGGGGCTGCGCGACCGGGGCGACGACCGCGACTGACGACTCGCCGCCACGCGCTGGTCGACCGGTGCGTGACCTGGTGCGACGTCTGGTGCGCAGGTCGGGTGCGCGGGTCGGGTGCGCAGGTCGGGTGCGCAGGTCGGGCGAGCGGGGTCGGGTGCGCGCGTCGGGCGAGCGGGGTCGGGTGCGCGGGGTCGGGCGCCCTCCGGGGCACTGGCTCCGCGCTCGAGCGGGGCGTGCGCCCCGCTCGAGCTGCTCGCCTGACGTGCCCCGGAGGCCACCCGCCCCCGCGCTCGGGGTCGCGTCACCCTGCGGTGGTTACCTGCCCGCGCTCGGGGTCGCGTCACCCTGCGGTGGTTACCTGCCCGCGCTCGTGGTCGCGTCGCCGCCGCGGAGCTCCAGCAGACGCCAGCCGACCCGGGCACCTGCCGCGCAGCGCGCGCCCGCCCCGGTGTGCCGGGACGACGACGGCCCGGCCCTCCGCGCGGAGGGGCCGGGCCGTCAGTGGTGGTGCTGGGAGCGGGGCCCCGTCGGGTCAGACGGTGCGGCTCAGGAGCGCGCGCTTGACCTCGTGGATCGCCTTGGTGACCTGGATGCCGCGGGGGCAGGCCTCGGAGCAGTTGAAGGTGGTGCGGCAGCGCCACACGCCCTCGCGGTCGTTGAGCACCTCAAGGCGGACGTCGGCGCCCTCGTCGCGGCTGTCGAAGATGAAGCGGTGGGCGTTGACGATGGCCGCCGGGCCGAAGTACTGCCCGTCCGTCCAGAACACCGGGCACGAGGACGTGCACGCGGCGCAGAGGATGCACTTGGTGGTGTCGTCGAAGCGCGCCCGCTCCTCCTGGCTCTGCTTGCGCTCGCGCGTCGGCTCGTGCCCGGAGGTGATGAGGAAGGGCATGACCTCGCGGTAGGACTGGAAGAAGGGCTCCATGTCCACGACGAGGTCCTTCTCGACGGGCAGGCCCTTGATGGGCTCGACCGTGATGGGCTTGTCGGGGTTGACGTCCTTGACCAGCACCTTGCAGGCGAGCCGGTTGACGCCGTTGATGCGCATGGCGTCGGACCCGCACACGCCGTGGGCGCAGGAGCGCCGGAAGCTCAGCGAGCCGTCCTGCTCCCACTTGATCTTGTGGAGGGCGTCCAGGACGCGGTCGGTCCCGTTGAGGGTGACCGTGAAGTCCTGCCAGTGGGCCTCGACCGCCGTCCCCTCCTCGCCGTCCTCGGGGTTGTACCGACGGATGCGGAGCGTGACGTCGAAGCGGGGGATGGCCCCGAGCTCGCCGTTCTCCGACGACGCCTCCTCGCCGGCGCGGCCGTGCGCGTGGCCGTCCTCGTCGACGGTCTCCCCGTTCCGCTTCGCGGCGGACTTCTCTCTCGCGGCGCTGCTGCTCATGGTGCGGCGACTCCTCTCTCGCGGGGGTCCGCGCGGCGCACGGTCAGCCGGCGCAGAACTGGGGGACGCCCTCGAGCAGGGCGCCGTTGGGGCCGACGGGGCACGGGTCGAAGGTGAAGATGACGAGCGTGCCCAGGACGACGGTGAAGACCAGGGCGACCGCCAGGAGGGTCTTGAGGACCATCCGGGTGCCGTCGCGCTGCGTGTAGTCGTTGATGATCGTCCGCACGCCGTTGCTGCCGTGGATCATCGCCAGCCACAGCATCGCCAGGTCCCAGACCTGCCAGAACGGGCTGGCCCACTTGCCGGCGACGAAGCCGAAGTCGAGGCCGTTGATGCCGTCGCCCACCATGAGGTTGACGAAGAGGTGGCCGAGGACGAGGACGACCAGGACGGCGCCGGACAGCCGCATGAAGAGCCAGCTGTACATCTCGTAGTTGGAGCGGCGCGACGTCGAGCGGCGGTACGGCGTCGAGCGCGGGGCCTCGAGGGAGGGAGCGGCCACGGTCAGCCTCCGAAGACGTGGGAGAGGTGGCGGACCAGGAAGGGCACCATCAGCAGGACCCAGAGGGCGCCCACGGCCCAGAGCATCTGGCGGTGGAACCTCGGGCCCTGGGACCAGAAGTCGACGAGCATCACGCGGATGCCGTTGAAGGCGTGGAAGAGGACGGCGCCCACGAGACCCGCCTCGCCCAGGCCGACCACCGGGTTCTTGTAGGTGTTGATGACGGCGTCGTACGCCTCCGGCGCCACGCGCACCAGCGACGTGTCGAGCACGTGCACGAGCAGGAAGACGAAGATGAGCAGGCCGGTGATCCGGTGCGCCACCCACGACCACATGCCCTCGCGGCCCCGGTAGAGCGTGCCCTTCGGCACGACGGACCGGGTGGTGGTCTCTGTCGCCACGGACGGCTCCTCGACGAGGTGTGTGAGCGCCGGGGAGGCCGTGCGGCGCTCCCGGGGCCGAGGTGCCGGGGTTCGTCCCCCGGGTCGCGGCCACCCATATCGTACGGACGCGTCCGAGTGGTCCTGCACCGGGGCGTGCACCCCGCGTGCGCGGGACCGCGCCCGCCGGCGCGTGCCATCGTGAGCCATGCGCAACGCCGGCTCGTCGCTCGACTCCTTCTGGGCGGTCGTCCCCGCCGGGGGCTCGGGCACGCGCCTGTGGCCGCTCTCGCGCGCCGGCGCGCCGAAGTTCCTGCACGACCTCACCTCCTCCGGGCGCACCCTCGTGCAGTCCACGTGGGACCGGCTCGTGCCCCTGTCCACGGCCGAGCGGCTGCTGCTGGTCACGGGGGAGGGGCACGCGGACGCCGTCCGCGGGCAGCTCCCGCAGCTGGAGCGGGGCAACCTCCTCCTCGAGCCCTCGCCGCGGGACTCCATGGCCGCGATCGGCCTCGCGGCCGCCGTGGTCGCGCGCCGCGACCCCGACGCCGTGGTCGGGTCCTTCGCGGCCGACCACCTGATCCCCGACGCCCGGGCCTTCGGCGGGGCCGTGCGCCAGGCGGTGGCCGTGGCGCAGGAGGGGCACGTCGTCACGATCGGCATCCAGCCCACCTCGGCGGCCACGGGCTTCGGCTACGTGCGCACGGGCGAGCCCCTGGCCGTCGACGGCGCCCCGGACGCCGTCCGCGCCACCGGGTTCACGGAGAAGCCGGACGCGTCGACGGCGGCCCAGTACGTGGCGAGCGGTGAGTACCGCTGGAACGCCGGCATGTTCGTGGCCCGGGCCGACGTCCTCCTCGGGCACCTGGCGGGCCAGCTGCCGCAGCTGCACGCGGGCCTGCTGGAGCTGGCGGAGGCGCACGAGGACCTCTCCGCGCACAAGGCCGCGGCGGTGGTGGAGCGGGTCTGGCCGACGCTCACCAAGATCGCCATCGACCACGCCATCGCCGAGCCCGTCGCCGCCGCCGGCGGTGTCGCGGTCGTGCGCGGCGCGTTCTCCTGGGACGACGTCGGCGACTGGGACGCCCTCGCCTCGCTCGTGCCCGACCTCGGCAGCGGGGCGGACGTGCGCGTCCTCGGGGACATGGAGTCGGTGGTCACGCAGGACACCACCGGGGTGGTCGTGCCGCGCGGGCACCGCACGGTGGCCGTCATCGGCCTCGCGGACGTCGTCGTCGTGGACACCGAGGACGCCGTGCTGGTGACCACGCGCGCCCGCGCGCAGGAGGTGCGGCAGGTCGTGGAGGCGCTGCGCGCCAGGGGGCGCGCCGACCTGCTCTGACGCGCCGGTCCGGTGCGTCCCGGAGGGGGAGCCCCCGCGGGCCCCGCCCGGGAGGCGAGGGGGTCCGCGGCGGCGTCGCGGCGGCGTCGCGGTGACGTCGCGGTGACGTCGGACGGGCGCCCTAGCATCGGCGGCCGTGACGCCGTCGTCCTCCGCCGCCGCGACCCCGCTCCCCGACGAGCAGGCGCTGGCCCGCTGGCGCACCGCCGTGGCGCAGATCCTGCGCCGGGCCGGCCGCCTGCGCGAGGACCAGGACGCCGGCGCCCCGGAGGACCTGCTCGCGGCCGGTGACCCCGACGGCCTGCGTCCCGCCGCGCTCGCCACGGCGCGCACGCTGGAGGAGTCCGGGGCCCCGGCCCCCGGCGACCCGGGGGCGTCGCCCTTCGTGCGCGGGGCCCGGCCGCTCGGCGCCGGGGCGGTCGCGGGAGCGGACGCAGACCGCCCCGCCGGCTGGGACGTGCGCCAGCGGGTGAGCGGCGCGGACGCCGAGCAGGTCCGGCGGACCGCGCTCGCCGAGCTCGAGGGCGGGGCGACGTCGGTCTGGCTCGACGTGGGCGGTGCCGGCGGCGTCGCGCCGGCGGACCTCCCGCGGGCGCTGGACGGCGTCCTGCTCGACCTCGCCCCCGTCGTGCTCCGCACGGCCGCGGCGGCGGACCCGGTCGCGGCGGCCCGCGCGCTGCTGGCCGTGGCCGCCTCCGAGACCGGCGCCTCCCGGGGGGCGGCGGGGCGCGGGGCGGGGAGCGCGCTCGCCCTGGGCATCGGTGCGGACCCCCTGGCCCGGGCGGCGCGCACCGGCGAGCCCGCGGCCGACGGCGAGGGCGGGCGGTCCCTCGTGCTCGAGCTCGCCGCCCTGGCGCTCGACGCCCCGCTCGCGCCCGGCGCGCTGGCCGTCGACGCCCTGCCCGCCTCCGCCGCCGGGGGCACCCCGGCGCAGGTGCTGGCCTGGGGCGTCGGCGCGGCCGTCCAGCACCTGCGCTGGCTGCTCGACGCCGGCGTCGAGCCGGCGCGCGCAGCCGGGCTGCTCGAGCTGCGCCTGCCCGCGACGCACGACCAGTGGACGACGACGGCCTCGCTGCGTGCCGCCCGCGCGCTGTGGGACCGGGCCGCCGAGCTCCTCGGGGTGCCGGAGGGCGCCCGCGGCCTGCGGCTGCACGCCGTCACCTCCCCGGTGGTGCTCGGCGTGCGGGACCCGCACGTCGACGTGCTGCGCGCGACCGTGGCGGCGCTGGCCGCGGGCGTCGGCGGGGCGGAGGCGGTGACGGTCCTGCCCCACGACGCCGCCGTGGGCGCCAGCACGGCCTCCTCCCGGCGCCTCGCCCGCGGCACGTCCTCGATCCTGCTGGCCGAGTCCTCCCTCGGGCGCGTCGTCGACCCCGCCGGCGGGGCGTACGCCCTGGAGCAGCGCACGTGGGAGCTGGCCGGGCGGGCGTGGTCGCTGCTGCAGGACCTGGAGCGCCGCGGCGGCCCGCTCGGCGCGCTCGCGGACGGGTCCTGCGCGGCGGACCTGGACCGCTCCTGGGAGGAGCGCCGGCGCGCGGTGGCGACGCGGGCGGCGCCGCTGACGGGCACGACGACGGTCGTCGAGGTCGAGGCCCGCCCGCCCGAGCGCGCGCCTGACCCGGCCGCGGACGCCGAGGGCACCGGTGGCTGGCCCGTCCACCGCTGGTCGCAGGACGTCGACGTCCTGCGCCGGCGCACCGACGCCCTGCGCGGCGACGGCCCGGCGCCGGAGGTGGGGCTGGTCCGCCTGGAGGGGTCGCAGGCGCGCGCGGCGGCCACGTGGGCGACCGGGCTGCTCGGCGTCGGCGGCCTGCGCGCCCGCGAGCAGCCCGCCGACGCCGCGGGCGGCGCCCCCGCGGTCGCCGTCCTGGTGGGCGGGGACGACGCCGCCCGCTCCCGCGCCGCCGGGGCGCTGCGGGCGCGCGGCGCGCGCTGGGTGCTGCTGGCGCTGGTCGACTCGTCCACCGCGGACCCGACCGCCCACGGGCTCCCCGCGGGGGTGGACGACGCGGTGGCCGAGGGCGACGACGTGCTCGTCGTCCTGCACCGCGTCCTGGACGCGCTGGGGGCGCCCCGCGCCGACGCGGGGGCCGTCGCAGCCTCCCCGGAGCCCGTCCGGCGAGCGGGTGGGGCCACGCCGCCGCCGGCGGGGCCCGAGCTGCTCGAGGCGCCGCTCCTCCCCGGCGACCCCGGGGGCGGGACCCCCCGGGGCGGGGAGGGGGGCGGCGCGGGCGGGCCGGTCCCGGTCTGGCGCTCGCCCGAGGGGGTGGACGTGCCGGCGCTGGCCACGGCGGCCGACGTCGCCGCCCTCCCGGGGGCCGACCTCGCGGCCGTGGCCGGCTACCCGGGGCAGCCGCCGTACCTGCGCGGGCCCTACCCGACGATGTACGCGACGCAGCCGTGGACGGTGCGCCAGTACGCCGGGTTCTCCACGGCGGGGGAGTCCAACACCTTCTACCGGGGCGCCCTGGCGGCGGGGCAGCGGGGGCTCTCCGTGGCCTTCGACCTCGCCACCCACCGCGGCTACGACTCCGACCACCCGCGCGTCGCGGGGGACGTCGGCATGGCCGGGGTGGCCGTCGACTCGATCCTCGACGCGCGGGAGCTCTTCGACGGCATCCCGCTCGGCGAGATGAGCGTCTCGATGACGATGAACGGCGCCGTGCTGCCGGTGCTCGCGCTGTACGTCGCCGCGGCGGAGGAGCAGGGGGTCCCGCGGGAGCGGCTGGCGGGAACCATCCAGAACGACATCCTCAAGGAGTTCATGGTCCGCAACACCTACATCTACCCGCCCGGGCCCTCGATGGCGGTCGTCAGCGACGTCTTCGCGCACACGTCCGCGCGGATGCCGCGGTTCAACTCGATCTCGATCTCCGGCTACCACATGCAGGAGGCGGGGGCCACGGCCGACCTGGAGCTGGCGTACACCCTCGCCGACGGCGTCGAGTACCTGCGGGCCGGGGTCGCGGCGGGGCTGGACGTCGACGCCTTCGCGCCGCGGCTGTCCTTCTTCTGGGCCGTCGGCACGAGCTTCCTCACCGAGGTCGCCAAGCTGCGCGCGGCACGGGTGCTGTGGGCGGACCTGCTGCGGCCGTTCTCGCCGCGGGACCCGAAGTCGTCGATGCTGCGCGCGCACTGCCAGACCTCGGGCTGGTCGCTGACGGCGAGCGACGTCCAGCTCAACGTCGTCCGCACCTGCGTGGAGGCCATGGCGGCCACGCAGGGCGGGACCCAGTCCCTGCACACCAACGCCCTCGACGAGGCCCTCGCCCTGCCCTCGGACGCCGCCGCGCGCACCGCGCGGGTGACGCAGCTGCTGCTCCAGCAGGAGACGGGCACGACGTCGGTCGTGGACCCGTGGGGCGGCTCGTGGTCCCTGGAGCGGCTGACGAGCGACCTCGCCGCGCGCGCCCGGGCGCACCTGGAGGAGGTCGAGGCGGCGGGGGGCATGGCGCGGGCCATCGAGGAGGGCATCTCCAAGCGGCGCATCGAGGAGGCCGCCGCGCGCACGCAGGCGCGCATCGACGCCCGGCGCCAGCAGGTCGTCGGGGTCAACGTCTTCACGGTGCCGCGCGAGGAGCAGGACGTCGTCGAGGTGCGCCGGGTGGAGGCGGCCGGCGTCCGCGCGCAGCAGGTCGCCAAGCTCGAGCGGCTGCGCCGCGAGCGCGACCAGGGCGCCGTCGAGGAGGCCCTGCGCCGGCTCACGGCGGCCGCGCGGGGGGTGGCGGACGGCACGCGGCGCGGCGGGCCCGACGCCGAGGACGGCAACCTGCTCGCGCTCTCGGTGGAGGCCGCCCGGGCCTGCGCCACGGTGGGGGAGATGTCGTCCGCGCTCGAGGAGGTCTTCGGGCGCCACACGGGGGCGGTGAGCACCATCACGGGCGTGTACCGGCGCGAGGCGGCCAGCGAGCAGGACGCCGGGGCCGACGCGGTCGCCGCCGTGGCCGCGGACGTCGCCGCCTTCGAGGAGGAGGAGGGCCGCCGCCCGCGCATCCTCGTCGCGAAGATGGGCCAGGACGGCCACGACCGCGGGCAGAAGGTCATCGCCACGGCGTTCGCCGACCTCGGGTTCGACGTCGACGTCGGCCCGCTGTTCTCCACGCCCGAGGAGGTGGCGCGCCAGGCGGTGGAGGCCGACGTGCACGTCGTCGGGGTGTCCTCGCTCGCCGCCGGGCACCTCGTGCTGGTGCCGCAGCTGCGGGCGGCGCTGGCGGCCGAGGGGCGCGAGGACGTCGTCGTCGTGGTGGGCGGCGTCGTCCCGCCCGACGACGTCCCGCTGCTGCTCGAGATGGGCGCCGCCGCCGTCTTCGGGCCCGGGACGGTCGTCGCCACCGCCGCGCGGGACCTGCTCGCCGAGCTGCGGGCGCGCCGGTGACGGAGCCGCCGCCGACGCGGCCCCCGCGGCGCCCGCCCGTCGACGTGCGGGCGCTCGTCGACGGCGTCCTCGCCGGGCGGCGCGGCGACGTCGCGCGGGCGCTGACGCTCGTGGAGTCCCGGCGCGCCGACCACCGCGCGCAGGCGCAGGAGCTGCTCGCCGCGCTGCTGCCGCACGCCGGCGGCGCGGTGCGCCTGGGGGTCACGGGCGTCCCCGGGGTGGGCAAGTCGACGTTCGTCGAGGCGCTCGGCACGCGGCTGACCGCGTCCGGGCACCGGGTGGCGGTGCTCGCCGTCGACCCGAGCTCGAGCCGCAGCGGCGGGTCGGTCCTCGGCGACAAGACCCGGATGGCGCGGCTGGCCACCGACCCGGCGGCCTTCGTCCGTCCCTCGCCCACCGCCGGGACGCTCGGGGGCGTGGCCCGGGCCACGCGCGAGGCCGTCGTCGTCCTGGAGGCCGCGGGGCACGACGTGGTCGTCGTCGAGACGGTCGGCGTGGGGCAGTCCGAGGCCGTCGTGGCGCAGATGGTCGACACCTTCTGCGTGCTGGTCCTCGCCCGGACGGGCGACTCCCTGCAGGGCATCAAGAAGGGCGTCCTCGAGCTCGCCGACCTGCTCGTGGTGCACAAGGCCGACGGCCCGCACGCCGCGGACGCCCGCTCGGCGGCCTCCGAGGCGCGCTCCGCGCTGCGGCTGGTGACGCCGCCGGACGCGCTGTGGCACCCGCCGGTGCTCGAGGCGAGCTCGACCGAGGACCGCGGCGTCGCCGAGGTGTGGGAGGCCGTGCTCGAGCACCGGCGGGTGCTCGAGGGCGCCGGCGAGCTGGCGCGGCGGCGCGGTCAGCAGCAGGTGGAGTGGATGCACGCGGCCGTGCGCGAGGCGCTGCTCGCGCAGCTGGAGGAGCCGGCGGCGCGCGCGCGGGTCGCCGAGGCCGCCGAGCGCGTGCGGGCGGGGCGCACGCCCGCGACCGAGGCCGCCCGGGAGGTGGTCGCCGGGCTCGGGTCCCCAGGACGGCCGGAGGTCGGGGTCTTCGTCGGGGACCCCCTCGCACGGACGGGTGAGAGGCGTCCCCGGTCGGCGACGGACGGGTGACCCCCGCGCCCCGCGCGTCTACGGTCGCGACGTGCGACGGGGGAGGGCCATGGAGGTGGGGACCGACGGGCGGGCGCCGCGCGGGTCCCGGAGCGCTGCAGCGGCCGCGCTCGGCGCCCTGCTGCTGGCCGCGGGCTGCTCCGGCGCCGAGGAGACCCTGGTCGAGGTGCCCGACGGCGCGCCCAGCACGACCGCTGCGCCCTCGACCGGCGGCCCCTCCACCAGCAGCGCCCCCTCCACCAGCGCCCCCTCCACCAGCACCCCGGCGACCGGCGCGCCGTCCTCGGGCGCGCAGCCGTCCGCCGCCCCCTCGACCCCGGCCCCGGCGGTGGACGGCGACGTCTTCGTCGTCCCGGCGACGCCGGTCGTGGCGCCGGACCTGCCCCCCTACGAGCTCGAGATCTCCTCGGTCTCGGCCGAGGGCCCCCAGGAGCAGGCGGTGGTGGACGCCTGGCGCGCCTTCTGGGAGGCGGTCGTCACCGCCTCGGGCGTCCCCGCCTACGACGCCGTCGGCATGGGGGAGGTGGCCACGGACCAGGCGCTCGTGGACGCCCGGTCCTACGTCGAGGGGCTCGAGCAGGCGCAGCAGCGCGTCACGGGCCGCCTGGTGCTCGCGGCGGAGGACGTCGTCGTCGAGGGGGGGACGGCGGTGGTCGACGGGTGCGGGGACCAGCGGGACGGCGAGGTCGACGCCGACGGCGGTGTCGTGTCGAGCCCGCTCGGCCCGACCGGTCTGCGGACGGAGCTGGTGCGCGAGGGCGAGAGCTGGAGGGTGTCGCTGTGGGGCGAGCAGGAGGGGCTGTGCTGAGGGGGGCGACGCCCGCGGTGCCGCGCCGCGGGCGCGCACGTGCTCGCGCGTGGACCGGGGCGGGGGCTGCAGGGGCGGCCCTGGTCGCCGCGCTGGCGGGCGCGCCGTCCGCCGCGGCGGCGGGGGCGCTCGGGCAGGGCTCGGGCGGGAGCTCCGGCAGGGGCTACACCGCGGACGTGGTGGTCGCCTACTCCGGTCCCGCCGCCCCCTCCGGCGCCAGCGGCGGCGGGAGCAGCGGCTCGGTGGCCGTGCAGCCGTCCTGCTGGTGGTCCCCGATGAGGGGCGCGGACGCCTCCGACCCCGTCGCCGTCCGGGACTTCTTCGCCTCGAGCCGGGAGCCGGCCTTCTTCCGCGAGGTCTTCGGCTCCTCCGCCGACTGGGACGCCGCGGTCGACGCGGCAGCCGCGGGCACGCCGATGACCTGGTACCTGGCCGAGTGCCAGGACCCCAGCCGGCTCGCCGAGTTCACCAGCCGCTCGGTGCCCTCCCCCGGGGGCGGGGTCGTGCCGGTCGTCTACGCGGCCTGGCCGACGGCGCAGGGGCCGCCGCCGCCGCAGGTGGACCCCTACGCGCTGGCGCTCGCCGCGCACGACGCCATGGTCATCCCGGACCCGGAGGTCGACCGCAACCCGCGCTCGAGCGGGCTGGGTGCGACGTTCGTGGGGCTGCCGACGTGGTTCTGGGTCACCGACCCCGAGGCGGTGGGCGGGGCCGCAGGCACGCGGACGATCCGCGCGACGGTGGGCGACGTGTGGGCGGAGGTCACGGCGACCACGGGCGGGCTCACGGTGAGCAGCCCGCTCGGTGCGGCCGACTGCGACCCCGAGACCGCCCGCACCCCGTGGTCGCCCGGGGCGGACGACGACGCGGGGTGCACGGTGGTGTTCACCCGGTCCTCCGCGGGCTACCCCGGGGGCGTCCCCCTCGACCTCAGCACGCGCTGGGCCGCGACGTACACGGCCAGCGACGGGTCCGGCGGCGACCTGGAGGGGCTCGTCCGCACCGCCGACGACGCCGTGCCGGTGGCCGAGTCGCAGGCGCTGGTCTCCTCGGCGGGGTGAGACGGCGACCGGGCCGACGGTCTCGGGCGGGAGCGGCGGCGCCCGCGCGGTAGCGTCGACGCCCGTGACGAGCACCTCCTCCAGCCCCGCGACGGACGCCGGCGCCCCGCAGGAGGCGAGCGTCCGGGCCGTGGTGGACGAGCTCGTGCCCGGGCTCGTGCCGGAGATGGTCGCCGTCCGCCGAGACCTGCACGCCCACCCGGAGCTGGGCCACCACGAGCACCGCACCACCCAGCTGCTCGCGGAGCGGCTCGCGGCGGCCGGGCTCGCGCCGCAGCTGCTGCCGGGCACCGGCCTCGTCGTCGACGTGGGCGACCCGGAGGCCGCCCCGGTCGTCGTGCGCGCCGACCTCGACGCGCTGCCCGTCCCCGAGACCAGCGGCGTGCCGTTCGCCTCGACCACGCCCGGGGTGACGCACGCCTGCGGCCACGACGTGCACACGGTCGTCGTCCTCGGGGCGGCGCTCCTGCTGGCGCAGGCCCACCGCCGCGGCCTCGTCCCCGGCCGGGTGCGGCTGCTCTTCCAGCCCGCCGAGGAGGTGACGCCCGGCGGCGCCCTGGAGGTCCTGGCGACCGGCGTCCTCGAGGGCGCCCAGCGCTTCTACGCGGTGCACTGCGACCCCCGCCTCGACGTCGGGCGGGTGGGGCTGCGGCACGGCGCCATCACCTCGGCGTCCGACCACGTGCGGGTCCGGCTGCGCGGGCGCGGCGGGCACACCTCGCGCCCCCACCTGACCGGCGACCTCGTCTTCGCCCTCGGCCAGGTCATCACCTCGCTGCCCGCGGTGCTCTCGCGGCGCCTGGACCCGCGGACCGGCGTCAACCTCACCTGGGGGCGGGTGGAGGCGGGCAACGCGCCGAACGCCATCCCGGTCGAGGGCTGCGTCGAGGGGACGCTGCGCGTGCTCGACGTGGCGGCGTGGAAGGAGGCGGGCGCCCTCCTGGAGGAGGTCGTGGCCTCCCTCGCCTCCCCCTACGACGTCGAGGCCGTCGTCGAGGTGACCCCCAGCGTCCCGCCCGTGGACAACGACGAGGAGAGCGTCCGCGCCCTCCAGCGCGCCGCCCGCGTCGTCCTGCCCGAGGGCACCGAGGCGCGCACCGAGCAGAGCCTCGGCGGCGAGGACTTCGGCTGGTACCTGCAGGACGGCGCTCCCGGCGCCCTCGCCCGCCTCGGGACGCGGACCCCTGGAGGTCGCACCTACGACCTGCACCAGGGGGACTTCGTCGCCGACGAGCGGGCGGTCGAGGTCGGCCTCCGCCTGCTCGCGGCCGTCGCGCTGCTGGGCTGACCGGGCAGCGGGACCCGGGCCGGGCAGCACGGTCGGTCCAGCACGGTGGCGGCAGCACGGTCGGGGCAGCACGGTCGGGTCCCGTCCACCACCCGGGCGGGTGGCGCCGGACGTCGCGGACGGGTAACGGTCCGGTCTCCCGGCACCTCGGCGTCGCCACCCGCTCCCGGGCGCTGCCTATAGTCCTGCGACCGCCCGGACGGGCCCGGTGGTCGCCGAGGAGGAACGACGTGAAGAACACCGTGCGCGGAGCCGCGCTCGTCGGGGCGATGGCCCTGGCGCT
>Ga0210040_10005793_pt1 | contig 15600 bp, 8 predicted proteins | sample CryGeyCG12114_NA_FD_185462 | JGI IMG/M metagenome (GOLD analysis project Ga0210040, IMG submission 185462) | Groundwater microbial communities from aquifer - Crystal Geyser CG19_WC_8/21/14_NA (SPAdes) (version 2) | ecosystem: Environmental > Aquatic > Deep subsurface > Groundwater | place: USA... | reverse complement strand
ATATTACATATTACAGCTCTTGGCCCCACACGGCCCCACTAATTTCTACCCCTGTGGGGAAAAAAGTGGGGCCGTTTTTTTGGGGATATGGGGCCACTTCTGAAAAAAAACTTATTTTCCACCCATGGAATTACATATAGTCAAGTGGTTGAACTGAGTGAGGTAAAGTGCGTGTACTCACAGTCTGTCAGGGCTGCATATTCTCATAGCCTGTGTTATAGAATATAGAAAGGAAAGAGAGAGAGAGAGGAAGAGAAAGTAGGACGAACCGATCAATAGAGGTTCTTGTTGGCCACTGAATCTGGGAAATTACAAGCCTTCTCTTTGATTCCCACTGTGTGGAATGGGAACTTGTAATGCATGGTTTCCGTAAAAGTAAAAGCTTTCTGCGATCCTAAATGCAAGTAAAGTAAGTAAGTAAGTAAACATGAAGTAATGATAATGACGATTGGGACTGACTATGATGAGCATGTTGTCAAGAGCATGGAGGGAGTATTATTAACCGTCTCAATGTGTCTAGTATGGTTTCTATAATTTAGTAGGTAAGGGAATGGGACGATAGGAAGGAATGCCATAGGCTATAATACATATGGAGGCACAGGTTAAGTGGAGAGGTATGTCATGTGTTTGCCTGGCCTCATATGATCGTAAGAGCTCATTAAATTGTATGGTTTTGGTACGAGTCAGGGAGTCTTATCTAAAAAGAGATTGGAAATGAAGCGGTGAGCATCATTATAGGAGATTGCTGCAGGTTGATGATGATCACTTGGAAATTGAGTCGTTCTTATGAATGTTTGTTGAGTTCTGGAACAATGTGCTCAAATGATAGTGTATTAGCCTCAAATCTGGTATTGGTCGTTTAAAAATGCATAGGTTAGCTTTAATAGCAGGGCACTCAAATTCCTTTAGTAGTGCAAATATGCAAATTGGTATAGTTAGTTAGTTAGAGTTAGCGCAAGGTGGTAGAATATAGATAATACGTACGTATATATAATCTATATACTACCTTAGTTAGAGTTAGCATATAGTTTTATATTGGGAAAGTCATCCAATTTTTCGGTATGCTGGTGTTAGTTTAGGATAGGGAACCTTTCTATTTGATATTATACGCCTGACAAATGATTCGAAAGAACGCTTTGCAGCAACCCAACCACTAACATAACATTTTGAAACCCTTCTGTACATTAAATAAAATTGAATGGATTGTTTTATGAATTCTGGCATCATTCCATTTTTAGAAAGACAACACATGCACCAATTTGTGTCCAGCTCTCGTGAACAACGGAAAAGGAAGAAAGAGAAACTCCAATAATTTTATAGTTAATACATTGTCTAATCCCAATGTCACGTCACTGATAAACTGGGCAAAATGAAAAGGCAATATATCAACATGCAATTTTCTTCCCACGCAATAGAAGAGGCCAATAAATAAATGTCGCAAATAATTACCTTCGTGAGTACGAAAGTACGAACCCTGGACATACAATATATAAACTTCTTGTTAAATTCTCCTTTAATTTCTGCACCTTATTTTCCATTCATATGAGTTTCCTTTTTGTTTGCTTATCTAAATCTCTTGAGATTCATACCAGTCATTCAATCTGACCGCGATAGATTTGTCTGCGTATAGGAATGGAATGTGCTATAGTGACATAAAAGGGTGATCAAGTGATAAAAGGATATTCTATCCAGTCCGGCTTTCAAATTAACTACTGCTCTTTACACGACAATAGCCTGTATTGAATCGCTCCTTTTGTAACGTAATGACTCTGTAATCCACATTAGTTCTCGGTCCAAAAGGTGATCTCAATGAGATTGTCTGCATTAGCATAGAATCCTGAATGACGTCAGTCGGGTTCCTTTGTCCTCCCTTGTCGTTTCCACTTTCTCTATGTACCCGCATGCACACACTTGCACACCAAGTAACTATAGTGTATGAAGTAATGCAGGCACCAAAGCCCATGCACTGTGAGTGAATGTTATTCTGAAATCCGAGCCTTAATAAAGCCTTAACAATCACATTCCGATCGTCACACCACACCAGCGTTCTACTTTCATCTTTTTCTGGATTGGATAATCTGGTCAGACTAATTTTAAATTTCATGGAACCGATTAACCCATGATGAAGACCATTAATTACGATTGCGGACGGTAGTTAAACCACGGGACTAATAGTATTTGTGACACTGACGTTTGACGTGTGACAGCTTTTGTAAACCCTGTTTTGTAGACTATTTATTCTGACGGAATTTAATCCGACACTCATTTGTAAATAAAACGGAAAATACAGATGTACATTGCTGTCTGTTTCAAATTGAATGAGACCTCTCCAATAGTGAGTTAGCTATTTTGATTAAATGGTCATATGTTGAATTTATGGGAGGAAACTGGCCTAATTGGTATAGTACAAAGTTTACAGGAATTTCAAAGCAAGAAATAAATTGTATTTTGCCATTTTATGGGAAAAAACTTTCATCCCGAGTTTGTTTACACGGAAACCAGGAGAAAACAAGCAATGCAAATAACTTTGGAGCAAAAATTTTCCATTCTAAATTTGAAACAGACAGTAGGTTTGTAACAGAAGGTAGTTAGTCCATGCTTGGTAGTGAAAATCATAAAAGTGGAGTAGCATTTTAGTTAGCTGTCATGAATTTGAATTATTTAGACAGCATTGCAAAGGTAAATCACATTGTGTGTCATTGTAAGGAGCGATAATGTGACTTTGTAAATGAAAGAAGTTGTTGAATGAGGTCAATGCATATGGGTTATACAATAATGGTGAATTGCGAATCCATCAATTTATATGTTTTTCAAACTCTGGCCAGTTTTATTTCAAAGGCAATAAAACAGGGATTCACGAGTTGGTGAGCCTGTTTGTTTCGGAAATCTCCTTCAGGAAATGATGATCCTTGCATTCTTATCTCCACTTGTTCTGTCTCATTCATTATTTGTTCTTTTCTAACACTCTGGTCAGATTTTACTCGTCCGCATTGACATCAAAGGATAAACAAAGATGCCGAATTTGTACAGATCTTCCGAAGTGATTTATTTGTTTTTATATTTACTGTACTTGCCACGATATTAATAGCGCATACTTGTTGCTCACAATTGTTTACATCTCAACAGTGAGTTCTTAGAGTATAACGTAAACTTAGTTTTCAACTATAAGTTAATAAGGAAGCATTGGTAATCATAATCAACTAAATAGAAACAAGTAAAATTACATTGTTTAATTTAGTAGTAGTTCGTGCTCGTGGTTAGTTTTTTTTGCTTGGATGGCGAAATTTTAAGCTATAGTTAGACTAATGTCGACTGGTAACCCAACCATAATAATTAATTTTCCCAACTTTTGTGTTGTCTCATATTATTACATATGCTTACTTTAGAGTTTAAAGTATGGTTTGAGCTGTAGTCCATATTGCTTCGTGAGTTGTTTTTCGATTTCATGGTATCTGAAAAGAACTTGGATGTGGTGCATAATTTTAAGAGTAGAAGCCAACGGATGCTACATAATTGTATTTGCGAAGCAATTCAGATGGCTATACTTGTTGCTGAGAGAAAATAAAAATACAGTAGACAGAAAGTGAATTTCGTGGACACCAAACTTTGGTAGTAACATAAAGCGAAATGTTCTGCGATTTTGTTTCTGTTTTCCACTATGTTGTTCGGTTTAAAAATCCGTATGTGAGAGGTAGAAAGGAGTAAAATTAAAATTTACAACAGTATTAGAAGTAACCCCGAATTTATATTTGTCTGAGCCTTTTTTCCCGTGGAGCAACATAAAAAACCTTACAAATCCTGCTTTTTAAAAGCTAATAAGGAGTGAGCCTTTTTAGAGCTCATCGTAAGCACTAAATGTTTTTCGCATTATGAAACCGCAAGTACTAATGAAGCCTGCTTGCATCCTTTAATCTTTTCCTTACATTTATTAAAGGTTTCCAGGATTAATCCACAGAAATGATGGAATCTTTTTGAAAACGAACGAGTTCTAGTAGGAAATAGAAACGGGGGAGGAGTAGTCTTGAAATTGATTGACTCCTTTTTTTCTTTTTACGTACCCAATATAAAAGCACTCCGTTTCTATAGATTTTTCCCTCTTTTACACATTCATGACTTGGTACAGAAGAAGGTTAAAAAGTTGTAGAGATTCAAGACGGTTGAAAAAACCTCCAGATATAGTCTTTTATAGTCTTTTTTATACAGTATGTAGCCGACTTTAGTGGGTTTAGTAAAATAAGTGTCATGCAATCGGAAGTTGGAGCCAGGATGCTTAAAATATGATTTATGTGCAACATGCCGCCCTTCATACACTGATTGTGGTCCACAATACAGGTTGTGTACATTACTTTTAGAGGGAGAGAAACTAGATTAATATGGTGAAACTTTTGAATGCATAATTAAAACACATGAAACTGATAGAATAAATAGCATGAATGAAAAGTGCTCTGTAGGCATAGACCAGGGCTAAGCTAGGGCTCCCTAACATAGACTAAGGCAGTTCAAGCATTCCCCACTCCTAAGTTCCTAAGTTAATTTAGTCCCTTCCATAGAATTAAAATGGACAACAACAAGTTTCTTCCTTTGTTGGCACATTATGAGGGGTTTCTTTTCCTTGAAATGGGATTGTACACAGATTAAGATGGAAATACCGTAACATAGAAAGTAGAAGTATGAGTTGATTAACTTTGTACTAGTGAAAATTTTTAACCAACTTTATAATCTTTTTTTTTCAGTTTTCTAATGCCTACCAGAAGGATAAATCCTCATAAAAGAAAGTAAAGTGAAAGCACGGCCGTCTGAAGGCACCACACTAAGGGTATTAATTTGGATCAAATATTCGTTCGTAAGGAAATTCCTTTATAGTAAACATGAAGTTTGTGAGAACCACAAAACCTCCTCCTCCACGTAAGTACTTTGGAAGTCATATTCAAGTTAATAGTCAGTTACTGCGAGTGTATTGTTAGCTTAATTAATGATGAAATGTGTAGGAAACACAGACTGTTAGTTAGCATGTATTATAATAGTGGTGGCAATTAATTCTATCCGCACTCAGACATATTAATTAGAGGAATTTATTTTGCTCGGAATAACAACAAACTTTTTGTGTGCCACCATACACTAGGCTTTAAAGAAACTCGTGAATTGAAACGTGTTGCTATGACTGTAAGTTAATTCCACCGCCAGTTGTTTCTATTGTTGTGGAATATTTGTACGGTATCCAAATATTAGAAACTTATGGATTTTGGAATGTGAAAGTCTGACTACTTAGTAGGCCAAATTAAACTCGGATTTGGTTAGTTTTAAAATTCTTAGTAGACTTGAAGCCACGTTGTTTCATTATGTTATAGCATACATAGCACTTATAATACAAAGTTTTGAAATAAAATGAATCATATCAACTTTTTAAATCTACATGCAGCAACTACACCAGGCACAGAGCCTCCTCCGGAACAAAGCTCTGCCGAAGTAGTTATTCAAAGGACTGACCAAATTGTAAAAAACTTTGGAGGCCGAATGGGGATTCCATCTTGGGGGATGTACGCTCTTGTCATTGGTAAGATTTATACGCCACACAAAACAAAAACGCTGCGCCACTATTTTCTGTTCTGTAGGGAATAGCATGCTACACAACAGGAGCAGATAAATAAATCCCGAGTGTGTCGTTGATTCAAATTATTCGCTTAATACTATTTTGAATTAAATACACCATGAAATGATACAATTTTTTTAATCTGCTCAACTGGTTGTCGCTTTAAAAACTAAAACAATTTAATGTGTTTCTCAATTTCAGCATTTATCATACTCATTTTTGCACTGTGCTTTCTGTGCATTCGGAGATGCTTTCGAAAAAGAAGAACGAAGGATGGGAAGAAAGGAATGAAGGGAGCTGTAGATCTCAAATCTGTGCAGCTTTTGGGCAATGCTTACAAAGAGAAGGTTAGGAAGTGTTTTCACACTGATTTTGTGGGTTATACTTCTGTTGCGTTTAAAGCCATGTTGAACATTTCGTCAGCTTTGAAATTTAGGATCCCACCGTAAAATGTTTAGTTAGTCATTTCAAATTACTAGTAACTGTTACTGCAGCTACTTTTGCCTTTGGACTTGAAAAAAAGTTGACTCTTGCCTCGTGATATCTAACCTCTGCCTATATACAGGTGCAACCGGATATGGAAGAGTTGACTGAAAACGTGGAAGAAGTGTGTGAAGACGGAGATGGAAAAGATCATGTTCAAAAACTCGGAAGACTGCAGTACAAAGTAAGTTGACAGTGACAGGGAAAACCCATTTTTGGTGGTCTTTCTGTGCCAATCAGTATAGACCATCCGGAAAAAGGAGGTAAATTTTTCCTGTCCTGTGTGTGATAAATTTGTGTAGTAGGATAGGATAAAATTTACCTCCTTTTTGCGGACAAGGTATAAGTTTAATTAAACCATCCTTTGTAAGACACTTTTTGGATGTGTGACTTTGGATGGAACATGCATGCATTAAGATCTCGAGTAGGCACTTCTAACTCTACTCTTTTGAATGTTTTCCTATATCAAGCTGGAGTATGACTTCAATGCCAACAACCTGTCAGTGACAGTTATTCAGGCAGAAGACCTTCCTGCTTTAGATATGGGTGGAACCTCAGATCCATACGTAAAACTCTACCTGTTGCCCGACAAAAAGAAAAAATTCGAGACCAAAGTTCATCGTAAAACACTAAACCCAGTGTTCAATGAGACATTCGTTTTCAAGGTACGAAAACTGAAGTTGAGCGGAGTCGAGATATTATTACTAAAATAGATGCTGCGTCATTTTAGGGGTCGCACTCTTGCTACATGAGAAGGCACTTGTAGTTAATCTCACAAGCGGAGTGCAAATATATGAAAGGATCTAACAATGCTTTCTGGTTTTGCAGATCCCGTATAGTGAACTAATGGCCAAAACACTTGTCTTTGCAATTTATGATTTCGATCGATTCTCGAAGCACGATCAGATTGGAGAGGTGAAAATCCCACTTTGTCAGATAGACTTGGCACAAACTATAGAAGATTGGAAAGAACTTCAGAGTGTTGAAGGAGAGGGTGGACAGGTATGACGGATTTAGTTTTCTAGCCAGTCGGTTCACTACTTTATCTATAATACAGTAGTAAGTAGTGTGCCTGAATGAACACGATTGCCTTCTGAGAATACAAGCTACATAAAAGCATTGGTTTGATTTTATTTACTAGTGAATAATTTACAAGCTATTGCTAGTTGCATTTAAATTTTGCTTACTTCTATAAACTCCATTGAATGTATTTGATGCTATAGACATTTATTTGCAAAAATTTATCGTCAACTAATATAAGATATATCTCACAGCTCTGGAAAGAGAGAATTTTAGACTGGAACACAATTCATGTTTTTAGGAATTTACTTCTTTTATTACATTTCGGGAAGGAACGTTCGAAGTTTTTACGAACGTTCAGATTGACAGAGTTTGCATCTGTCGCGCATGTAGATTCCTAATTTATAAATATACATGCGTAGTGAGTTTGTAATAAAATAGTAATTAATTTAATGTCTGTCTGTAATTATCATGTTATCACATCACTAGCAGTTTGAGTATTCAGACATCTACACATTGTGTTTGATTTCTCCAGTTGATTTCCTAGTGAGAAACACTAACATCATTTTGCTTAAGCGGAACTCCACACAGCACTTTTAGCATGCATATCAGCAGTCGGAATACACTTGGACCTAGCATTTACAGTCAAACAGAACTTGACAACTTGATTCGTTTTAATCGCCTGCGCTTAAGGGGCAAGCATTATATGACACACATCACTTTCAGATGTACACAGTAAGTTACCTTGTAGCCAATACGAAAATTCATGTCAGATACCGAAAACTGCAAGTGACAGCAGAATTGAAAGCGAAAACTCTAAATACTTTTTACTGAGGATTAGTGTCTCTCACCCTACCCCTATGGTTATTCAAAGTGTGTCGCACAGAGGAATAATAATGTGTTTTTGACAATTCCTGAAAGACGGTTTTCTTTAATGTGTTTTCGAACTGTTTGTCAATATCCAAGGACAGTATTCCTTCTAACCCATAAACTGTTTTCTTTATGTCAAAAGGGTTTTATTTTTTTTACTTAAAAAAAGAGGTGAGCAAGCTTGCCTGTCGACTTTTATCGTCGTATTGCACTTTTAGTTGGTACAGCTTCCTCTTGTGTAGGTAGTTATAGACCATCCGGAAAAAGGAGGTAAATTTTTCCTGTCCTGTGTGTGATAAATTTGTGTAGTAGGATAGGATAAAATTTACCTCCTTTTTGCGGACAAGGTATATTTTAAGATTTTTAGATTAGTTTTGTAGCCATTCGATAGTTTACTTTTAATAGTTTTATTAATCCGAATTTTTTCCACATATTTCAATGTATCCTTTTTTCTTGAAACATTCATCTTACGTTCATGGCTTTGGCCTGCGCTTTCTGACATCCGAATGAAAAAAAATCGCTCACTTGTCACCACATCATATGCATGCCTTGATTGATGCCTTCACACACTTGCGGATTTGAACTCTCTTCAACTCGTTGTGTCAATCTTTTGTGCGGATTCAATGACACTTACACACATGGCGACTGCTCGTCGTCCATCGCATTACATGTAAGTTTGAGAACTCTTTGACTCTATTTGAGTATTATGTAATGTATATGTTTATGTTATGTTTATGTCTGTCCGTTGCATACTTATTTGTACTAAATTCTCACTGCCTTTCTTCTTACTCCGCTTTAAATTTTGACTTTTTTGTCATGCGTATGTTGCTATTGATTCTTTATAGATGTTAATATTTGCACATGTAATGTACTTTGTATTGTATGCATACAGTTTCTAAATCTAACGTGTTGTAGACTTTAATATTTTTGACAAACTCATTTTATTTTATTTCGCTGGGTAATGCAAGAATAATGGATATTTCAGGCTCTAATCTTAGCAGGTAAATATTAATTTAAATGAACGTTACATAAAAAGGGTGAGCCTTTCTTTGCTGAAAGATTTGAATGACTTCTAATAATGAAAGCATTATGTTTTGTAACTCCGATTGGGAGAATCTACGTTGAAAACTGACTGACTTCAACGAAATCCTTGAGTTAAAGTATAGTTAACGGGGGTCAGAATGCATGTATTGCTCAGATATCGTTAAAGATATAATTGGAATGGTTTGATAAGGTCAAGAAAAAATGCCACGAGGTAGGCAGAATGAACTGATGTTTGTCAAATCTCGAAAAAATTATTTGTATTTTACGTTGTCTATGGGTGTTTTGCGTGCATGTTATGCTTTGTTTGGTCATTACTAGAAAATGATACCACTGACTGAGTTGACTAACCATAACTAATGACGCAGTACATACTTATATTATTATTATTATAGTATTATAATTGTATGTTGATAACCGAATATGTAATGTGTATAATATCGAATTGATTGTTTTTGTGAAGTGGATTTGTAAGCAGTTAACAAGCTTTCTTCTGATGACAAGAGAATATAAAGGAAAAAATGTTCGGTGTAAACATTTAGTAATGAACGAATTTGAAACTTATTTGCCAGGAAAACAAGCTGGGAGATATTTGCTTCTCGTTGAGGTATGTTCCCACTGCCGGGAAGTTAACTGTTGTCATTCTAGAGGCGAAAAATCTGAAAAAAATGGATGTAGGGGGGCTTTCAGGTAATGGAAATACGTGTTTGTTTAAATTTTTGCTTGATGGAATTTCATAAATATCTTTGTATTTATGTATAGATCCATATGTGAAAATAGCATTGATGCAGAATGGAAAGCGGTTGAAAAAGAAAAAGACAAGCATTAAAAAATGCACGTTAAACCCTTACTACAACGAGTCATTCACTTTTGAAGTTCCCTTTGAGCAAATTCAGGTATCTTATGTATTTTCTTATACTGCAAGTATGCAAGTATCTAGGATTAATAAATACATAGATTAGTAATTGCATATATTTGGTTACTTACTGCCGTTAATCCTGTGTTATAAGCCCCTGCAAAGGCTCTATACGAAGAATAACCCGTGGGTTTGTTAGTAAACAGGATTTGCGGTAATTTATATCGTATTAGTTTTATGTTGAGTGAGAATGCATTATGTAGATGTAGACTACTTTCACTATCACTATACACTATACACTATACAAATTAAATTTATCTATTTGAATACTATTCAACTTTTTTTTATGATTTTTCCACTGTTCAGAAAGTCAACTTGGTTGTGACGGTTGTAGACTACGATCGAATAGGAACATCAGAGCCGATCGGGAAAACTGTTATGGGCTGTAATGCAACGGGCACTGAACTTAGACACTGGTCAGATATGTTGGCGTCACCAAGACGACCCATAGCTCAGTGGCATACGCTAAAAGAGCCGGAAGAAGAGAAGAAAGAAAAAGAATAACCGAGGACCATCCTATAATTCTTCTATTTGTACTACTACTACTACAACTAAATTTGATTTAAACACAGGCTTTCAATAGTCTTACCAAGAATCAAAGCTTTCGCTTACCAGATGGTTGTACTACTGTACTGTTTTCCTCATTTAAGAGTTTTCAATGTATTAATATTATTATTACTATTGTTACTACTGCATCGCACATACCTTTTTTATTCTTATTCAGATACAGCATGTTAGATTCAACTATTTGTGAAAGTGTTAGAATTTAAAGAACCAGCCCTAGGATAATTGTGGGAAATCAAAGCCCAGTCTACTACTCGTGGAATTTATTAACATTATAGGTGAGTTTAAGTATTCCATTGACTTTAGAAATAAATCCCTGCAATTTACTTTAATCATATATGCTTAGAGAAGAGAATATGTATAATTAAATAAATAAATAAATATATATATATACAATATATATTTACACTTGTTGCTAAATCCATGTTTTGAATGAGCAGTATAAACTTACTGCACAATATATCCCATGATACGGATTCTGTTGAAGTCGGTGAGAGCATTACTGATGATTTATACAGCTAGGGTAAATATATTTTGCTAACCGGAACCAGAGTTCGGAATTGTAACTCTATGAGGCACAGTTATCTTTTAAACAGGAACGAGATTAATGTTAGACATTTCCTCATCAAATTTAGCGTAATTGTATATGCCAATATGCCAATATTGTTACTTAATATGCTAAAAATATGAAGTTAGGCTGAGTGAGTGAGGGAGGGGAAAGTGGAGAAAACAGACTTTTGTGTTCGTGCTGCTCTCAGTGATTTATTTATTCGGATACATTTGTTTTCAATCCGGATCGCAAATCTTGCGATTGCGAAATAAATCGTATGCATGTGCTACTCATCATATCTCATTTAAATCAGATTTATCTCAGGTGGTTATAATTTTGGTCAGCTTATTTACATGACTTCAAAATTATTGAAATGCAAACCATATCCTTGCTATTACATTATTCATTGTACTGTAATTATAATTATGTTCAATGCACAGACAGAGAGTTGAAAACCAGTATCAAAATATTGAATATCATATGATAAGATGCTTGCAATGTTGGTCCTGTTATTAAAGCGAGAGAGAATTTTTAAAAACATTTTCACGAAGACAAATCAAGAAACTCAAGCATTCAGGGGCGGTGATCCTTTACTTGGATCCAAATAATGTTTTTTGAGAGTCTATTGTAAAATCAAGATCTAAAACATACAAAAAAAAAACAGGTTTATACTCTCCTCATGCCCTATTTTATTTTTTGAATGTGTCAAACTTTTCTCATGGACCATCAAACTAAAAATTTTAAACTCTGTAAAACATAAAGTCTGGTTATATAAGTGAAATATAAAATTGATAAGCAGTATATATTAGAATCTTTTATTTACAATAAGACTCTGGGAAAAACACTTTAGTTCATCATTGACTATAAATGCATTGTTCATGTTAACCATTTTGTACTGCATCTTTCATGACATAGCTAGGATAAAGACTCCTAATAATTTTACGAGAAATAGATTTTTAGAAGGCGCTCGAAAAAATACCCTGGGAATCGGGGATAAACAAACTTTTTTTCATTGCTAACTTATTAGATTAATTTTTTAAAAATTGTTACATATCCTGTTGGTCAATCAAAAACGTTTTGAAAATATCCTTTTCTAAAACATCATCAACTAAACAAGCTCTCACTAGTATTTGATAGTCATAGTATATGGATAGTTTTTGCAGACTGGTCTGTTTAATGATTGTGATCTTACATGGATGTCCAAAGGTCTAATTAAATTTAAACGAGTAGAATAATAACCTTGGCGCTGTTATTCAAGATGGTACATTATGTCTCCAGGCCGGACAAATATCAATAAGAATATATCAACTGGGAAGAAGCAGAGCAAAGGAAAAAATCCTTCTGGTTTACTAAAACAGTAGTCGCCGCATAGAATATTTAGTTTTAATTGGCTAGTGTAAAAAATTACTTCAATAAAATGTAAAGCACACATTTGGTTTTTATTAGCAATGTATGTAGTGTTTTCCGGTGATTTGGTATGTACATCTGCTTGCTAAATATAAATTACATTAAATTGCAGTACCAGCTTCTTGCAGTAAGCAGTATCAACTTGGCTGTTAATTGTACACCACAGTTACAGTATTTGTGCATAATCCTTGCTAGGAACGACACGATGTGTGATTGTGCATTATTCCATTGTACCCAAATAAAAAATGTACTATTATTCCCAATGTACTATATCGCTGTAATTTGTGTTGTAGTTATTAGTATAGATATAGAACGAATGGATGACAGTATTAAATATTAGAACTGTGTAAATAGACTTCAGTTCTGTTGAATAATGTTCTTGTGTTGTGGTAATATGTAATTATGTATTTCCTGGTCATCATTATTAGTGATTTAATTGTAGTCAGTAGGTTTGTATAAGATTTATTTCTCAATATTTTTGAAAATTATATCATCTATGTAACTAAGTAGTAATTAATCATTCATGCAGTGTGGTTTTTATCTCTGGTTCTGAATGGTGCAGAAAAGTTTGAATAAAACGTATTCATGAAAGTTAATCTGGAGCGATTTTTTTTTCTGATCTTCATATTCAATCGTCTTGAAAGAATTGAGCACTATGGATTTTGTAATTTGCTCTCACAAAATGCTTCTTATCTCATCTGGCGTCCGAAAAAACATGAACCGTCTCCTCAATACCTGTATCTATGGCATTGAAAGCGCTCTATGATTTTCGTGGCCAGTTCACAAGTTTAGGAGGGATGCCCTGGACACACACTGACACAGATAGGCTATAAGCTGCCTCGTTCCACTCTGGCTCGCTCGAGTAGGGTTAAGCTACCCCACTCCTATTGTTCAAGATTTAGCCTGCAGTGCAGCACTTGAGAAAAATATATGTTGATATGAAAAATTGCCTAGACAAAAAAAGACAAAACTAGACAGAAGTAGCCAACAGTCAAAAGTATCTAACAAATAAAAATTACCAAAAGTAGTCAAAAAGTAGCCAGTAGTCAGAAATTACCAAAAGTAATCAAAAATTAGTCAGTAGACAAAAATTGCCAAAAGTAGCAAATGGACAAAAAATGTCAAAAGTAGCCAATGGACAAAAATTGCCAAGTCTAGCCAATAGCTAAAACTAACCACCAGCCAAAATGCGATGCTGATTCTGATACTACCCAAACCGATTAGATAAGTACCCGATAGTTCAATTCAATATTTCAATAAGCATTCTTATCTGGCAAAAAAACAGGTTATAATTTATAGCTTGCCTTTTTTCTCTTCACAATGACGATCCAAGAAGACAGGATGAGATATCCTTTTGCACAAATTGAAGATGAAGTCCTAAAGCATTTGATATCTGGATTCAAGAAACTTTTTATTCTACTTTCTACATGTCGAGTATTGACTTGATCGAACCGAAAATAGAAATTGTGTTCAATAAGGGAGCAAAGTTTACTATTTTCTGTAAAAAGAATTATTTACATAGTTGATACCTGACCGGGTTTGCGACATGTATAAGCCGTTTGAACGTATGCCACGGCTCGAATATCGATATAATTATCAATACAGTTAAACACAGGGGATGTTGAACTGGTTATACAGAAAAACTTACTGTCATTATTGTATTTACGCAAAAGAAAATATCCAATAAAAAAAGTCGGATCAGTTATGGTCCAGGGTGCATACAGAAACCATGAAAAAACTGAACTGGTGCCAATTCCACCAAAAACCGACTCAAAGGGGTAAGATGTCCTATCTTCGTACTTGCTGAGGCAGGGGCCAAAAATTAGGGGAAGAGCTTGGATTTTCCAGCAAGATGAAGCCCCTATCCACAAAAGCTATTGCACTCCTAGTTATTTGGAGCAGAAAAAAGTAAGATTTTCGACTGGCCATCGCGATCCCCTGACCTGAATCCTATGGAAAAACGTATGGTCGGAATTAAGTCGAAGAGTTTATGCTCACGGAAGGCAATATCGCAGCAAATTTGAGTTTGAAGCTGCTATACACGCAGAATGGGCTATCATATCCTTGGTATACCATTATCTACACCCAAAAATTTAACCAACTTCATGAAAAATATAATTTTTAAAGCGATAATGGCACAAGGAGGGTAAATACTAATTAGCTTTTTTCATATCGGAAATAAACTTGATTTGGAGGTGTAACTTTTTTCCGGAAATTTTTTTATAGTTGTTCCGCATAACTTCATACTAAGCAAACTAATAATGCTATTTTTTCCCAAGCATCCATGACTTGCCTATTGCTAAGTTTCGTACTAACAAAACACATTTTAAACGCTTTATAACATACTAAAGCATATAAATTCAAGGTGTAAACTTTTTTTCGGGCGGAATGTAGGCTGTGTCGGAAGAATTTGTTTTGTCTGCAACTAGTTGAAAATTATTGAAAACAATACAATTTTTTATTGTTGACTGTTTATTTTAAGCTTTACTACAAAGAAAAAGTACTGAAGTTTTCGTGATAAGAAGTAATGGCAATTAAACGTTTACACAAAAATGTAGTTTCAGTTATCATTTGCTTCAGTTATAATTTGCTTCAGCAAATGGAGGAAATGATATGCTACAATATTCCATGTACAAGTTACAATGATTTATAATTGAATGAAATAAATTTTACCTGTCATTGGTTGTCTCTTGAATTTCACTGAAATTTCGTTTTTCACAAATTCCTTCACTATATAACTTCGTAGCTATTACATTTTATGTTAAAGAACAATTTTTCCTACATAGTTTAATACTAACCTAGCATATTTTAGTCACTGGATACTTTTAGCTTTATTTGGTTGTTTTTGACCGTTGGTTACTTGTGGCTATTTTTAACTGTATTTGGGTTTGTATTTATAATTTTTATTTTCAGCTAGAGTTGGTTATTTTTGGCTGTTGGCTGCTTTTAGGTTTTTTTGGCCATATTTTTATCGCTGTTGGCTACTTTTGGCTGTATTTGCTTATTTTTGGCTGTCGGCTACTATAGGCAATTTATTATTATTATTATTTGGGTGCGGCACAGCAACGCAGGTCACTGTACCAACCGCGGAGGCAACCTAATGCCTTTTGCGGACTCACCCGACCACGCGCTACTGTGCTGCAAGCTTGAACCGGCCAG
>Ga0210040_10005792_pt1 | contig 15600 bp, 18 predicted proteins | sample CryGeyCG12114_NA_FD_185462 | JGI IMG/M metagenome (GOLD analysis project Ga0210040, IMG submission 185462) | Groundwater microbial communities from aquifer - Crystal Geyser CG19_WC_8/21/14_NA (SPAdes) (version 2) | ecosystem: Environmental > Aquatic > Deep subsurface > Groundwater | place: USA... | reverse complement strand
CGCCTCGACAACGGCAACCTGTTCGTCGGCTGGGGCACCGCGCAGCGCATCTCGGAGTTCTCCGACGACGGCACCCTGCTCTTCGACGCGACCCTGCCCGACGTCAGCTACCGAGCGTTCCGACAGGCGTGGCGCTGACGGGTAGCTCGTCGGTCGTCCGGATAGACGTGCGCAGGCCCAGCTTCCGTGCCCACTCAACCCTCGGAGAGCCGCTGCGCGCCCACACCGCTTCGTCGCGAGCACGGACAGCTGCTCTCGAAGCACGACAGACAGCCAGACGACAGATCTGTCGGGGTGTGGTCACAGCCACCGCCCACATGGTGTTCCTCGTCAGCGAGTCAGTCTGCGGTTCGGCTCCACGAGCGCCGCATGGAATGCTGGCAGCGGGGTGCTGCGGGATGTGGGGGTCGTGCGGCACCACGGTCTGCGGGGCTGGTCGTCGACGAGCCCCGCCATCTTGCGCGTGGGAAGCAGGACCGACCACCGCGGATGCAGTCGCAGCAGTGGACCGCAGCTCCCGGCTGTCGTCCGTCGCGAGACGGGGGACCGGCTGCCCACCACGAGCTGGGACACGAGATCACGAAGACACCGACGCGACGCGCCGGTCGAGAGCGAGGAGCTTCCATGGTCGAGCCGCGACCCGCCCACACCGGTCTGCTCATCCCTCCCGCTGCACGGCTCTTTCACGCCGGCATGCCGAAGACGGGCACCACCGCGCTGCAGCGCACGGCGGCCGGTCGACGCGACCTGCTGCTCGAGCAGGGGGTGCGGTACCCCGGGGGCGGGATGAACCACAGGAAGGCCATGTTCGCCTTCTCCTCCCGTCCGGTGAGCTGGGTCGGCCCCGGCTCGGCCACCCCGGACCCCGCCCGCTGGACCCGTCTCAAGGCCGAGGTGCGGGCGGAGCACGACCGGCGCGTCTGGCTGAGCAACGAGAACCTCAGCGACGAGCCCGAGGACGTCCTGCACGCGATCGTGGAGGCGACGGGTGGCACACCCTTCGTGGTGCTGACGATGCGCGGACTGCCCGCGCAGCTCGCCTCCGCCTGGCAGCAGTACCTGAAGTCCGGGGTGGGGACCTCGTTCGGGACGTGGCTCGAGCGTGTCATCGGCGACACGCCGAACCCGAGCACCACCCCCAGCTTCGCAGCCCGCTCCGCCCTGGGTGAGGTCGTCGACAAGTGGGTCCGCGTCGTGGGGAAGGACAACCTCGTCGTCATCGTGCTCGACGCCGAAGACCGCACCCTCGTCCCGCGCACGTTCGAGCGCCTCCTCGGCCTGCCGGAGGGCAACCTCGAGGAGGACGCGCTCGCAGGTCACCACTCCAACCGCTCGTTGAGCGCACCCGAGGCCGAGCTGCTACGCCGAGTCAACCGCGTGATCCGTGAGCGCGGTGACGTCTCCTGGGTCGACTACGAGCGGTTCGTCCGCGAGGGATTCGTAGACGCGCTGCTGTGTCGGCGGACGCCGGGTCCGGACGAGCTCCGTGTCGTCCCGCCGCGCTGGGCGGTGGACGCTGCCGTCACCCGCGCGCACCGCGAGATCGAGCGCATCGCCACCTCCGGCGTACGCGTCGTCGGGACGCTCGACGACCTGGCGGCGCCGGTGCCCTCGGTCGACCGTGCGCGTTCGCCGCAGACGATCCCTGTCGACGCCGCCGCCGAAGCGCTGCTCGCCGTGCTCTCGGTCGGGCTCGGACGCGGGAACGACTTCGGCACGTCAGCCCCTGATACCGCACCGCGATCCCCCGAGGCGAGACGCGCGAGCATCGAGGACGTGCCGGCCTCGATGCTCGCCCAAAGCCTCGCGCAGCGGCTGGGACGTCGGCTGCGACGCCAGCTCACCAGCGCGCTACCGAACCACGGCAGGCGGCGTGGGCAGTGACAGCACACACACGTCGGTGACGACCTCCGGCTCAACCCGGGCCGCGCGGCTCCTGACGAGCGCTACCCGGACTCACATCCGCAGCGCAGACCGCGCGTCCCGCCTGCATCATCGTCTTGTCCCGGACGTGGACGAGGCTCGATCAGCGGGGATTGCCGGCACTGTCGACGAGATCGGTGGTAACCGATCACGGCAGGTCGAGGCGCGGCAGGACTACCTCCCTTGCAGGGACTCGAGGAGGGCGGCCGTGAGGTCGTCAACGGCACTGGGGACGAGTCGGTAGTAGGCCCATCTGCCGCGCTGCTCGCGGGTGAGGAGCCCGGCCTCGACCAGACCGAGCGCCGCGGGGGTGGTGCCACAGCAGGCCGGGTCGAGCAGCGTCAGCGTGGTGCTGGTCGTCGTCACGCCCCGAGCGTCCCAGATGGATCGACAGTCGTCGAGCGTCGGTGATGCAGGTGAAGCCGGTGTCCGGTGCACCGCGGCGACGCTCGCCGCCCTCGCGACGTCCTCGGGTCCGGCGGCGACGACCGCGATCGAAGGTTGGTGCGTGTGGGCCAGGTCATGGCTCCGGACGGCCGCAGTGAAGGCGTCGTCGCCGGGGACGAGTACGGCCCCCGGTGGTGCCGTGACGCAGGCTGTCCAGCGCAGAATGGGTGGAGGTGGTGAGGAGACTCATGACGTCAGAGTCGCGACCTCTGCTTGCGGCCGACTTGCGAGCGGCTGCACACCACTGGCTGCTGGACGTGGGTGTTGATCGGGTCGGCAACGAGCACCGGTTGCTGCAGGCGTCGTCGGCCGACGAGCAGGATCAGCTTCAGCGGTGCTCGCCCGGTGACTCGCAGTGTGGCGAGTTCAAGGATGTCGGTCAGGGGCTCGGGACGGACGTTTCTGGACCCGTTGTCCGACGAATCGCCGTTGCGACTCGACAGCTCGAACATCTCGGACAGCAGTGCCTGACTCACGGCGTTGCAGGGGTGTCACACGGAAGACGGGTGCTGCCCTGCCTCCTCGGGAGCGTGGCGGAGCACGTGGGAGAAGAAGGTGACACGCAGGCGGTGGAGGCTCGAGCCCGGGCCCGCCGGGTGAGCACGACGCCTGCAGCTGTGAGGGCGGTCAGTGCGACGGCCGGGCTGTAGACGCTGATCGCGGCCTGGAGACCTAGTCGTTGAGAGGTCGCACCGGCCAGCAGTGCGGTCGAGGCCTGGGTGAGGTAGGCGGCGACCGACATGGCGGCCAGCGCACCCGCGCGTCGCGCGTCGTCGGCGCTGATCTGCACGAGGGCCGTGCCTCCACGGTTGAGGAGGCTGAACCCTGCTCCGCACCAGAAGGCGGCGACGGCGAAGACGATGCTGCCGCCGTGGGCGCCGAGCGCGACCAGGCTGACCAACCCGACGGCGGCGACGACGCCGCCCAGGGCGACGGAGGCTGACTCGGAGAGCCGGTAGGCCAGCCACGGCACGGTCGCGTTGGCGAGGGGGAAGAGCGACAGCAGGAGCGCCTCGGTCAGGGCGGACGGGGTGTGGACGATCTCGCGCCCGATGTGGGCGCCCAGGGAGAGGAACAGGGCAGCGACGCTGTAGCCGACGCTGCAGGCGATCGTGCCGAGGAGGAACGGACGGCGTCCCGGACCGGCCGGCACCCGGGGAGGTGCGGGGGCGAACCTGCGGGCAGCGCGTCCGGCGTCGGGCGCACGCCTGGCGAGCGACAGGGCGGTGAGGCTCGAGGCCACGAGGAGCGGCCAGTGCGCGGTCGACGCGGGGTCGCTGCTGTGGTCTGAGAACCAGCCGCCGACGACGAACGCGACGACGGTCCCGGTCGCGGTGGACGACGCGTTGACCGTGCTCGCCAGCCGGGCTGAGCGGGGTGCACCGGCCAGGGACTCGACGAGCAGCGCAGCGGCGGCCGGGAGCGTGATGCTGACGGCAAAGCCTTCGACGGCGCGAGCAAGGTAGGCGCCCCAGGCTGCGTGCACCGTCACGTTCAGCGCTGCGCCGACGGCCACGAGCGTCAGTCCGATGCTCATCGCGCGGCGGCGGCCGATGGAGTCGGACAGACCTCCGAGGCACAGCAGCCCGACGATGAGGACCAGCGGGTAGGTGGCGAAGAGAGCGGTGTTGGCGACCAGGTCCAGCCCCCACCGGGCCTGGTAGACGGGGTAGAGCAGAGCGGGGTCGCTGCTGGCCCACAGACCGACGGTGATGGCGACCGCGGCGGCGGCCAGGTCGCGGTGGCCGCGCGTCATGGCACGGAGATCCGTGTGCTGACGGTGGTGGGGAGGTCGCGGTGCTCGGGTGCGGAGACGTGGAGGACCTCGTAGGGCACCGATCCGGCGGCGAGGCCATCGGGACGGTCGGAGTGCAGCGTGAAGGTCACGAGCTGCCAGGTCCGCGGGTCGACGCCGTAGGCGGCCAGGACGGTGCCGGGCGTCTGCAGCTCGGCGGTGAGGTGCCGGTCGGCCTCGGCGGTCGCCGAGACGATGTCGTCGTCGTCCCCGAGGGCACGGGTGGTGCGCAGGGCGTACCGGGCATCGTCGAGGCCGGGCCCCACCGCCCGGCTGGTTCCTCCGATCCACGTCTGGACGACAGGTCGGCCGAAGTCGCGCACGATGGCGGTGAAGCCCACTCCTGACCACAAGAAGGAGGCCGCCCCGCCCGCGTCGCGCCAGAGGTAGAAGGGGGCGTACTCGTTGACCGTGGATCCGGCGACGCCTTTCTCGCGGATGAGGAAGGCCTTGACGCCGAGGCCTGGGTACTGGTCGAGCAGGTGGCCGGTGCGGGCGACGCGGTTGCGGATGATGTTCATGTCGTAGTCGGCGGGGAGGGTGACCTGGTACTGCATCGCGATCATGCGGGGTTCTCCTTGCTGGTCGGGTCGTCGTGGTCGGCGACGGGTTCGAGGACGTCGGTCTCGGTGCGGTCGTCGCGCGCCTGGATGGCGAGGTGGGCCAGGGTGGTGTCGGAGCGGGCGCCGTGCCAGTGCTCCTCGCCGGGGGCGATGCTGACGACGTCCCCGACGGCGATGGGTCGAGCCTGGTGGCCGCGGCTCTGCGCCCAGCCGCTCCCCTGGGTCACGATGAGGGTCTGGCCGAGGGGGTGCGTGTGCCACCGCGTCCGTGCGCCGGCGTCGAAGTGCACGTGCAGGACGCTGACCCGTGAGGGATCATCCGCCGTGGCGAGCAGCTCGAACGTCGCGGCGCCGTCGACGACGTCCTGCGGTGCGGGCAGGGTCGCGTGGCCGCGTGTGACGTTCACGGCTGCCGGACCTGGCTGTGGACCAGCGCGAGGAGGCCGCGGATCGCGGCGGCGAAGCGGGACTCGTCGTGCTCCGCCCGGGCGAGCACGTAGCCGCCCTGGAGGGTGGCGACGATGGCGCTCGCCATGTCGTCGGGATCGACGGCGTCCTCGAGCTCGCCGAGCTGCTGCCCGGTGGCGATCACCTCGCTCAGACGTGCGCGCATCCACTGGAACGTGTCCTCCACCGGCCGGCGCAGTGCCTCGTTCACGTAGACCTCCGGGTCCTGCGTGAGGCGCCCGATGCGGCAGCCGCGCAGGATCTCGCGGTCCCGGAGGAGGAAGCGCTCCAGCCGCTCGTACGCATGTCCTGGTGGGACGAGCGTCTCTCGGGCTGCCTGCTTCAAGATCTCGGCGTTCGCCTGGATGGCGGCCACGGCCAGGTCCTGCTTGCCGTCGAAGTGGTGGTAGAGGCTGCCCTGCCCGACCCCGCTGCGCTCGAGGATCGCGGCCGGGCTGGTGCCGACGTAGCCGCGTTCCCACAGCAGGTCGGCCATGCCGTCGACCAGCTTCTGCCTGGTACTCATCGCTTTCTCCTTTCGGTTTCGTCCCCCTACCGAAGCCAGAATACGTACTAGTAGGTATGTAGTGCTAGTACCGGTCGACATCGTTCTTCGGGGGTGTCGGGGACCTACGCGGTCTGCTGGTCGGCGTCGTCGTCTGGGGCCAGCACGATCTTGCCGAGGTGACCGCCTGCCGCCAGGTGGTGCAAGGCTTCGCGCGCCGAGCTGACCGGATAGGTCGAGTCCAGGACGGGCTTCAGCCTGTGGGCGTCGATGAAGGCCGCCATCTGCTGGTACATGTCCTGCGAGCCGGTCTCGATGCCGTGCAGGGTCACGTTCTTGGTGACGAAGTCGTAGGTGTTGACCCGGGCGGCCAAGCCAGCGAGCAGGCCGACGAAGGCGATGGTCCCGCCGATCCTGACGGCAGCGAGAGAGGTGTTGAGGTTCTCTCCGCCGACCGTCTCGACGACGTGGTCGGCCCCCGTCCCGTGCGTGAGGTCGAGGACGGCGCCCGCGACGTCGGGCGTCGTCCGGTAGTTCACGCCGTCCGCAGCGCCGAGCGCGGAGAGCCGTTCGAGCTTGTCGTCGCTGCTCGAGGTGATGATCGGGCGCGCGCCGAGGGCGAGGCAGAGCTGCAGGGCGAACAGGGCCACTCCGCCGGTGCCGTGGATCAGGACAGATTCGCCTGCGGCGACCCGGAGGCGTGCGACCACCGCATGCCAGGCGGTGACCGCGGCGACAGGCAGCGTCGCTGCCTCCACGTCGGTGAGGGTGTGCGGAGCCAGGACGGCCTCGTCCTGCTCGATCGTCACCCAGTCGGCGAGCATCCCGCGGTTGAGCGGGCCCCCGGTCGGGCGGCTGTAGACGTCCGGGGTCAGGGGACCCGACCGCCACCGGGGCAGGAACGCAGCCGAGACGCGGTCGCCCAGCCGGTATCGGTCGACGTCCTTCCCCACTGCGGCGACGATGCCGACCGCGTCAGAGACCGGCACGACCGGACGTGGTGGCCGCCATCCCTCGACGCCGTTGACGACGAGGAGGTCGCGGTAGTTCAGGGACCAGGCCGTGACCCGGACCAGGACTTCGCTCGGGCCCGGAACGGGGACGGGCGCCGCGGTGGCCACGAGGCGGTCGATGCCGTCCCCGGTCGTCAGCCAGGCGGTCATGTTCGGGGGGGTCATGGTCGAGGGGGTCATGCGGAGCTCCTCAGGTGGATGGTGGGTGCTGGACGGACTTCGGGCGGTGCTCGACGGCCGACGCGGGTCCGGTGGCGGTGGCACCGGGTGGTGCCCGTACGCTAACGGCACAATCACGCAACAACAAGAAGAAGTGAGTACTCATGTTGGCGGCTGAACGGCGGGACTTCCTCCTCGAGCGGCTGGCCAGGGACGGCAAGATCGTCGCCAAGGACGTCGCTGCTCAGCTCCACCTCTCCGAGGACAGCGTCCGTCGCGACCTCCGCGACCTGGCCGCGGCGGGCCTGTGCCAGCGGGTGTACGGGGGTGCGCTCCCCGTCTCGCCCGCCATGGCGGACTACGCGACCCGCACGACGGTCGAGCCGGGGAGCAAGAGCCGGGTGGCGGCGCGGGCCGCGCAGCTGGTCCGACCCGGGGCCACGGTCATCCTCGACGGTGGGACGACGACGCTCGCGGTGGTGGGAGCGTTGCCGAGCGATCTGCAGTGCACCGTCATCACGCACAGCCCGACCATCGCCGTTGCGCTTCTCGAGCGTCCAGCGGTCGACGTCTTCCTCCTGGGCGGACGCCTCTTCCGGCACTCGGCCGTGGCGTGCGGCGCCGTGGCCGTCGAGGCCGCACAGGAGGTGTCTGCTGATCTGTTCCTCCTCGGGGTCACGGGCGTGCACCCCGAGCACGGCCTCACGACGGGGGATCCCGAGGAGGCAGCGATGAAGCGTGCCCTCGCGGCACGGGCTGCCGACACCTACGTGCTGGCCAGCGCGGAGAAGGTCGGTGCGGTGTCGCCCTACCGGGTCCTGCCGCTGACTGACGTCGCCGGCGTCGTCACCGACACGGCCTCGGACAACCCGACGGTCAGAAGTCTCCGCGACCTCGGGGCGCGCCTGCTGCACGCGTAGCAAGAGCGCCATCACGCGATTCCCTGGTTGCACGATGCTTCTTGATGTCTCACGTTTCTGGCGATATCGTGAAGCTCCTTCGACCACAAGGAGACGTCATGACCGCACCTCTGCTCGTGCTCATCGCCGGGCCGTACCGCTCAGGGACCGGGGACGACCCGGAGAAGCTCAGAGCGAACCTGACGCGGCTCGAGGAGGCGGCCTGGCCCGTCTTCGCCGCCGGGCACGTGCCGATGATCGGGGAGTGGGTGGCTCTGCCCGTCCTCCGCTCGGCCGGCGCCACGCTCGCCGACGACCTCAGCAAGGAGGTCATGTACCCGACGGCTCAGCGTCTCCTGGCGCACTGCGACGCTGTGCTGCGCCTGCCGGGGGAGTCCAACGGCGCCGACCAGGACGTGGCGATCGCGCGCGAGCGCGGGATCCCCGTCTACTTCCGCGTCGAGGACATCCCGGCCAGGGTCTGGGACGCGGCATGAGCGCGCGACCCGGCACCACCGTGCCCGACGCCCGCGGGCGCACCGGCCTGGACCGGGCTGGTCGAGACCTGACCCGGAACCCCGACGTCGTGGTCCGCGACGTCGAGGTGACCTCCGACGGCTGGCACGTCCTGCGCCGCACCACCTACGACTACCACCGCCGAGACGGCAGCTGGACCACCGAGCAGCGCGAGACGTACGACCGCGGCAACGGCGCCACCATCCTGCTCTACGACCGCGACCGGTCGACCGTGCTGCTCACCCGCCAGTTCCGCTACCCGGTCTACGTCAACGGGCACCCCGACGGGATGCTCGTCGAGACCGCTGCGGGCCTGCTGGACGACGAAGACCCCGAGACCGCCATCCGCCGTGAGGCCAGCGAAGAGCTCGGCATCCACGTCGGAGCCCTGACCCACGTCTTCGACGTGTACATGAGCCCAGGCTCGGTGACCGAACGCCTCCACTTCTACGCCGCGCCGTACACCCCGGCCGACCGCACCGGTGAGGGCGGCGGACTCATCGACGACGGGGAGGACATCGAGTCCGTCGAGGTCGACATCCGCACCGCCCTGGAGATGATCCGCGACGGGCGCATCGCCGACGGCAAGACGATCATGCTGCTGCAGTGGTCGGTGCTCGAAGGACCCTTCGCGCAGCTGGTCGCGGATGCCCCAGGTCGCCGGCCCGGCAACGGTGGTGACGGGCGCCAGCGTGAGAAGCAGGGGTCACTCGTATGAGGCACCTGAGCACCCTGCTCGGCGATCCTGCCCCGCACCTCGCCAGCGCCCGCGCCCTCCGGCTGCTCGCGCTCGACGAGTCGTCCAAGCAGCGCGTGATGGCCGATCCCCGACTGGCAGCGCTCGCGTGGAGGGTCGCACGGCGCTACGTCGCCGGCGAGACGCTGCCGGAAGCCCTGCGACGCGCGTCGGACAGCGTCCGACGTGGCCATGCTGTGAGTCTCGAGCTGGTCGGGGAGAACGTTCGCGATCGGATCGAGGCCGCGGTGGCCACGGACGAGTTCGTGCGCATCGCGGACCAGATCCGTCGCACCGGCCTGCCGAGCACCGTCTCCCTGGACCTCTCGCACCTGGGCATCCTGATCGACCGAGGGCTGGGCCAGCACCACGCGCTGCGCGTCGCACAGGCGGCCCGGGATGCTGGCACCACGGTGATGCTCTCGGCCGAAGGCTCCGGGCGCACCGACCTCGTTCTCGACACCTACGAGCTCCTGTCCGAGACCCATCCAGAAGTCGGGATCACCCTTCAAGCACGTCTACGGCGGACACCGGACGACCTCCGTCGGCTCCTGCGACGTCCCGGGAGGATCCGGCTGGTGAAGGGCGCCTTCGAGGAGCCCGTCCGGGTCGCGCACCCACGGGAGAGCGGCCAGCTGAACGAGGTGTACCTCGGGCTTGCAGAGGTTCTCGTCGCCAGCGGGCACCCCGTCGCCTTCGCCACCCACGACGACGCCCTGCTCGCCGAGCTCGTCCGCCGCTACGGCGACGCCCTGCGCGGCGCCGGGGTCGAGTTCGAGATGCTCCTCGGGCTCGGCGATGCGGCACTCGACCGGCTGCACGAGGCCGGTTACCGCACCCGGGAGTACGTGGTGTTCGGGCCCGAGTGGTGGCTCTACGTGCTGAACCGCATCTCCGAGCAGCCCGCGCGCCTGCACACGGCGGTCGCCGACGCCCTGGAGCACGGCCATCGAGCCGGGCTGTCGGGTGAGCCGACCCCGGACCCGAGCGTCTCCTCCAGCACGTCGCGCCATGACCAGAAAGAACCAGCGTGACCCACGGCGACGCTCCGTCGGACGCCGTCGGACGCCTGCCAAGCCTCACGCTCGAGTCACCCGAACGCGCCGTCAACGCGACGCAGGGGGCCCGACGACATGACCGCCGCGAGCAACCGACACCCGGCAGGCCCGACCCCTCGGGCGTACGGTCCGGGCACTCGTGGCAAGCCTTCACGGGCCTGCTGCCGGCGCTGCTGATGGTGCCGCTGCTGCTCCTCGATCTCGAGACGGCCAGCGTGGTGCTCGCCGTCCTCGCCTCGATCGGTGTCATCGCCTATCACCTGAGACTCGGGCAAGGGGTGGCTCTGCTCGACGTCATCGCGGTCGTTCTCACCGGAACCAACGTCGTGCTGTACCTCGGCCTCGGTTCGGACCTGCTGATGGCCGACATCGACGTGGTCTTCTACACCCTGCTGCTGCTCGTGTCGGCGACGAGTCTGCGCCACGGCGGAGAGCCCTGGACCACGCAGTTCACGCGACGCACACTGGCGCGGGAGCTCTGGGCGACGCCAGCGTTCCGCGCGATGAACGTGGCCGCCACGCGGCTGTGGGTCGCCTGCTTCGCAGCATGCGACGCGGGAGCGCTGCTGCTGCCAGGCCCCTGGCAGGTCTGGTCACCCATCGCCGTCCTCGTCGTCACGGTCGCGGCGTCACGACGACGAGGCAGAATCGTCCTGAAGCGTGAGCTGCAGCACTGACGAGACCAGTGACCCGATCGCTCCGCGACAGCTGCTCGAGACCCACGGTTGGTCAGGTGACGACGTCCAGACCCATCTCGTAGACAATCTCCAGTCCGTCCTCCGGGTCGGCCTGCTGCCCGACCTCGCGGAAGCCGAAGCCGGCGATGGTGGCCAGGGACGCGAGGTTGTCCGGGGCGATGGTGGCGCGGACGGTGGACACGCCCGGTTCGTCGCGCGCGCGCTCCAGCAACGCCGCCAGCATGGCTCGGGCGTACCCCCGGCGACGAAGAGCCGGTTCGACCGAGCAGCCGACCTCGACCATGCCGGCCTTCTCGGGTGGCCCGTGGAAGCCGGCGAAGCCCACCACGACCCTGGAGCCGTTCACGGCGGCCTGGGCGATCCAGGCCGCGCTCGCGGGATCGTGCAGCACCTGCGGCAGCCGGATCCGCCACAGCCATCCGCGACAGCATCGGCGTCATCCCGCCCTGCGTGGACGACGACCACCACCACGCCGAAGGGGTGGCCGCAGTGCCGATCACCTCGGAGAGCGTGGGGCAACGTCGTCGGGCTGGGCGTACCCCGTGACGTGGAAGGTGCGTGCGTCGCGCACACCAGGGTCGGCTCGCGGGTGGCCCGCGCGGCTCCTGCCACGGGGTCAGATGCGTCCAGGCACACGCAACGAGGCGTCGACAGCGGCCTCGACGTGGAGCCGAGTCGTCGGGAAGACGGGAACGGGACTGTCAGCCGCGTCGATCAGCAGCTCGATCTCGGTGCAGCCGAGCACGATGCCCTCGGCGCCGTTCTCCACCATGCGCGTGATGACGTCGCGGTAGACCTGCCGCGACCCCTCACGGAACAGACCCAGGCACAGCTCGTCGTAGATGATGCGGTGCACCTCGGCTCGATCCTCGGCGGGTGGTACGAGCACCGTGAGGCCATGGCTGGCCAGTCGGTCGCGGTAGAAGTCCTGTTCCATGGTGAAGGCGGTGCCCAACAGACCCACCGTGCTCGAACCGGTCCGGCAGATCGCGTGCGCCGTGGCGTCGACCAGATGCAGCAAGGGGATGGTGATGGCAGCCTGCACCTGGTCGGCGACGATGTGCATCGTGTTGGTGCAGACGAGCAGCAGCTCGGCGCCACCGGCTTCCAGGCCTCTCGCGGCCGCGGCGAGCACCTCACCGGCCTCATCCCACTGACCAGCAACCTGTAGCCGCTCGATGTCCGCGAAGTCCACAGACGCGAGCAGCACCCGGGCAGAGTGCAGGCCGCCAAGCCGCTCCCGTACGAGCTCGTTGGCGAGGCGGTAGTACTGCGCGCTGGACTCCCAGCTCATCCCGCCCAGCATCCCGATCACCCGGGGACCGTTCGTCACGGCGCCATCCTGGCACTGCGGACCCACCCGACAGCGACCGGCTCGGGGCGGCCCGCCCGGGGGTCGGGCTCTCGGACGCCGGCAGCGGCTCGGATCGTTGGTCGAGCGAGCACCTGCAACGATGCGTCAGTGATTCGACGTCGCGCCCTCGCGGTGGGCGCCACCAGCGAGATCGGGCGCGGCCTCGCCGTCGAGCTGGGCCGGTGTGGCCATGATCTGGCTGCACAGCGCTCCACCTCGACACTGCTTCGCTCGGCCGCAGAGCATGACCGCAACTCAGCGTCACTGCCGACGTAGACCGCTCGCGCTGTCTCCGCGGACATGTTCACGGGCAGGGCACGAACCATGCGAACGTCCGCTCGACGAGGTCGGAGGTCGATGTTGTCGCCACGGACCCGTTTCCACTTGTAGGGCTCAGGACACACCAAATTCTCCGGACACGCCGGTGCGGTTCACCGCTGGCGCCCTGCGTGAGACAGGTCGGGACTGATCGGTCCCGTTGATCATGGCAGCGGCCGATTCTGTCTCACGCAAGTCGTCAGTAGGCGGATGATCTTGGTTCTTCTTCGGAGGAGGGCTGAACGGTGGGGGAGCGAGCCTCTGCACGACCGTTGAGCCACGCCGTACGCGGTGCAGTTGGACGGCTGTGACGTGGGTCTTCCACGGCGGCGGTGCTGTTCACAGCGGGTCCATCAGCACGTCGAGCCGGGATCAGGCTCGTTTCTGCTGGCGGCGGTCGGGTGCAAGGACCCTGTCCATGAGGCGGTCTGGTAGGAGGCGGGCGAGTGGGATGACGAAGGCGGCGTCCAGGCCGAGCGTGTATCGAGTCCGCGGGTGGGCAGCAGTGGCGATCTTGGCGACCTTGGTTCCGGCTCTTGCTGCGGGGAGGGCGCGTTCGAGGAAGGCGGTCTGCGAGGCGACCGCTGATTCGATGAGCTCGCCGTAGAGGCGTGTGTGCTCGGGATTCATCTTCTTGGCGAGGTCGAGGGAGATGGCGCCGCTGCGGTCGGCCATCACGGTCTGGACCGCGCCGGGCTGCACCACCACCACCTGCACGCCCTGAGCCGTGACCTCTCTCCGCAACGCGTCGCTGGCGGCTTCGAGCGCGAACTTGGTGGCCGCGTACGCACCGTAGATCGGGAGCGCGGCCGCGCCGCCCACCGAGCTGATGTTCACGATCCTGCCTCTGCTTTCACGCAGGTGCGGCAGCAGAGCCTGGATGACGGCGATGTGCCCGAACAGGTTGACCTCGAACTGCTCGCGCCACAGATCGAGCGGGAGCACCTCGACCGGTGCGTTGACCTCGATGCCGGCGTTGTTGATCAGGGCGCGCAGGGGGCGTCCTTCGGGGTCGTCGGCGATGCGCTCTCGCAGGGCGGCGATGTGGGTCGTCTGGGTGATGTCGAGCATGACCGGCTCGACGTCGTCAGCTCGGACGGCGTGGGCGGCCGCGTCGGTCCGCACGCCGGCGAGGACGTGGTAGCCGAGGGCGGCGAGCGCGTGCGCGGTCGCCGCACCGATGCCGGTCGAGGCGCCGGAGACGACGACGAGCTCGTTCTTGGCAGGGTTCGTCATGAGGGATCGTCCGTCAGACCGCGTGCGCGAGGTCGAGGGGAAAGGGCACGCCGGTCAGCGTCTCGGAGATCTCCCACAGCCGCCGCGCCGTCGAGGTGTCCCGCGCCTTGGCGGCGCGTCCGACCAGCTTGGGCGCACCGCGTAGTCCCAGGAACCCATCAGGCCCGGCATAGCTGTTCCCGGGGAGGGCGGCGGTGGCGGCGTGGAGGGTGGGCAGTGCCCCGTCGTCCTCGCTCTGTGTCAGCGCGCCGATCAGAGCCTTTCCCAGACGGAAGCGCAGGTCTCGGTCGTCGCCGCGCACCAGGTTGGTGGCCGAGATCCCGGGGTGCGCGGCCACGGCGGTCACGGTCGAACCGGCCGCGGTGAGTCGACGCTGGAGCTCGGCGGTGAAGAGGAGGTTGGCGAGCTTCGACTGCGCGTACGCCGGGTTGGCTCGGTACGGCTTCTGGTCCCAGTTGAGGTCCGCGAAGTCGATCGAACCGACCAGGTGCGCGAGGGAGGCCACGGTGACGACGCGTTGCCTGATCTGCGGCAGGAGCAGGTTCGTCAGCGCGAAGTGGCCCAGGTGATTGGTCCCGAGCTGCAGCTCGAAGCCGTCGACTGTGCGCGTGAGCGGCGGGAGCGAGACGCCTGCGTTGTTGATCAGCAGGTCGACGGGCTCGGTGAAGTCCTGCGCGAACGCTCGGACGGAGGAGAGATCGGCGAGGTCCAGCCGTCGGACGGCCACGTCGCCGACCATGCTGGCAGCAGCAGCGCGCCCTCTCTCCAGGCTGCGCACGGCCAGCACGACGCGCGCGCCGCGCTCGGCGAGCACCCGAGCGGTGACGCGGCCGATGCCGCTGCTGGCGCCGGTGACGACCACGGTCCGACCGATCATGGAAGGAGCACGAGAAGTGGTGAAGGAGGGTTCCATGTCTCGAGTGTAGCCATCGTAAACATTGTTGGCGTTGAAAACATGTCTGTAGTCTGTTGGGCGTGCCCGACACCACCGCACCGTCGCCGTACCACCACGGCAACCTCCGGTTCGCGCTGCTCGACGCGGCGGAGCGGGGTCTGCGTACGCAGGGAGCCGGTCAGCTCTCGCTCCGAGATCTGGCTCGGGAGCTCGGCGTCAGCCATGCGGCGCCGCGCCGCCACTTCCCGGACCGTCAGGCGCTGCTCGATGCCCTAGCCGAGACCGGTTTCGTCCGGCTCGGCGTCGAGCTACGAGCGGCGCTCGCCGGCGCAGACGATTTTCCGGCACAGGTGAAGGACGCGGTCTCGGTCGTCGCTCACTTCGCGACCGAGAACGCCGCACTGTTCGAGCTCATGCACTCCAGCAAGCACCAGGTAGGAGCGACCACCATCGTCACGGCGGCCGAGGCGGCCTACAGACCGATGATCGAGCTGATCAAAGACGGGCAAGCGCAAGGCGCACTCGAGCAGGGCGATCCCGCGCAGATCGGGATCGTCTTGTTCGCCACCGTGCTAGGCATCACGACGATGATCAACAGCGGTGTGGTCGACGTGGACCTGCTCGACGAGCTCACGGAGACCGCCGTCGATCAGTTCCTCCGCGGCGTCCGCCCAGCACCAGGGCTCCCACCCTCGAAGCTGAAAGATCACCGAGCGGCTCATTGACCACCTCGTTGCGGCCGTCCTGAGCCTGGACGATGGTCCCTCGCCAAAAAGGTCCCTCTGCTCCGACGGCCGCCGTCCTCGACGCGGCTGTCGACGCGTTCCGCCACCGCCCGAGGCCGGCGGCGATCTCGGACGGACCGAGGGTCCGCTCACAGAGGTTGATCTCCTTCGACTTCCCGCTGCCATATCTCGGGGGTCGCTGCGTCGCACTTGCCGCGTGGCGACGATCTGTTCGAGCTCAGCGGCGGTTGCGGCGGGACGCTGCGGCCACGGCGAGGACGAGTGGCAGGTGAGATGGCAGGTGCCTCATTCC
>Ga0210040_10005791_pt1 | contig 15601 bp, 5 predicted proteins | sample CryGeyCG12114_NA_FD_185462 | JGI IMG/M metagenome (GOLD analysis project Ga0210040, IMG submission 185462) | Groundwater microbial communities from aquifer - Crystal Geyser CG19_WC_8/21/14_NA (SPAdes) (version 2) | ecosystem: Environmental > Aquatic > Deep subsurface > Groundwater | place: USA... | reverse complement strand
GGGCCCCGGCGGGGGAGGCGGCGGCGCGTTGATCTGGCCGGCGTCGCTCTGGCTTTCGGAGCAGGAGCAACAGCGTTTCGCCGGCGTTGCAAAGCGGGTGCAAAGTGCCGGCCTGCAGCTGTTCGTGGAGACCGATCCGGCCCGCTTCCCGCTCGACCATCCGCTGGTCAGCAAGACGCCCGAAGCCTTCGCCGTGCGCCGCGCCGCCGATGCAACGCGACCCGTCGATCCGCGCAACCCGCTGCCGGCCACCGGCGAGGCGATCGCCCGCTTCCGTCTGGACGATTACCGCGACCGCTTTGTCGATGAGCTGGCGGAGCGGCTGGCATTGTTCGCCAGCCTCGGCGTCACCGGCTGCCGCATCGCGCCGGGCGCACGCATATCGCCGGAGCTGCTGCAGGCGCTGGTGGCGAAGCTGCGCGCCTCGGGCACGGCGATGCAATTCCTCGCCGGCCCTGCCGGAGCGGACCGGCAGGCCCTGCTGGATCTCGGCCGGGCAGGATGCGACTACCTCGTCTCCTCCTTCCACTGGTGGGACCTGTCCGCGCCGTGGTTGCTGGAGGAGGCAGCGCAGCTCGGCTCCACCGCGCCGGTGCTGCACGAAATCCGGGACGATGCGACAGCCGACAGCACCTTGCTGCGCACCCGGATCGAAGCGGCCGCCGCGCTCGGCGACGGGATCATCCTCCCGCTGAGGATGGCCGCCGAACGCGCCGAAGCCGGCGAACTGCCCCGCTTGCCGTCGAACTCGGCCCGTGGTGCGGCGCTGCGCCGCCTGACGGGCTCCAGCGCTCCGGTGACGGCGATCCTGCGCAGCGGCGGGTCCGATCTGCGCCAGGCGAGCAGCGCCGAGCTGGTCCTGATCAACCACAGCGGCAGCGAGCAGGCGTTCGGCGACGAGTCCCTCGCCTCCACCGTCGGCGCGGAGTTCACCGCCGCGCTGCTCGCCCGCGCCGAGGCGGAACCTGCGCTGAAGCCGGGCGAGGTGCGCCGGCTGACGCTGGAGCGCGCTGGCCCGATCGTCAGCCGCGCAGCCCCTGCTCAGTCGGTCGCGATCAGCGATCGGGCGCGGCTGGTGATCGAGGACATCGCCCCGCGCGTCGTGGGCGGCGGCGGGAGCTTCCCGGTCAAGCGCGTGGTCGGCGATGCCGTCACGGTCGAGGCGACCATCTTCGCCGACGGGCACGAGCAACTCGCCGCTGAACTTCTCTGGCGCGCCGGCGATGATGCCGACTGGACCCGCGCAAGGATGCAGCAGCTGCCGAACGATCGCTGGCGCGCCTCCTTCCCGCTCACCCGCCTCGGCCGGCACGAATTCATGGTCGAAGGCTGGCTGGACCGCTTCGGCGGTTACGCGCGTGACCTGCGCAAGAAGGTCGATGCCGGGGTGGCGCAGCTGGTCGACCTCGCCGAAGGGCGCGAGCTGGTGAAGCATTCCGCCGCCCGCATCGGCGGAGAGCAGGGCGCGGCGCTCACCGACATTGTCGCGCAGCTGAAGCAGGCGAGCGCGGAGAACAACATCGCCCTGTTGCTGTCCGATGATCTGGCGCAGGCGATGCACCAGGCCGACGACCGCCCGCACCGCTGCCAGTCTTCCCTGCAGCCGGTCGATGCCGAGCGGACCGAGGCGCGCTTCTCCAGCTGGTACGAGATCTTCCCCCGTTCCATTACGGACGACAAGGCCCGCCACGGCACCTTCGCCGACGTGATCGGCATCCTCCCGCATGTCCGCGAGATGGGTTTCGACACGCTCTACTTCCCGCCGATCCACCCGATCGGCCTCGCCAACCGCAAGGGGCCGAACAACACGCTGACGCCGGGGCCGCAGGACGTCGGCAGCCCCTATGCCATTGGCGCGCCCGAGGGTGGGCACGATGCGATCCATCCGGAGCTCGGCAGCTTCGAGGATTTCGCCCGCTTGGTCGAGGCAGCGCAGGAGCACGGGCTCGAGATCGCGCTCGACTTCGCCATCCAGTGCTCGCCCGACCATCCTTGGCTGAAGGAGCACCCCGGCTGGTTCGCTTGGCGGCCGGACGGCAGCATGAAATATGCCGAGAATCCGCCCAAGAAGTACCAGGATATCGTCAATGTCGATTTCTACGGGCCGGACGCGGTGCCGGCGCTGTGGGAAGCGCTGCGCGATGTGATCCTGCTGTGGGTGCGGCACGGGGTGACAACCTTCCGCGTCGACAACCCGCACACCAAGCCCCTGCCCTTCTGGGAGTGGATGATCGGCGAGGTGCGCGCCCGCCATCCGGAGGCGATCTTCCTGTCCGAAGCCTTCACCCGGCCGACGATGATGTACCGTCTCGCCAAGGTCGGCTTCAGCCAGAGCTACACCTATTTCACCTGGCGCGACCGCAAGGACGAGCTGATCGAGTACATCACCGAGCTGACGACCACCGCGCCCAAGGAGTTCTACCGCCCGCACTTCTTCGTCAACACGCCCGACATCAACCCGCATTTCCTGCAGACCGGCGGACGCCCGGGGCACCTGATCCGCGCGGCGCTGGCGGCGACGCTCTCCGGGCTATGGGGCGTCTATTCCGGCTTCGAACTGTGTGACGCCGCGCCCCTGGGGCCGGGCAAGGAGGAGTACCTCGATTCCGAAAAGTACGAGGTGAAGCCCTACCAGGCGCGGCGCCCCGGCGATATCGTGGACGAAATCACCCTGCTCAACCGCCTGCGCCGTGCCCACCCGGCGCTGCAGACGCATCTCAACACCCGCTTCTACGGGGCGCAGAACGAAAGCGTGATCTGGTACGGCAAGCCGTCGCCCACCAGCGGCGACATGCTGACAGAGATGATCATGGTGATGGTGAACATGGATCCGCACAACGCGCAGGAATGCGCTTTCGAGGTGCCGCTGTGGCAGTTCGGCCTGCACGATCAGGCGAGCATCGCGGTGGAGGACCTTGCCGCCGGGCACCGGTTCGCCTGGCATGGCAAGACGCAGCACATCCGCCTCGAACCTTCCAACCCCTATCGCATCTGGCGGCTCAGCCTGCCGGGAGAAGGCGCATGAACGAAATGACCCGCCCCGCCAGCACCGGCCCATCCTCCACCGGCAGCGCCACGATCTCCGATGCCGACGATCCGCTGTGGTACAAGGACGCGGTCATCTACCAGCTGCACGTCAAGTCGTTCTTCGATTCGAACAATGACGGCATCGGCGATTTCGCCGGTCTCATGCAAAAGCTGGACTACATCGCCGATCTCGGCGTCACCGCCATCTGGCTGCTGCCCTTCTACCCCTCGCCGCGGCGCGATGACGGCTACGACATCGGCGAATATCGCGATGTCAGCCCCGATTACGGGACGATTGAGGAGGCGCGCGCCTTCATCGACGCGGCGCATGAGCGGGGCCTGCGGGTGATCACCGAACTGGTCATCAACCACACCAGTGACCAGCACCCCTGGTTCCAGGCCGCGCGCAAGGCGCCGCCGGGCAGCCCGGAGCGCGACTTCTACGTCTGGTCGGACGACGACAAGCTCTATTCCGGCACGCGCATCATCTTCCTCGACACGGAGAAGTCGAACTGGACCTGGGACGAGGAGGCGGGCGCCTATTTCTGGCACCGCTTCTACTCGCACCAGCCGGACCTCAACTTCGACAATCCCAAGGTGCTGGAGGAAGTGCTCTCCGTGATGCACTTCTGGCTGGACGCCGGCATCGACGGGCTGCGGCTGGACGCGATCCCCTATTTGATCGAGCGGGACGGCACCTCGAACGAGAACCTGTCCGAGACGCATGATGTGCTGAAGGCGATCCGCCGCGATCTTGACCAGCACTACACGGGCAAGATGCTGCTGGCCGAGGCCAATATGTGGCCGGAGGATACGCAGCAATATTTCGGCCATCGCGAGGACGTGACCGAGGAATGCCACATGGCGTTCCACTTCCCGCTGATGCCGCGCATGTACATGGCGGTGGCGCAGGAAGACCGCTTCCCGATCACGGACATCATGCGCCAGACGCCGGACATCCCGCCGGACGCGCAATGGGCGATCTTCCTGCGCAACCATGATGAGCTGACACTCGAGATGGTCACCGATTCAGAGCGCGACTACCTCTGGAACACCTACGCCGCGGACCGGCGCGCGCGCATCAACCTCGGCATCCGCCGCCGCCTCGCGCCGCTGATGGAGCGGGACCGGCGCCGGATCGAGCTGATGAACGCGCTGCTGCTCACCATGCCCGGCACGCCTGTCCTTTATTACGGGGACGAGATCGGCATGGGGGACAATATCTTCCTCGGCGACCGAGATGGCGTCCGCACGCCGATGCAATGGTCGCCGGACCGCAACGGCGGCTTCTCCAAGGCGGACCCGGCCTCGCTCACCTTGCCGGCGATCCAGGATCCGCTCTACGGCTTCGCGGCGGTGAACGTGGAAGCGCAGGAGCGGGACCGCCATTCGCTGCTCAACTGGGTCAAGCGGATGCTGGCCGTGCGCCGGCAGCACCATGCCTTCGGGCGTGGCACGCAGATCTTCCTGCGCCCCGCCAACCGCCGCATCCTCGCTTATCTGCGCCAGCATGAAGGCGAGACGATTCTCTGCGTCGCCAATCTCGGCCGCAACGCGCAGGCGGTGGAGCTGGAGCTGCACCAGTTCGAGGGCTGCACCCCGGTCGAGCTGTCGGGAGGAGAGGCGTTCCCGAAGATCGGCCAACTGCCCTACCTGCTGACGCTGCCGCCCTACGGCTTCCTGTGGTTCGAGCTGGGCGGCGAGGCGAGCGCGCCCGACTGGGCCTCCGGCGCGCCAGCGATGGAGGTGGAGCGCCACACCTTCGTGCTGCGGCCGGAGCTGGCGGACGTCACCCGCGGCCAGGCGCGCGGCGTTCTCGAGGGCGATGCGCTGCCCGCCTATATCGCCCACCGCCGCTGGTTCGGTGCCAAGGACGAGGCGATCGATTCAATCCGCCTGCTGCGCGCCACCCCGTTGCCCGAGGCCGAAGACCTGCTGCTCGCGGAACTGGAGGTGGCGACCGAGAGCGGCCCAGCCACCTACACCCTCCCGCTCGGCATTGCCTGGGAGGGGGAGCGGCACGGCCCCTTCGCCTCCAACCTCGCCATTGCCCGCGTGCGGCGCGGCCGCACCGTCGGCCTGCTGACGGACGGCTTCGCGCTCGCCGCCTTCCCGCGCTCCGTGCTCACGGCCATGAAGGAGGGCGCCGTGGTGCCTGCCGATGGCGGGGCGCTGCATTTCGCCGCCACCTCGCGCTTCGACATCGATCCGGAGGCGGAGCCCGAATGGATCGCCGCGGAGCAGTCGAACAGCACGATGATCGTCGGCCAGACCGCCGTGCTGAAGCTGCTGCGCAAGGTCACGCCCGGCATCCACCCCGATGCGGAGATGGTCGGCTACCTCGCCGATAACGGCTTTGCCAATGTGCCGCCGGTGCTCGGCACGGTAAAGCGGATGGCTGACGGCGAAGAGACGCTGCTGATGCTCGCGCAGGCCTTCGTCTACAACCAGGGCGACGGCTGGGCCTGGACCCTGGGCGCGCTCGAACGGCTCGCCGGCGATACGGACTGGAGCTTCTCGAACTACGAGAACTTCGCCGCCAATCTGGGCCGCCGTCTGGCCGAGATGCATGAGGTGCTCGCAAAGCCGACCGACAACGCCGCCTTCGCGCCCGAGCGGATGAGCGCCGAGGATGTGCGCTCGCTCGCCGAGCGGGTGACGGCGGAGCTGGACAAGGCGCTCGGCCGCCTGGGCAGCGCGCAGCTGGATGACAAGGCCCGCGCCTTTGCCGATGAACTCGGCGGGAAGCGCGAGGAACTCGTCGCCCGCATTGCCGAGGTGGCGCGCAGCGCCGAAGGCTCCAGCCGCACCCGCATCCACGGTGACCTGCATCTCGGGCAGGTGCTCGTCACCGGCAGCGACGTGATGATCATCGACTTCGAGGGTGAGCCCCTGCGCCCGCTGGCGGAGCGGCGCGGCAAGGACCACCCCTTGCGCGATGTCGCCGGCATCGTGCGCAGCTTCGACTATGCCGCCGCCGTCGCCGAGACCCTCCGCCCCGCCGGCGCTGATTCGTGGCAGGAGCGGGCAGAGGAAGGCGCGGAGATGTTCCGCCGCCGCGCGATCGAAAGCTTCCTCGAAGGCTATCGCGGTGAGGAGGAGGCAGACCCGCTGCTGTCGCTCTTCATCCTCGAGAAGGCCGCCTACGAAGTGTCCTACGAAGCCGCCAACCGGCCGGACTGGATCGGCGTGCCCGCCCGCGGCCTCGCCCGTGCCGCGCGCGAACTGCTCGCGCCGGACACCCCTCCCGCAACCGGCGCCGCCACCCCGACCGGAGACAGCGCATGACCGCCCACGATACCACGCTCGGCATCGCCGCTGCCGCGATGCTGGAAGGCCGGCTGGACGATCCGTTCGCCTTCCTCGGCCCGCATGACGAAAGCGGCGACCCCGTCGTGCGCACCTTCCAGCCCGGCGCCATGAGCGTCGCGCTGGTGTCGCGTGGGTCGGGCGACAGCCTTGGCATGCTGGAGGAGCTCGCGCCCGGCCTCTTCGCCGGCTCCCCCTCGGCTGCCGAGCCCTATCTGCTGCGCATCACCTGGCCGACGGAGGACGGCGGCGGCGTGGTGCAGGAGACGGAGGACCCCTATGCCTTCGGCCTGCATCTATCGGACTTCGACCTGCACCTGTTCGCCGAAGGGCGGCATCACGAGCTGGCGCGCGTGTTCGGCGCGCAGCCGCTCACCGTCGACGGCGTGGACGGGGTGCTGTTCTCCGTCTGGGCGCCCAATGCCCGGCGCGTCTCCGTCGTGGGAGACTTCAACAATTGGGACGGGCGGCGCCACCCGATGCGGCTGCGGCACGGCTACGGCATCTGGGAGCTGTTCCTCCCGCGCCTTGGCCCTGGAGAGCGCTACAAGTTCGAGATCGCCGGCGCGGATGGTGGCATCGTGCAGAAGGCGGACCCGCTCGCCCGCCAGACCGAGCCGCCGCCCGCCACCGCCTCCGTCGTCGCCGCCAGGCCGGACTACCGCTGGACCGATGCCGACTGGATGGAGGACCGCGCCCGCCGCCACGCTCCCAGCGCGCCCATCTCCGTCTACGAAGTCCATGCCGGGTCGTGGATGCGCCCGGAGGGCGAGGGCGACCGGACCCTCGACTGGACCGGCCTCGCCGAAAAGCTGATCCCCTACGTGGCGGACATGGGCTTCACCCATGTCGAGCTGCTGCCGATCATGGAATATCCGTTCGGCGGATCGTGGGGCTACCAGCCGCTGTCGCAATTCGCGCCGTCCGCCCGCTTCGGCCGGCCGGAGGACTTCGCCGCGTTCGTCGATGCCTGCCACCGCGCCGGCATCGGCGTGATCCTGGACTGGGTGCCCGCGCACTTCCCGACCGACGCGCATGGCCTGGCCATGTTCGACGGCACGCATTTGTACGAGCATTCCGATCCGCGCGAGGGCTTCCACCAGGACTGGAACACGCTGATCTACAATCTCGGCCGCAACGAGGTGTCGGGCTTCCTGCTCGCCTCGGCGGTCTGGTGGCTGGAGGCGTTCCATATCGACGGCCTGCGCGTCGATGCCGTCGCCTCGATGCTCTACCGTGACTACAGCCGCAACGCCGGCGAGTGGGTGCCCAACATCCACGGCGGGCGGGAGAACCTGGAGTCGGTCGCCTTCCTCAAGGCGATGAATGGGCTGATCCACCACCGTGCCCCCGGCGCGATCACCATCGCCGAGGAATCGACCGCCTGGCCCGGCGTCTCCGCTCCCCTCGACCAGGGCGGGCTCGGCTTCGACTACAAGTGGAACATGGGCTGGATGCACGACACGCTGCATCACATGGAACGTGATCCGCTCCACCGCCGCTGGCACCACGGCGAGTTCACCTTCCCGATGGTCTATGCCTATTCGGAAAAGTACGTCCTGCCGATCAGCCATGACGAGGTGGTCCACGGCAAGGGTTCGCTGTGGAACAAGATGCCGGGCGACGCTTGGCAGAAGAGCGCCAACCTGCGCGCCTATCTCGCCTTCATGTGGGCCCACCCTGGCAAGAAGCTGCTGTTCATGGGCTGCGAGCTTGGCATGGACACCGAGTGGAACCATGATGCGCAGATCCCGTGGCACCTGCTGGACGACCCTTCCAAGGCGGGCGTGCAGATGCTGCTGCGCGATCTCAACCACCTCTATCTGCGCGAACCCGCGCTCCACGCGCTCGATACGGAGGCCGGCGGCTTCCAGTGGCTGGTGGCTGACGACGCGCAGAACAGCGTCTTCGCGTTCATCCGGAAGGGCGGCGACGGCGCGCCGATCGCGGTGCTGCTGAACCTCACCCCGCAGCCGCTGCCATCCTATCGCGTCGGCCTGCCGCATGGCGGCACCTGGCGCGAAATTTGCAACACGGATGCAACGGCTTACGGCGGCAGCAATGTTGGGAACGGCGGCGCGGTGGAGGCGTATGGCGATGGGTGCCACGGACAGTCGCACTCAGCCAATGTAAGCCTGCCCCCGCTGGGCGCAGTTCTCCTGAAGCATGAAGGATCTCCTGGTTGAGCGCCATTCCTGACCGGCTGGAACCCGGTTCACCCTATCCGCTGGGCGCCACCTTCGATGGGCTCGGCGTCAACTTCGCGGTATTCTCCGCCAATGCCGACCGCATGGAGCTGTGCCTGTTCGACCCTTCCGGCCGGCAGGAGACCGCCCGGCTGGAGCTGCCCGAATGCACGGACGAGGTGTGGCATGGCTACCTTCCCTACGCCAAGCCCGGCCTGCTCTACGGCTTCCGCGCGCACGGGCCGTGGGAGCCGGAGCAGGGCCACCGCTTCAATGAAAACAAGCTGCTGCTCGATCCTTACGCGAAGATGCTCTCCGGCGAGGTCCGCTGGACGGACGCGCTGCATTCCTATCGCCTGCGCTCCCCGCGCAAGGACCTGAGCTTCGACCGGCGCGACAGCGCCTCGGCCATGCCCAAGTCGGTGGTGGTGTCCGACGCGTTCGATTGGACCGGTGATGTCCGCCCGGCGGTGCCCTGGTCCGACACGGTGATCTATGAGGCGCACGTCAAGGGCCTCACGAAGCTGCTGGACGACGTGCCGCGGCGCGAACGCGGCACCTACGCCGCGCTGGCGCACCCCAAGGTGATCGCGCATCTCCAGCGCATCGGGATTACCACGCTGGAGCTGCTGCCGATCCACGCCTTCACGCAGGACCGCTTCCTGCAGGAGAAGGGCCTCGCCAATTACTGGGGCTACAACACGCTCAGCTTCTTCGCGCCGGAGCCGCGCTACATGGCCGGCAACAGTGGGGACGAGCTGCGCATCGCCATCCGCCGGCTGCACGCCGCGGGGATCGAGGTGATCCTCGACGTGGTCTACAACCACACCGCCGAAGGCAGCGAGTTGGGCCCCACGCTCAACCTGCGCGGGATCGACAACGCCAGCTACTACCGCCTTGTCCAGGACCAGCCGCGCTACTGCGTGAACGACACCGGCACCGGCAACACGCTGGACCTGTCGCATCCGCGCGTGCTGCAGATGGTGGCGGACAGCCTGCGCTACTGGGCGCAGAGCTATCACGTCGATGGCTTCCGCTTCGATCTCGGGGTCACACTCGGACGGGATGGCAACAACGGCTTCGATCCGCGCAGCGGTTTCTTCGACGTGCTGCGGCAGGACCCGGTGCTGGGCCAGCTCAAGCTGATCTCGGAGCCGTGGGACATCGGCCCGGGCGGCTACCAGCTCGGCAACCACCCGCCGGGTTTTGCCGAATGGAACGACAAGTTCCGCGACACCACCCGCAAGTACTGGAAGGGCGATGCCGGCATGCGGCCGGAGTTCGCCAACCGCATCGCTGGCTCCGCCGACCTGTTCGATCGCCGCGCCCGCCGCCCTTGGGCCAGCATCAACTTCCTCACAGCGCATGACGGCTTCACGCTGAACGACGTCGTCAGTTACGACGGCAAGCACAACGAGGCCAATGGCGAGGACAATCGCGACGGTCATTCGGACAACAACTCGCACAATTGGGGCGCCGAGGGGCCGACGGACGATCCCGCCATCATCGAGCGGCGGGAGCGGGTCATGCGCTCCCAGCTCGTCACCCTGTTCGCCTCGCTCGGCACGCCGATGCTGCTGGGCGGCGACGAGTTCGGCCGCACGCAGCGCGGGAACAACAACGCTTATTGCCAGGATAACGAGCTCAGCTGGTTCGACTGGCAGAAGCTGGAGAGCGACCACGGCCACGCGGCGAGCGACTTCGTCCGCCGGCTGACCGCGGTGCGGCGGTTCTATCCGCTGCTGCGCGCCAGCCGCTTCCTGCACGGCGAGGTGGAGGTCGCCCCCGGCCTGCTGGACATCGACTGGTTTGACGAGCGCGGCCAGCACCTCACGGAGGATGACTGGCACAATCCGGAAGGGCGCGCGCTTGTGATGCGGCGCGTGCGGCGGCGCAAGGATGGCTCGCTGCAGGCGGTGCAGATGCTGCTCAACGCCTCAGACACGCCGATGACCTTCCAGCTCCCCCCGCCGGTGCTCGAACGCAAGCTGGTGATCGACAGCGCCGACCCGCGATGCCCGGAGCGCGAGGTCGGCGACACGGTGGAGGTGCAGGACCACGCCGCCGTGCTGATCGTCGGCACCGGGCGGATCGACTGAGATGGAATGGGGGCCGCAGATCATCGGCGACGGGCAGGCGCGCTTCCGCCTTTGGGCACCGGACCGCGAGGCGGTGACGCTGGAGCTGGACGGTGCGAACGCCCTGCCGATGGAGCGGGGCGAGGAGGGCTGGTTCACGGTCGACGCCCCGGCGCAGCCCGGCGCCCGCTACCGCTTCCGGCTCGACGCCGATCTCGCCGTGCCGGACCCGGCCTCGCGCGCGCAGGCCAGCGGGGAGGAGGGCGGCGTCCACGGCTGGAGCCTCCTTACCGATCCCGCATCCTATCGCTGGCGCACGCCCGAATGGCGCGGCCGTCCGTGGGAAGAGGCGGTGATCCAGGAGGTCCACGCCGGTATCCTCGGCGGCTTTGCCGGCGTGGCGGAGCGCCTGCCGGAGCTGGCCGCGCTCGGCGTCACCGCTATCGAGCTGATGCCGATCGCGGATTTCGGAGGCACCCGCAATTGGGGCTATGACGGCGTGCTGCCCTACGCCGTCGCCGCCCCCTACGGCACGCCCGATGAGCTGAAGGCGCTCATCGACCGCGCGCATGAGCTCGGCGTGATGGTGCTGCTGGACGTGGTCTACAACCATTTCGGGCCGGACGGGAATTACCTCGGCGCTTACGCCGCCGGCTTCTTCGACGAGCATGCGCACACCCCGTGGGGCGGCGCCGTCGCGGTCAGCAAGGAGCCGGTACGCCGCTTCTTCATCGACAATGCGCTGATGTGGCTGTCCGAGTATCGCTTCGATGGCCTGCGCTTCGACGCCGTCCACGCCATCGCCGACAACGCCTTCCTCGACGACATGGCGCGCCAGATCCGCGCCGCGCTGCCCGATCGCCACATCCACCTCGTCTTAGAAAACGAGCACAACGACCCCGACCGCCTCGCTCCCGGCCTCTACTCGGCGCAATGGAACGACGACTTCCACAACGTCCTCCACGTCCTGCTGACGGGCGAGCACGAGGGCTATTACCAGTCCTTCTCCGATAGCCCGACGGACAAGCTCGCCCGCTGCCTGTCCGAAGGCTTCATTTTTCAGGGCGAGGTCTGCGGCGAGCATGAGCGCGGCGCGCCCAGCGGCCACCTGCCGCCAACCGCCTTCGTCAGCTTCCTGCAGAACCACGACCAGGTCGGCAACCGCGCGCTGGGCGAGCGCCTCGTGCTGCTCGCCGAGCCCGCCAGGCTGCGCGCCGCCACCGCGCTGCTCCTGCTCATGCCGCAGATCCCGCTGCTGTTCATGGGTGAGGAGGCGGGCAGCCGCTCCCCGTTCCTGTTCTTCACCGATTTCCATGACGAGCTGGCCGATGCCGTGCGCGAAGGCCGCCGCAAGGAATTCGCCAAGTTCTCCGCCTTCGCCGACCCCAAGGTGCGCGAGCAGATCCCCGATCCCAACGCGCCCGAAACCTTCGCCCGCTCCCGCCCGGAGCCCGGCCCCGACGCGCAGGAATGGCGCGCGCTCTACGCGGACCTTCTGGCACTGCGGCGTGAGCACATCGTGCCCTGTCTCGCCGGCGCGCGCAGCATGAGCGTGGAGGTGCTGGGCGAGGGTGCGCTCAATGCCTGCTGGCGCCTTGGCAACGGCGCAACGCTGGCGCTGGTGTTCAACCTCGGAGACACGCCCGTGACCTTCCCGCCGCCCGAAGGAACGCTGTTGTTCGAGTTGATCGAGCCCGGAGCCCCCGGCAGCTTCCTCGCCTGGCTCGCCCGATGAGCCCGCTCGCCACCCTTGCCGAAGCGGCCGGCCTGCAGGTCGACTGGGACGATGCGGAAGGCAAGCCGAAGCGGGTCGAGGACGAACATCTCGCCCGCGTCCTCGTCGCGCTGGGCTATCCGGCCGACAGCGAGGCGGAGATCGCCGCCAGCCTTGCCCACGTGCAGGAGGAGGAGCGCGCCGCCACCTTCCTCTCCATCGACGTCGGCGAGGATCTTCTCCTCACAGCCGATCAGGTCGGCGAGGCCTGCGATGCGGAGCTCACGCTGGAAGACGGCACCAGCCAGACGCTGCCGGTCGAGCAGGACGGCCTCCAGTTCGCTCTCCCGACCGCCGCCATCACCCAGACCGGCTACCACCGCGTCACCCTCGGCACGCGCGAGTTCACGCTCGCCATCGCTCCCCGCCGCTGCCTCACCGTCAGCGACATCGCGCCGGATCGCAAGCTGTGGGGTGCGGCGGCGCAGATCCCCTCCTTGCGGGACCGGGACGACACCGGCTTCGGCGGCTTCGGCACCCTCGCCGACGCTGCCCGGGCGCTGGCGGAGCAGGGGGCAGACGCGCTCGCCATCAGCCCGGCGCACGCGCTGTTCCCGGCCGATGTCACCCGCTTCAGCCCCTATGCCCCCTCCAGCCGCCTGTTCCTCAACATCCTCTACGCCGACCCCCGCCTGGTCGGCGCCGATCCCGCGCCTGGCGAGACCGGAGAGCTGATCGACTGGGACCAGGCAATCCCTGCGCGCCTCGCTGCCCTGCGCACCGCCTTCGAGGTCCGCAGCGACGCGGTGAAGCAGCAGGTCACCGCCTACCGCGCGAAAGGCGGGCCGGAGCTCGAGCATCACGCCATCTTCGATGCGCTCCACGCCCACTTCTTCGAAAGTGGCGCGCGCGGCTGGCAGGGCTGGCCCGCCGAGTATCACGACCCCGATGGCGAGGCCGTCCAGCGCTTCGCCGCCGAGCACGCGGAGGAGGTGGAGTTCTTCCTCTTCGCCCAATGGCTCGCCAAGGCCAGCCTCGATGCGGCGCAGCAGGCGGCCACCGGTGCCGGCATGGCGATCGGCCTGATTTCGGACCTTGCAGTGGGGATGGACAGCGGCGGCAGCCACGCCTGGAGCCGCCCCGACGACCTGCTGCAGGGCCTCTCCATCGGCGCACCGCCGGACCTGCTGGGGCCGCAAGGGCAGGATTGGGGCATCACCTCCTTCGCCCCGCTGGCGCTGCGCCGCACCGATTTTGCCGCCTTCATCGGCACGCTCCGGGCCGCGCTGGACCATGCCGGCGGCATCCGCATCGACCACATCCTCGGCCTGCGCCGCCTGTGGGTCATCCCGCACGGCTCTCCCTCGCCCGAAGGCGCCTACCTCACCTATCCGCTGGACGACATGCTGCGCATCCTCGCCATCGAGTCCCACCGCGCGCAGGCGATCGTCGTGGGCGAGGATCTCGGCACTGTGCCGGAGGGCCTGCGCCCCAGGCTCGCCGCCCGCGCGGTCTATGGCATGAACGTGCTGTTCTTCGAGCGGGACGAGAAGGGCACCTTCACCCCGCCCGCCGAATGGCGCGCCGAGGCACTGGCGATGACCGGCACGCATGACCTGCCCACCGTCTCCGGCTGGTGGCATGGTCGTGACATCGACTGGTCGTGGAAGCTCGGCCGCTCCGGCGCGGACAGCGAGGACGAAGACCGCCTCCAGCGGCAGGAGGATCGCGGCAAGCTGTGGCAGGCCTTGCAGCAATCGGGCGCCGTTTCCGGCGGAACGGAAGTGCGGCAGCCCGATACGCACGACGCCTGGCCCGTGATCGAGGCCGCCGCCGCCCATGTCGGCTCCACGCCCTGCGAGCTGGCGATCCTCCCGCTGGAGGACCTGCTCGGCCTGCAAGAGCAGCCGAATCTCCCCGGCACCACGGACGAGCACCCCAACTGGCGCCGCCGCCTCCCCGCGCCCCTGCCGGAGATGCTCCAGCGCGAGGAAGTCCAGCGCCGCGCCCGCCGCATCACGCAAGCGCGCAAGTGATCCCCTCTTCGTCATCCCGGCGCAGGCGGGGATCCAGCGCAGCACACGCCAACCCCCGCCCGAAAGCTCACCAGTGACCCCTCGCGCCACCTACCGCCTGCAGCTGCACAAGGGCTTCCCCTTCACCGAGGCGGAGGCGATCGTCCCCTATCTCGCCGATCTCGGCATCAGCCACGTCTACGCCTCGCCCATCACCGTGGCCCGCTCCGGCTCCATGCACGGCTATGACGTGATCGATCCGACCCGCGTGAACCCGGAGCTCGGCGGAGAGGAGGCGCTGCGCTCGCTTGTCGCCACCATCCGCGCGCACGGCATGGGGCTCATCATCGACATCGTCCCCAACCACATGGGCGTCGCCGGTGGCGAGAACGCCTGGTGGGATGACGTGCTGCGCCACGGCGAGGCGAGCGCCTACGCCAAGTTCTTCGATATCGACTGGAGCGCCAAGCCGCTGCTGCCGATCCTTGGCGCCCGGCTGGAGGATGTGCTCGCCGAAGGGCAGATCGCCATCGAGCGCTCCGGCGAGGAGGCGTTCCTCACCATCTACGGCGAACACCAGCTGCCCATTCGCCCCGAAGACCAGCAGGCCCTCCCTGCCGGGGGTGACACGAGCGGCCTCGCGTCCCTGCTCGATCGCCAGCACTACCTGCTCGGCTGGTGGCGCACCGCGGATGACGAGCTCAACTGGCGCCGCTTCTTCACCATCAGCGAACTCGCCGGGCTGCGGCAGGAAGATCGCGACGTGTTCGAGGCGACCCACGCGCTCTACTTCCGCCTCTATCAGGAGGGGCTGATCGACGGCGTGCGCATCGACCATGTCGACGGCCTCGCCGACCCCGGCACCTATTGCCGCACCCTGCGCCAGCGGCTCGACGGGATCGAGCGCCCCGCCGATGCGCCTCCTGGCCCCGCCTACATCATCGTCGAGAAGATCCTCGCTCCCGGGGAGCGGCTGCCGGAGAGCTGGCAGATCGACGGCACCAGCGGCTACGACTTCATGGAGGAGGTCAACGCCCTCATCCACGATCCCGCGGGCGAGGATGCGCTCACCACCCTGTGGCACGATTTCTCCGGCCGCGACCTCAGCTACCACCAGGAAGAGCTGCTCGCCCGCCAGCAGCTGCTCTCCTGGAGCTTCGACGGCCAGTTCCGCGCCTGCGCGGAGCTGTTCGCTCTGCTCGCAGCCTCCCGTGAGGAGAGCCGCGGGTGGACCTCCGGCATGATGCGCCGCGCGCTCGAACGGCTGCTGTG
>Ga0210040_10005789_pt1 | contig 15609 bp, 13 predicted proteins | sample CryGeyCG12114_NA_FD_185462 | JGI IMG/M metagenome (GOLD analysis project Ga0210040, IMG submission 185462) | Groundwater microbial communities from aquifer - Crystal Geyser CG19_WC_8/21/14_NA (SPAdes) (version 2) | ecosystem: Environmental > Aquatic > Deep subsurface > Groundwater | place: USA... | reverse complement strand
CGCGGCGGCGGTGGTGGCGGTGGTGGTGGTGGCATGGGCATGGGCATGGGCATGGGCGGCGGCATGGCAGCGGGCGGAACGGGTTCCGAACCAGGCACCCCTGATGACCCGGGGACTTTCGCAGGCGGACGCTGATTGGCTGCGGCACGAACTTACCCGTTCCATCAGTCCTGACGAAAGTGACGACAAATTGCGACCTTATGTGACGGACACACCGCACGTCAGGACCGTAGATAGGCACAGGCTCACCAAAGGAAGTACCATGAAGAGAATGATTGCCACCCTGCTCGCCGCTGCGCTGATCGTCCCGGGCGCCGCTCAGGCTCAGTCCTCCAACCGGAATGACCGCGCTCCTGCCGCCCAGCAGGGCCGCCAGAACGACAACGATCGTGGTCGCCAGCAGGCCGCGCCGGCACGCCAGCAGCAGCAGGCCCACCGCTTCCGGCAAGGCGAGCGGTTCGATCGTAACCGGGCGACCAATTACAGCCGGGTCGACTATCGCCAGAACCGCAAGCTGAGCGCGCCAGGTCGCAACCAGGTGTGGGTGCGGTCCGGCAGTGACGCGCTGCTCGTGCTGCTGAGCAGCAACCTTATCCAGCGCGTGGTGGCCAACGCCTTCTGATCCGGCACCGCAGCAACGTAATCAGGGGCCTCCGGCGACGGGGGCCCTTTTTTATGCAAACTGCGACCCACGAAGAAGCTGCGCCAATCAGGGGCGGCGCCATTTCCAGCAGTTCGGCAGGTGATCCGCAGGGCGTGCTGCTGCGTCTACAGGGGCGCGAGCGGCGCCAGCGCGCGGTTTAGAATGCCTCGGCGTTGTGGCGGCACACGAACCTGCGCATCCGCTCGCCCGGCACATGATCGCTGACCAGCAGGCGGGAATAAGCCAAACTGCGTATCGTCATCCCGGCCCAGTCGCCCGAAGCTTGCCCAACCAGGACCTCACCAGAACGGGGCCGGGGTGGTTGGCAAACAAGGACCTTGCATGACGGATCAGCCGGAACTCGCCATGAGCAAGCGCGATCTGCTCGCGCTAATCGGCAGGACCGCGGGGGCCACCGCGATGCTGATGGCCATGGCGCCGCTCGGGCAGGCACATGCCTCGACGTTCAAGGGCCCCATCAAGCTCGAGGGCGATCCCAAGGGCAAGTCAGTAGTGATCCTGGGCGCAGGGCTCGCCGGCATGGTCTCCGCGCTGGAGCTCAGCCGCGTCGGGTACCGGGTGCAGGTCCTGGAATTCAATCCGCGGGTCGGCGGGCGGAACTGGACGCTGCGCGGCGGCGACACCTACACCGAACTGGGCGGGCACACCCAGAATTGCCGCTTCTCCGAGGGCACCTACCTCAATCCAGGCCCGTGGCGCATCCCTACCGAGCACGGGGCGGTGATCCATTATTGCAACGAGCTTGGCGTCGCGCTGGAGCCGTTCCAGCAAAACAACTACAATGCCTATGTCCACTCGACCGAGGCGTTCGGCGGCAAGCCACAGCGCTTCAAGGTGATCCAGGCCGATTACCAGGGCCATGTCGCCGAACTGCTGGGCAAGGCGGTGCGGCAGAACGCTCTGGATGATGCGGTCACGACAGAGGACGCGGAGATCCTGCTGGAGTCCCTGCGCAGCTGGGGCGCCCTCGACCGCGACATGCGTTATGTAAAGGGCAACGCCTCGTCCAGCCGGCGCGGGTGGGAGAAGGGGCCCGGCGGCGGGTTGACCGCGGTGCCGATCCCGTCGGAGCCCCTCGACATGAGCACCGTGCTCCAGTCCCGCCTGTGGAGCAGCATGGGCAGCCATCTTTCCAACGAACACCAGCAGGCAATCTTCCAGCCGGTCGGCGGCATGGACCAGATCGGCAAGGGGTTCGAACGGGCAGTCGGCTCCATGATCCGGCTGAACAGCAAGGTCACGGCCATCCGTCAGGACGATACCGGCGTGACTGTCGATTATGTCGACACCGGATCCGGCGAGCGGCTGACCGCCCAGGCCGATTACTGCATCTGCACCATCCCGCTGCCGGTCCTGGCGCAGATCCCGATGAATGTCGGCGCGCCGATGGCGGCGGCGATCCGGGCGGTACCCTACGGTCCGAGCGTCAAGGTGGGGCTGGAATTCAAGCGCCGGTTCTGGGAACAGGACGAGCAGATCTATGGCGGGATCACCAGCACCGACCTGCCGAACTCGCAGATCTCCTATCCCAGTTATGGCTACGGCTCGAAGGGATCGGGCGTGCTGCTTGGCGCTTATACCAGCGGCGCCACTTCCTACGAACTGACGTCCGTGCCGCCGGAGGAACGGATCCGGCGCGTGCTGGAGTGGGGTGCGCAGATCCACCCGCAATATCGGGACGAATTCGTCAGCGGCATGGCGGTTGGCTGGCATCGCGTACCATGGACGCTGGGCTGCTCGGGCCGCTGGACCGAACAGACGCGGGCCGAGCACTACAACAACCTTTGCGAGATCGACGGGCGCATCGCCCTCGCCGGCGAGCACGCGTCCTATATCGGTGCCTGGCAAGAAGGCTCCATCACGTCCGCCCTCGACGTGGTCGGGCGGCTCCACCAACGCGTTCAGGCGGCCTGACACGATGATCATTCGACACACAATCGCCATCCTTGCCGCCTCCGTCGCGTTCGGAGCGCTCGGGGTTGCCGCTCTCGCGCAGGACGCGCCGCCGGTCGCGCCCAACTCGGCCGGGCCCGTCAGGGGCGACGCGGAAGCCGCGGCCGCGACCGCTGCCAACCGGCCGCAATTCAGCCAGGCCACGGGGGAGGAGCTGTACATGAACGTATGCGCCGCCTGCCACATGCCTGACGCCAAAGGCGCACAGGGCGCGGGCATCTATCCCGCTCTTGCCGGCAACGCGAAACTCGCCTCCCGGGCGTATCCGGCCTATGTGGTCATGAAGGGCCTGAACGGCATGCCGCCCGTGGGCGAGATGATGGATGACGCGCAGGTGACCGAAGTGGTCAATTACGTGCGCACACATTTCGGCAACAGCTACACCGACGAACTGCAGCCCGCCGAGGTGCAGGCGCTCCGCTGACGAGGAACAGAAGCCGGCCCGCACCATTGCAGGCCGGCTCCCTTGCTGCCGGGTCATTCGAGGCCGGATGATGCTCCTGCCGGTCCGGCGATCCGCTCCACCTCGGCCGTGGTTACCGGGTCCGGGTAGTTGTTGAAGCGAGTGCGAACGTGAGTGAGCACGGCAGCCATCTGTTCTGCCGAAAGAACATCGGTGAACCACGGCATGCCGCCGCGCCCGTTCACCAGGATTGTGATCGCATAATCCTTGCTTTCCAGCCGTGGATTGTCGGCCAGCGCCGGGATACCGGCTCCCGCGCCCCCACCGCCGCGTGCATCGGCCATGTGACAAGCCTGGCAGACCTGGCGGTAGATCGCCTCGCCATCATCGGCGATCGCCATGCTGGAAATGCCACCGGGCCCGTCCTGCGCCCGCGGTGCGTGGGTGGTGGAAGCCGCCAGCGTCGTAAGGACGGCCAGTGCCGCCCCGCCAGCCAGCCGCGCCCTCACGCCGCCACCGCCCGTTCGTGCAGGCGAGTAATCGCATCGATGGCGGAGAGCAGCGACCCTTCCATCCAGCCGCCGTAATAGGTTGCATGTTCGCCCGCCAGGACGATGCGCCCGTCCATGGCGACCAGGTTCTGGTAATGCGCCGCCCGGCTGGCCTCGGTCCAGCGCGAGGTGCAGCCCAGGATCCATGGCTGGCGGCTCCAGGCGACGGAGGCGCCGCTTACGAACTCGCGACGATATTCGTCCGGGTGGAACACCGCGCCCTGTTCCAACGCAACCGCGATCCGCTGCTCCGGAGTCATGCCGGACAGCTGCAAGGCGCCCGCGCCACTGGCGAAGGCGCCCAGCAACACGGCTGGCCCATCTTGGAAGAAGCGGTCGTTGGGATAGGAGATCAGCCCGATCGGCTGGTCGGTAAAACTGTGCCCGCCATAGATCGAGTACTTGTCCTCCCAGAAGCGGCTGCGCATCTCCAACCCAATCTTCACCTGGCCGTTCATCGGCACGGCGCGGATCGCCTCCATCATGGGCGCGCCCACCTGGAGATCGAGCTGGCTCAGCACGGGCGTGGGAATGGTGCACACACACCAGTCGGCGCGGCTTTCGCCGGCCTCGCCAGTCTTGGTGTCGGTCCAGCTCACGCTGACGCCGTTGTCGCCTTGGGCGATGCGACTGACACGGGTGTTGAGCCGCGCCATCGGCGCCACCTGCTGGAAAAAGCCGCGGCCGATCATGTCCATGCCGCCCTTCGGCTGGAACATGGTGGTCTGCATGACGTGGTTGAAATAGAAGCCGATCTGCGTCCAAACATTGCTCGACAGAACATCGGACAGTCCATTGATGCGCGAGGGCGTCGGCGCACCGCCTACGCCGCCACCGGGAGGCTGGTCGTAGCCGCGCTGGGCCGAGGTGTTGATCGAACTGGTATAGGCCAGATCACTGTCGAGCACGCCCCACTGGCGCATCGCCTCCAGCAGCTTCTCCTTGTCTTCGGCCGAGACGGTCTGGTCGAGCGAGCCGGCCGCCAGGGATTTGGACAGCAGTTCGGCCACATGGCCCTTGAAGTCGACAGCCAGCTCACGATAGCGCTGCGGGCGGCCACCAAATGCGTCCGTCTTGTGCACGAACACGTTGTGATTCAGCTGGACGAACGGCTCCAGCTCCACCCCGAATGCCCTGCAATAATGCAGCAGCGTCCGGTGATGGTGCGGGATGCGCCAAGGGCCTGGATTGAGGTAGTTGCCTGGTGCGAAGGAGATGTCCTGCCGCGCCCCACCAACTTCGACGATGGTGTCGCCGCCACGCACCGACCAGTTGCGGCCGCCCGCCCGATCCTGGTATTCCAGCACCTGTACGCGGTAGCCGGCCTTTGTCAGTTCGTGGGCGGCCAGCATCCCGGCCAGCCCTGCGCCCAGCACCACCACGCTTGCCCCGGGGCGAGCGCCCGATAAGCCCGGTGGCCCCGTAAAGCGTGTCTCGGCCGCATGGCCCAGCGCCGTCATCGCCTGGTACATCGCCATGCCGCCGCCGACGCGGCCGATCATCATCAGCAGGTCGCGCCGCGTCTGCGCCGACATCGTGCGTGCCGACAGCTCGTCAATATTCATCGTGGCTCAGCCTTTCGGGGTGTGGTGAAACCGGCGTCAGGGTGCCTTGGCGGCGATCGCCTCGATCTCGACCCGCATGTTCGGCCGGCCCAGCGCGGCGATCTGAATGGTCGAGCGGGTCGGGCGGTTGGGCTGCTCGGCCGTGCCGAAGAAGGTGCGGAACACCTCATTCATCGCGGCCGCGTCCATCCGCCCCTCGTTCTCCGGCCCGCCGACCAGGAACACGGTCAGCTTCACAATGTCGCCCATGTCCATGCCTTGCGCCTGCAGCTGCGCCCGCATGCGGGTCAGGACCGACAGGGTCTGCTGTCCGGTGTCACCCAGTTCGTCGGGGTTGGCAGGGTCGAGCGGCGCCGGAGTGGTGCCGGATACGAACACGATCCGGCTTCCGGGCGGGACCGAGGCGGTGCCGGCGATGATCGCGGTCGGGCTGCCATAGCTGCGCTCGATAGCGGTGCCGGCATCCTGGGCCTGTGCAAGGCCGGAGGTGCAAGCAAGCGCGAACAGCGCCGCAAGGCTGAGTGAAGGGCGCATCGGTGTATTTCCTTTGTGGTTGAAGCGGGCACGAGGGCGGGCGGCCCGGAGGAGCCGCCCGCAGATGCCTTAGAAATTGACGCTCAGCCGGGCGTAGTAATAGCCGCCCGCCGTGCCGTAGGGGCCGAACGAGTAGGGCAGACCGATCGTCCCGTTATTGTTGATGTATGGCGAGCGGCCATTGGTGGGCCAGGTCGCCGGATCGTAATCGGCTACCAGCGCCGGAATCTCCGGCTTCTTGTCGAACAGGTTGTTGGCGCCGACCGCAAGCTCCAGGAAGTCGCTGAACTCGTAGGCCAGTTCCAGATCGAAGATCGCCGCAGCTTCCACGACAGCTTCGTAATAGCGCCCGTCGATCGGGCGCAGCGTGGTCGAGAAGGCGTTTGGCTGCACCAGCTGCGTGGTATCGGAGTAGTAGTTCATGCGCGCATTCGCGGTGAATGGACCACTGGTGAACAGCGCGTTGAGGTTGCCCTTGATGTCGGGGCTGGCGCGTTCGATCGTGTCTTCTGCGGTCAACGTCCACAGTGTGCCGAGCGCGCTGCTATCCGTCACTTTGGTCTTGTTGTAATTCGCGCCCAGCGACAGGTCGAGCGTGCCGAAGGGCAGGTCGAAGGGGTAGCGGACGGCAAATTCCAGGCCATAGGTTTCGGTGTCGATGCCGTTGGTGAAGGTCTGGATCGACAGGCTGCCCGATTCCAGCACCGTCGGATCGAGCGCCTTGCCGCTGGCCGCGATGGCGTTGAGCACCAGCTGGTACGGCGTCAGGCCGTTGATGAGCGGCGAGAGTACCGGCACGCCGGGCAGCGGTACGGGGGAGGCCTGCTGGCCCTGGATCCCGCCGGACGAGACGATCCGGTCGTTGATCTTGATGTAATAGCCGTCGAGCGTCACCAGCAGTCGCGGCGCCGGTCGCACCACCACGCCGGCGGAGAAGTTGACCGACTCTTCCGGCCCCAACGCACCGAAGCCGGCGCTGGCCGAACCGGGCGAGCTGGGCGCCAGCTGCAGCGTGGCGCTGGTGGGCGCCACGTTGGTGGAGGAATAGCCGGATTCCGCCAGCGTCGGCGCGCGGAAGCCGGTGCTGGCGGTGCCGCGCACGGCGAATTCGGGGGTGAAATCGTAGCGGGTGGTGATCTTGCCGATCGTTGCGTCGCCAAAGTCGCTGTAATGCTCGAACCGGCCGGCCAGATCGACGGTCCAACCATCCACCGGATAGACGATGATGTCGGCATAGACCGACTTGGCGGTGCGCTCGATCGTGCCAGCATCGCTTTCGGCATAGCCGGGGAAGGATTGCGCCCCTTCGACGTAGAGCGACAATGGGTCGCCGGCGCCGATCGTGTACGATTCATCGCGGATTTCCGCACCGAATGCAAAGGTCATCGGCTCGGCCATGCCGACCTCGAATTCCTTGTTGACGTCCAGCGTGCCGACGAACTGATTGAACTGGAAGCTGCCGTCATAGAAGTCGGTCGGCGATTGCCCAGTGTCGACGAAGAGCGAGGCATTGACGGAGTGCGTGGTGTAGATCTTCGCCTTGTCCTCCGCATAGGTGCCGGACAGGTCCCAGTTCCACCCTTCCATGTCGCCGCGCAGGCCGCCGGTGACGGAGAACTCGTCCTGCATCACCTCGATATGCGGGACAAAGCCGGTCTGCGCAGTGGTGCCGAAGCAATTGGTCGGATCAGTGGTCGTGGCGGTGCCCGCGTCGGTGCGGCACAGCCGGTTCGGCACGCGGTAGGCCTGCAGCGCGTCGCCATGGCGGTAGGAGACATCGCCGAACGAGTAGAACTCGACGCCGCCGAAATCGTAGCCGAAATTGTAGAAGCCAAGCGTCAGCTTGGAGGCGGGCTGGCCGCTGTTGATGTTGGCGGTGCCGCCATTGTCCGCCAGTGCCTGGTAGATCGGCCGGAACCCGGCGGAGACACTGGAATTGGGCGTGCCGTTCAGGTTCACGACCGAGATCTGCCCGTCGCCCTGCACCGTTACATCGTTGCGCCGATGGAACAGCGCGATATCGAGATAGCCGCCATCGCCCACCTCCATCGCGAAATTGCCGCTGACGCTGTAGGTCGTGCCTTCGCCGTCATAATATTGGCCGGTCGTCGCGCGCAGCCCGCCGCCCGAAGTATCGTCCTTCAGGATGATGTTGATGACGCCGGCGATCGCATCCGACCCGTACTGGGCCGCGGCACCGTCCTGCAGGATTTCGATCCGCTCGACGATATCCGGCGGGATCAGGTCGATGCTGGGGGCAGCCGAGCCGCCGAAGGCGCCATTGACCACCTGCAGGATTGAATTGCCATGGCGGCGCTTGCCGTTAACCATGACCAGCGTGTGGTTGGGGCTGAGCCCGCGCAGCCGGGCCGAAAGCGAGAAGCTTGCCATGTCAGTGCCCTGGGTCTGGGCCTGGAAAGACGGGACAAGCTGCGTGAGCGCCTGGTTGAGGTTCGGCTGTCCAACCCGAGCGAGCGACTCTTGCGACAGGAGCTGGATCGGTGCGGCCGCTTCGGCCGCGCTCTGCCCGATGGCGCGCGTGCCGGTCACGATGATGGCGTCGCCTTCGAAACTGTCGGTGACCGGCGCGGTGTCCTGCGCGCGGGCCACGCTTGCCAACGCGGTAGTCGCGAGTAGCGCAAGAACAAAGGTGCTCGAAAAACGCGGCATGTGCTGACCCCCTGTAAAGTTACTCACCCCTCTCCCGTCCCGCTGTTGCCCTGCAGCCACCGCTTCCTCAGCGCTGGTGGCATTGGCCTACAGGCTTGCTGGCGCTGCCGTTTTCCCGGCTCACGCTGCGCCGGATCGTTCGCCCGGCCCGCGCAATCGAACCCATGACCCGTGCGCTGCCCATACGCAGTTTGGCGTAGAGGGTCGTCCAGCCCCCCGATGGTAGGACATTCGCGAACGGACAAACCCTGCCCCCGGCCATGAAGACGGGCGCGGTCCGCACGCAATTTCCGCCACCTCAGCAAGGACGATCCATGCCCGCCAGACTGCCTTTGGCCCTCGCCGCAGCCGCCGCCTGCATCCTGTCGTCAGCTGCAGACGCGCAGCAAATCGAGCGGATCCGGCGCAATCCGGAAGCGCTCATCCTTGATGCCGCCCGGGTGCCTGCCGGTCTGGACACGATCTACGTGTCGGGTCAGCTCGCCTCCCCACTCGACATTGCCCAGCCGATGAGTGCCGTAACTAGCGTCGAGCAGATGGGTGACACGCGGACGCAGACGATCAGCGTGCTGGGCAAGATCAAGACCATTCTGGAGGAGCAGGGCTTCACCATGGCGGATTTGGTCAAGCTGACGCTCTTCGTGGCGGCCGATCCGCGGACGGGCGCGATGGACTTTGCCGGTGTGAACGAGGGATTCCGAATGTTCTTCGGCACGCCGGAGAACCCGGAGACCGTGGCTCGCTCCACCTTCCAGGTCGCCGCGCTGGTCGGGCCCCATTACCTGATCGAGATCGATGCGATCGCCGCGCGGCCAAAGGCGGATTGACAAGCGGCAACGATGGAAGCCGGCCTCAGGACTCCATGGCGCGGATTGCAATGGCTGCAGCCGCGGAGCGAGTTTCTACCCCCAGCTTCTCGTAAACATGCTCGAGGTGCTTTTGCACGGTACGCGGACTGATCGACAGGACCGTGCTGATGTCGCCATTCGACTTGCCGTAGCTGATCCACAGCAGAACCTCGGCCTCGCGCGTCGTCAGCGGCAGCCGGGACGCCAACTGCTGCATGTCCTTGCCGGGGCTGAGCTCGTTGATGCGGATCAGCACCTCGTCGACGCGGTGACAGGCGACCAGCACCAGTTCCAGGATGCTCTGTGCCGAAGGATGATCGACGCGCACGCTGGCCCCGGCCATTCCGTTGGAGAACAGGCGACCCAATCCCTGCCGGATTGCCGGTGGCAGTTCGGAATCGCGCGGCGACCAGCCGGGCGCTAGGGCAGCAATGGCCGCCTGTGCGCGGGGCGTGCACCACAGGATCGTGCCGCTCGTGTCGGTCGCCAGCATCATCCGACCAGTGGCATCAAGGCTGGCGGCGCTGGCCTGCGCGGCGCGACCATGCGCCATGTGGACCCGCACGCGCGCCAGCAATTCGTTCAGGTTCACCGGCTTGCGGACATAGTCCAGTCCTCCGGCATCGAACGCTTGCACGACGTGCTCGACATCGGTCAGGCCGGTCATGAAGATCACGGGGATATGCGCCAGGCGCGGATTGCGCTTGATGCGCGTGGTTGTCTCCACACCGCCTATACCGGGCATGATGGCATCAATGATGATGAGGTCTGGCAGTATCCGGTCGAGCAGGTCCAGCGCCCCCTCTCCCGATGTTGCCACCAGCACGGAGATGCCGGCGCTTTCGAGCTTGTCCGTGATCGCACCCAGCGAACCGGGTTCGTCGTCGATCACCAGCACCGTTTTGGAATGGCCGGGCATGTGCATGGTCAGGCGTGCTCCAACAGGCTTTCCATGGCGGCCAGGTCGAAGGTGTCGAGCGCAGCGTAGAGCGCCTCCACCAGATCGCGCTGCTGCGGCGCTGCTGCAGCAAGCAGAGCGATCTCCGTTTCGATCCCACGGACGTGGCCTATGGAAATACGTTCCTGCAGCCGCTTGAGGTGCGGCAGGGCAGGGGCAGGCACCGCACTGGAGGTGCCGTTGTGGGGCGTGCTCGTGCCAGCGGCCGCTTGCCAGCGCCATGACAGACCAAGCAGCGCGCCGATCGTGTCCGTCAGTTCCTCCAGCCGGAAAGGCTTCACCAGAAAGTGGTCGTGTGTGGGCCGATGGAAGTCCGGCCGCTGCAGTTCGTCCGCGTTGGCAGAGGCCATCACTATAACGGTGTCCCGGTCGGTCCTTTGCGGAATCATTGCCGCTGTCTCCCACCCGCTGATGCCGGGCAGAGTGATATCGAGAATGGCCAGATCGAACCGGCGCGCTGCGCACAGGGCGACCGCCGTCTCGCCGTCGGCCACCGAGATTACCTCGAACCCGCAGCCGAGCAGAAACTCCTCAACGAAGCCGCGCTGGTCGGCATCGTCGTCGACGATCAGGATCGAGCGGGCCGGTCCCTCGTGACCGGTGATCCGGCGCCTGGGCGCATCCGCCACCGGCGCACCTACCGGCTCGCTCAGCATCAGCCGCAAGCGGAAGCAGGCGCCATGCCCCGGCTCGCTCTCCAGCTGCAGGTCGCCGCCAAGGATCTGCACGATAGCCTTGGTAATCGGCAGACCCAGCCCTACTCCCGCTTGTACCCGAGCGCCTGCCACCCCGACCCGTTCGTAGGGATCGAAGATGCGCGCCTGATCCTCTGCCGCAATGCCAGGACCGGTGTCGCGTATCTCGAATGTCGCAACCTGGCCGCGATAGCGGACGGCGAGACTGACGCTGCCCTGATCGGTGAACTTGATGGCATTGCCGATCAGATTCAGCAACGCTTGGCGCAGCCGGTTCTGATCGGTCCGGACAAGCTCCGGAACCCGGGTTTCGGCTTCGTAGCGCAGCTCGAGTCCCTTGGCCTTAGCGGCAGGACGCATCATGCTGACGATCTGGTCCAGGAATTCGGGCAGATGCACGATTTCGCTGCGTACGCGCAGCATGCCATTTTCCATCAGCGATATATCAAGCAGACTTTCCACCAGGCTGGTCATGTGCTCGGCGCTGCGGCGGATCACCTTGGCGGCTCGTTGAGGTCGCTCCTCGATCTGCTGCTCGATCAACTGGGCGTAACCGTAAATGGCGTTCAACGGAGAACGGATCTCATGGCTGAGATTGGCAAGATGCCGGGCCTTGGCCAGATTGGCGGCCTCCGCCGCTTGCTGCCCTTCCAGCGCAGTGACAAGTCGCGTGGACAGGTCATTCAGTTGCAAGTCACGGCGCCGAACGTGCGCATAGGTGACCGCCGCGGCCCCGAACCCGGCACACAGGATGGCGCCGGTGAGGGCCTGAAGCAGCCATCCGCTTGCGGCACCGCCGACAAGCAGAATAAGCAACATCAATTGGCAGACCAGCGCCGCCAGCAACAGCGCGAGTGCCGGGGCCAGGCGGCCTTCACCGGCGATCGAGAACGGAAGTGAAAAGGATTGAACGCCAACGTCGCGGCGCGCTTCGGGTACGCTAAAGGCAGTGGCGGCAGTCAATGCCGCTCCCTCCTGCCGGATTCATCGGGCCACGTTGGCGCCTGGCGTACGCGTTCAACCGCTATTTTGCCCGCTAAAATCATCTGCAACCCATCGTTGCGTGAGTTTGCCCCACCCACGCACGATGCAGCGTCTCGCACGAGCCTTCCAAGCAAGCAAGCGACAGTGAGTGCTCTAAACTGTGTTTGATTATTGTCTCGGTGAACTGTGGCGCATTCTCCACATCAGCCTGCACCGTTCGATATAGGCCAGCGCCGCCGCTACTCCGTCAAAGCGGTGGCACGGTGTCGAAATCGATTCTGCGCAGCGCCTGCCGGTCCGCGGGCAGCGCCTGATTGCCGGCCGGAGCTCCATTGGCCCGCAGCAGGAAGGCAACAAGGCGGGCATTGTCATCTGAGGACAGGCTGCCCGGCGCAGGCTGAGGCATGGCTCGGGCGATATAATCAAACAGGTCGCCAACCGGTCGGCTGGCCCAATTGGCCACGAACTTGCCGGAAAGCGCCGGTATCTCGACCGTGCCTTCCAGCTGCCGCCCGTGGCACATGGCGCAGCGGGCGGCGTAGATCGTCGCCCCCTGATCCGCCTGCGCGCCGGTGTAGACGCCACGTGCGGAGCTCCGGCTCGCCACCGGCGGGCCGACGGTCAGAGCCGTCGCCGCGGCGACGGCCGCAACGATCAAGAGCCTGCCCCGCGTCACGCACTGACATCCTGCGACAGTGCCGGCGCCAGCCGACGCGCCAATGATGCCATCGCCCCCTCGATCGGGGCGCGGGTGGGAATTTCGGTGCTGTCGCCGACCCCCAGCATATCGCCGAGGTCGGGATTGTTGTTCATCAGCACGATCCCGTCGCCCTTTGATATTGCCGACATGTTGCCCGATCGAATCGAATAGTTCGCCTCTGGCTGCGGCACCAGCCAGCCAGTCTGGCCCCGCACCGGGATGATCGTTCTATCCTGCCACAGGTCACGCGCGGCGTAGCCGGTTGCATGGATGATCACCTTCTCCGGCAACTCCGTCAGCTCGCGGGGGGAGTTGAAGTTGCGCATCACGAACCTGCCGGAGCGGGAGAAGAACTCGTCAAGCAGGGCATTTGCATAGGCGGGAAAGTTGAAAAACATGTGAGAGGAGCGCTGAACATGGGCAGCGGCGAACGGGTTTTCCTCCCGCGAAAGCACGACCGAACGGGGCACGATGTCGCGGATGCGGTCATCGAGGTGGGCGAATTCCGCGTTCTGTCGCGGCAAGCCGCTCGTCTCGTAATTGTCCGTTATTGCCGGATCGGCTGCGCGGCTGCGCGGCTCGACGGGCGCATCTGACAGACCGTAGGAATCGCCGAAATCGACCGGGGCGCCCGGCAAGCCCAGATAGGTGCGGAACATCTTCCACGAAAACCGCGCCATCTGTTCCCACCGGTCACCAAATTGCGGGCCCGCCGGTCCGGCCAGTGCCACGCGCGAGCTGGGGGTGAAGGAGCCGCTCGCACGGAACGAACGAGTGCGCGGAATCAGTTCCTTTGCGTAGATGGTCACCTGCAGACCGGCACGCTGAGCCATGATGGCGGAGGTCAGGCCGACGATCCCGCAGCCGACGACCGCCACCCGCTCCGGCAACACCGACAGCGCCTTCCCGACAGCGATCTCGGCAGAGCCCCAGGACAGCGACCATCCGCTACCGCCATGACCATAATTGTGCACCACCAGCCGGTCGCCGACATGCTCCACATCCAAATTGGGCCCGGCAGCGCGGAGCGGGCGGATGCAGCATTTCACATCGATCAGCTGGTCGGGCGAAAGCCGCATGGGGACGAGCCGCGTCGCGCCGTCTCGTGAAACGAGCGGCATCGCGGCTTGGGCTGGATGGTGTATGGCCAACGCCCCCGCAGCACCAAGCGCCCCTTGCAAGACAGCGCGGCGGCCGAGAGGTTGCATTGCTTGGTGAGAGATGATGGTTACGCTCCATGTACTGCAAATGCAGCCTATGACCGGCGACGTTCTCGAAGAATGCGACATTAGGCGTATTGGCGCTCGCTCGAACGTGCAAAGCCCCAGCAGGCGCTCGAGGATGTAGGGCAGGCCCACCCGCTCGATCCAGGGCGCCGTCCGCTCCAGATAGCGCGCCTCCGCACGGTAAAGCTGCATGAAGGCGGCGCAGTTCTCCAGCGCCTCCGCCTGGTCGCCACCTTGCACAGCAGGTCGCACAATTGCGCCCGCACCCCGCTGACCGCCATCTTGAACTTGTGCGGCATCCAGCTGCCCCAGCTCAGCTGTTCGATGCTGGCGCCGCGACAGGTGGAATCCTGCGAGCCGAAGCGGCACCATCCGCTGGCGACGCACCTCTTCACCGTGCGCAGCGACCTGCCATAGGCGTGCCCGCTGACCATGCCGGCGGCGTTGAGGTCGGCGCAAGCCGCCGTAAGATCCTGTTCTTGATGGCGAAGCTGTCGAGCCGCTGGCCACCCATCACCTTGACCATCGGCGCCGCGTACCTCTCCACCACGTTGGCGATGGCGCGCAGTTCGCGCGGATTGGTGAGGCCACCTCACATGCGCGGCACGACGAAGTAGGTTTTGTCCTTCTGGATGCGGGCGTGCAGCCGTTCGTTCACGAAGCAGCTCTGCTGGTGGTCCACGTATTCGCCCGGCGGGGCGCAGAGCAGGCAGTAGTTGAGCCCCGGCCGGCGCGAGGAGCAGCCGTCGAGCGTCGTCCAATGAAGGCGGTGCATCACCTCCGTGAACCGGTCGATCGCATTGTCATCGTACCACCTCTGCAGATTGATGACGATCTCGCGGAAGCGCTTCTCGCCGCCAGCACCGGCGACAGCATGATGCTGTTGTAGTTCACAGGCGGCTTGGCCCCGAAGATGGTGACCCGCCATTTGCCGCCATCGCATGCCAGGAGCTCCTCCACCTCGCGGCAGCCGGCCATGCCAATTCCCATCACTACCAAGTGCTGGCGGCAAGGAATGTGGCGAAGGCCAGGTCGCCATCCATCAAGGTCTAGGTCCAGATCGAGCCGGTCTGCAGGTCCAGCGGCTGTGCCCCAAAGCGAAACGGCCGCCGTCCGGGCCCCGGTTGAACCCGGAGCCTGGATGACGGCCTTGCGATCACCGGTGCCTTGGCGATCCTGCAGCAGATCGTCGCGGCGCTGATATGGAGAGCGACCTTGCTCTAGTTGATGCATTAATCGAACAATTCGCGGCTTTGTCTCAAGCAGAACCGTGAGCCCAAGGTGAGCGCCCTTGGGGACGGTTAGACTCGCGCCGCGGTGGACCAGGGCGCGCGCCAATCGCACTTCACCATAAGCGGCCCCGCCAATGCCAACACGGCAAGCGCGGCAAAGACCAAGAAAGCGCCGGCGAACTGCCGTGCTACGCCCAACGAAGAGGCGAGCCAGAGCCCGCCTGCGGCCGGCCACGCCGACCAGCCCGTCATCACCCCGATCTCCGCCCCCAAGTGCTGCGGCACCAATTCGAACACGACGCGATTGAGGTGCCTAGCGCCAGCATCGCGGGAACGAATAGCGACCAGCGCCGCCAGCGGCGTGAACCGTGGTCAGCCGGAAGCCACCGTAAAGTAGATCGTCAGCGAGCAAGCGAGACCCGAGAAGCCGCCGAAGGTGATCGCGTAGAAGCCAATCAGCCACCAGATTGCCAAGTAGCAGATTAGGCGCGACGAAGCCTCGCCGGAGGCAGCGGGGTGTTTTTGTAGCGATATGGGTTTGTTGGTTGCGGGGGTTGGATTTGAACCAACGACCTTCAGGTTATGAGCCTGACGAGCTACCGGACTGCTCCACCCCGCGTCACCTG